>Ga0307968_1002299_pt1 | contig 15856 bp, 17 predicted proteins | sample OrgLakmetagen650_FD_201834 | JGI IMG/M metagenome (GOLD analysis project Ga0307968, IMG submission 201834) | Saline water microbial communities from Organic Lake, Antarctica - #650 | ecosystem: Environmental > Aquatic > Non-marine Saline and Alkaline > Saline | place: Antarctica: Organic Lake... | reverse complement strand
CCGCCCCCCCCCCTTCAGCTTGTGCTTTGACTTGTGGGTGTTCCCATTTGAGCTCGCTGACTTATGGACTTGGCACTTGCTTCTTTGCGTTGTTTTGCTTTTGTGAGGGCCTGCAGCCCATTTTTTGGTTTTGATCTCCCTCCACGGTAGCTTGGTGTAAATGACAAAGCCTACAGCGAACTGTAGCATAGAACCAGGACTTAATGACAACTGGGCCATCTAAAACAGTTTTTTTTTTTAGGGAGAGCAACACTGCAAATTGCATCAACACCATTTTTACATTACCTAAGGAAAGGGGTTCACCACACAAAAAATCATCTGATGGTGATCAGGAGGGTTGCAGGCCAAGGCCTAGACCGAAGCCTTGGTCTAGGCAGTTATATAGGGCTCAGTCCAGGTCTGGAGCAGGTCCCTGATAAGAGGTGATGGCAGTGTCAGAAAGGGCACGGCTAATGTAAAAAGCTGTATGTTGACAACAAGACGTCTATGGGGGTGCTACTGGCAGAGCGACCGGCATAGTAAGCGTCAGCGTCAAATTTCTTACTTGTTGTGAGTGTTCGTTTCAATGAGATCGACTTGTTTGTTGTGTTTGTTGCAGCCAGTGATTCCATTAAGAAGCATCCTCTTACTTTTGCCTTGACCAAAGTTTTAAGCAGGCCCTCCTTCCTCTTTTGATTTGCTATCAGGAGTGGCAAACTTGCCTTCAAGCACGTGCTTTTGCAGGTGTCTTGCGGTACTGTATGAGCAACCGACCATGAATACTGTGGAGTACCTCCAAGAAGGCCTGATGATGGGGGCAAGCCAAGAGCGGCGTGTTGGTTTTGAACATTACACGTGGGCACAGTCACACAGGTATGGGAACTGCATGATGTATGAAACCACTATTCTAACAGCAATGACTTCTTGAAGGCCTCCATGGGACAGGAGGCTATGAAGGTCTGTAGATTCGGCTTAGCTCTTGAAGGAATCCGTTTATCTCATCTGCAGCTCTGTAGATTCAGCTGAGCTTTTTAAGGACCTCCTTATCTTCTAGGCCCTGGTGGTTTAACATTTCTTATAACACCAGACACCCAGATCAGGCACCCTAGCCCAGACCAGAGCTCCTATCAAACATATTGGCTGAATTAGTGCACTTGCACAAAAATTGAGGCTGATAATCAATGATCAAGCACTAGAGCAGTAAAAGCTCCATACTTCCTGTTTAAATACATCGCTATATACTGGTATGGAATTGATAGAAGGGAAAGGGTCTCGTGGATATTGACACTCAAAAGAAATATAATTTGCAAGGAAAAATTGAAAATAAGAAAAAGCTACGCATGCAGTGTAAAAACCCTCCACCACGAAAAATTATATGGGGATCAGGAGAGTTGCAGGCTTGACCTGAAACCAAATCCTGATGATATTTGAAAATGGTACCGGAAAGGGCTCGTCTGGTGCATGTTTAGAAGCGTTCTTGACAGAGTGCCCATGCTGGTGCAGGCAAGTCTATTAATTCTTTGAGAATCGAGACCCAAGCCCTTTATAGGTTATATCGTGTGGGTGTTGCAGATGGCGCCACCCACTCCAAAATGGATAGTGTGGAGAGTATTGAAGGCTCCTTGCGGAATGGTGCAGAGATCTTTGTGCTGTTCCTGTGTAGCGTTCTGATGGTTCTGAGGTCTAGTGTCCTTACCGTGCTTGAACTGCTTGGTCAGATTAGTAAATGAGGTGGATGTCACGTTGAGGTCTTCCAACATTTTTCGGTGCAGTCTGGGGACGGTAACTCTGACGACAAGCTGACAGTGCTGCTGAGACGACCCCAGTCTCCATCAGTTGCCCCCTGCCTCTCAGAAGAACCCACTCCCCAAGGGATGTATTGAAGCTTTTGTTATAAACGGTCTAGGGGGTGCCACCGGCGGACAGCCTTTGTGTTCTTGTTTTTGTACTCTCTTGTTTCAGTACACACAGGAATATACATACGTTAGCACGCATTATAGGTGCAAATCATCGTGCAGCACCTCGCTGTCAAGTGTTAAACTGATCACGGTGGCAGTAACCCACTCCAAATAAAACTACGCAGGCCGTGAAATCCACTCCCCACATTATTTAATTAAGGAACTGAAGCCCCCCCATAAAGGTGTGTTTAACGTCTCATCCCTCTCCCCGCGAGAAGGAAGCGACGGCTCAAGCAACATACCGAGGAGATGACGGATGTGTCTGAGAAGGAGCGAGTTTGTTACAAGAGGACCATCCAAACTGGCCAAGCAACCCAGTAACCAAGTAATTGTAAAACCACACTATAAATCCCAGAGGAAATCACATGACTCGTCCATGACACTGATTTGGCATGACACATACAATATAAACAATGCCACTGAAGTGCGAATAATGTTTGAATATTTATAGAGTAAAATGTTTTTTCTGGTCATTCATCGGGCTAAGGGTGCCACAGCCAGGTGTGGCGCACATGCTTGATCATCATGATGAGCTGTTGTAATATCATTCTTTTATACAATCTGTTATTCCATATCACGTTTTGCACCAACCTTGCTCGTATTTGGGTGGCAAAGCAGCTCAGCAACCGGTCGGCCATTTCTAAACGTTGTGCAGGCTGGAAGGACCGCTTGCCACATGCACCTTTACTACCTGCTGTGAGAGTGCCGCTGAGCCCTCTTCTGGATGAGTCATGCTGTGACAGTAAAGAGGAAAGGGGCTTATGACACTAACAGGGCAGAAGTTCTACTCCTGTTTGACCATAATTTATGCCTTTACTTTGCAGAGACTCAGCTGGTTATAATTTGAGACCAGAGGGATTACAACGCATTTTGATTGCTATGCATGAATCAACAAGCAAATTTCCATGCCCGGGAAGAAACAGCACGCAATAAGTATACAGTAAAAGCAAAAATGAAAAATAGCATCCTTAAGTGAAATCGAGCATGCATAAAGAAAGACAAGGATTAAAATCGCTGCGCAAGCAATAAGCATTTAATGTTCCAAACTATTATTGTACAATGAAGCACCATCATTCAAAGGAGTAGAAGTCACCGCACGTGCTTGTACGTGCATCAAGGAAAGGCTCTTAACTGGTGTGTTTATATTAGCAAAAGTTCTATTAAATAACAGTCATAACAAACAAAGGCATCCTGCACTGCACATGGCTTCTTGTCGATGTCCACACATACATCACGAAATTTTACTGCTGGCTTCAAACTACCGGCACACTTCTGGCCAGATCTATCCACTCAGCCTGAAATGACATGTATGTGTGTGCGTGCGTGTGAGTGCGTGTGTGAGTGCGTGTGAATTTGTGCGTGTGACTTTTTTAAACTTTGTGCCTGATTGTGTGTGCATTTTTGCTGCTAATATCGCTCAATTTCAGAATTCATGTGAGCATTCTCAATCAATGTGCACATGAAGGGATGCTTGTTGTTTATTCCATTGTGCCCACCTTCTTCGGAGCAGGCTTTCTGCTCTGCAGCGCAAACACTGCTTCTTCATGCCCTTGCTGCGTAAGCTGATCCTTGATGTCCTGTGCAGTCAAGGGGTGCAGAGAAGACCAGGACTTAGTGACGAACTCAAAAATAGGTGTTTTTACCCAGGTTGCTGCATGCAAAGATTGCGCTTGTTATACTCAATGTTGGAAGATTGCTGCATCTCTAAGGTGCACATGCAAGAGACATGCAATTGAGAGCAGTCATTCTGAAGTACCTATCTGGCTGCAGGCCAAACAGGCTCATTTGGAATGGCCGTCAACCGACATCTAACTGTCAGCCGACATCAATTCCCAGGCCTGTCAACATCTGATCCCAATTTTCCATGATCCTAATACAAAGTATGCCTGCCGTAGAAGCTTTTTGACCTACTGCAGCCGTGCTGCTACTACATACTCCTTGAGGGGGCTCTAGTAGCGTGAGTTATAATCACTAGAGCATTTGCATGCTTATCCTTACTAGCGCAGATGCTAAATACCCCCCCCCCCTCTCGCAATTGTTAGTACTAGTACCCTAGTACTAGTACTGGTAAAAAAACTGCTGCGTTTTTCTTTGGTCAGGCTCTTGCTCGTGTGAGCACTAGTCTGGAGCCCTTCCTTGCTGCCATCTGGTGCCCATCAGCGCAAACCTCTCGTGCTTCACATAACCCTTCCAAAGGAAAGTCCATGCCCACACCGTCGTACCATGACGCTCATCCTTGAAAACGCATCCCCCAGCGGTGTTGCATCGCTGCCTTCTTGTTCACACTCCTCCTCAGTGGGTGCACCCCCATCAGTCCCCATAGCTGATGCAGCAGCTTGGCGGGCCTTCCCACTTCGCAGGGCAAGGGCCTCTGTCCGTGCAGCCCTGGCCTCGTCGATCATGGCTTCTAGGCGAGCCTGCACATTCCAGCATGTGTTGTGGTGACCCCTATTCAACTGCCATTAGAAACGTTATAAGTAGGAGCACAAAGACCTCAAGTGTTTTTCCTGTACGGACGGGAGTTGAACTGCATTTCATTGCTTTGATCAAGGAAACGTACAAACACACACCTGGACGTCAGCCTTGTACTTTTCCTCCTTGTCCATTCGAGCTTGGAGCTCTTGCAACTGGATGCTCGCCTGCAACATATTTGTGATAATGCGTTTATGCAAGTGTATGTATGCATGCATTTTAGCATGTGTATGTGTATAGATATGTATGTGTTTAAGCATGTATGGATATGTGTGCTTCAAGAAGGGCAAAACAAGCATCTAGAAGCCTAATCATCCTGCTTGCGAGCTTCCTTTACACATTGAGTAAAAAAGGGATAGAATGAATTATGCAATTTGAGCGCTCTACCAGTCTCCCTTTGAGAGGAAGATCTGCAAAAGGAAGAGCAATGCTTAGTGCAAATGAGATCCACTCTTCCAATTTGAGCAATATATACGTGCCTCTCTCTTTTTAGGCAACGGGTTCCCTGGTAAGCACCTTTAGCCAACTAAGTTAGCTGTGTCAACAAGACAGCTTATCAGCTTTTATGGTTGGCTACTGCTTTGGCAGCCGCCCCGCCCACTCACCGAAACCTGCTGGCGAGAGCTTGCATCTCTTTTGGACTTGAGCGCCGCTGTTTCATCTCTTGCTGTGTCCCGCTCCTGCATCACGCGCACCTTCTCCTCAACGGCACCATTATACCTAAGTCAGGGCGTGGCATTCGCACAGAACACACTAAGAAACCATGCAGGTCAGGGCGTGGCATGGGTCAGGGCGTAGCATGCGCACATACATACAACATGCGCACATACACTGGGTCAGGACGTGGCATGCGCACATAACAAACTAAGAAACCATGCAGTTCAGGGCGTAGTATGTGCACATACACTAAGAATAACAAGTAACCAGTGAACACTAAGAAAACCAGATAACAAATAGCTGAACAGAAAATCCTATTGCTTTAGAAGTTCAGTTCTTATTTTCTGTCAATGAGCACCCTGCTTATTTGTGGAGCATCAGAGGATAGTGAATTGAATGCCAAATTGTGCTATGTTCTTGTGCATGCCCTAACTCGTGAGTGACAGGCCATCAGAGGTAAAACATGCGGCAGCCTTCCTCCTTTCTAAGTTCCATGCACATTTGGTGCATGCATAACTTAATGGGTTTGCAAATCCTAATGGAAAGGTTGTGCGACGTTTCTGAGTTTTAAAGCAGTCATTCCACTCCTTAACCACCCTGCTTGTTTTATCATGAACATGAAATAGGTCTGCGATAAAGCCTACAACCTGACCTCTTTGTTATTGTCTTGTACTACTAGCTTCCTGATCAAGTGGCTGTGCAGTTTAATTAAAACATCAGTACCTCCTTATTTTGCACCTATGACACTCAAAACTAACACACCTGGTGCGCCACTCAGTGACCTCTGTGTTCAGTGAGTCCACCTGCTGCTCCATGGCAGACATCTTGGCCGTGCGGGCAGCCAAGTCAGATTGGAGGCCTTGCATGCGCAATTGCTCAGATTTCAAGAAGGCCTACGGAGGATTGCATGATTCCAGCAACAATAAAAGCTTGATGTGCACAGCGTTGCATGTGACACGTGCATATTTGTACTTGCATACACGTTTCAGATGTGTAATATCCCATATACTTTGAGGCTTCCCTGAGGAGTCTGGTCACCTACGAATTGTATACTCCAATGTGTAAGAGATTTTGGCCGGCCCTTACTAAAAAGATGAAGCTTGCATGTATGCGCAGCTGTCCAAACTGCATGTTGTGCAGCCTCTGTACCCATTACGCGATTTCCCTGCATTCATCTAAGTTTAACCTCGCCAAAGTGCATGAAACAAACACGTTTTCATTCACATCCTGGGCGATTTCCAGGCCCACCTCAATCTCAGAATTCTTCCTCCCGGCATCAGCTTCAAACGCCCTGATCTGGGCCTCGGCTTCCTGCTCTGCTGCAGCAGCCCGCCTTTCTGATGCCTACAGGGCAAACCAACCAATCAATACATGTAGATGAACAAGCTGAATGAGGGAGATGCCTCCTGACGGCCTGCTGGGAGAGTAAAATGGTTAAGTAGACGCATTGCGAAAGGGAGGTGCTACTCAATTGCCTGCAAGGCCAACAATACTATAAGCAAGGCATACGCACTGCAAGAAGGCCCTGGCAGGTGCACTTAATATCAGGGGGTCCGTCAACACTTTCTTAAGGTGCTTGCAGACTAAAAGGAGCAGCGCCATGAGCTGATTCTTGGTCAAATACCGCAACGGTTCCTGCTGGCCTGTCAAATTATGAAACCGGCAGCAGCATCTTTGGCTGCACACAGTAGCATCTTTAGCTGCACACAAGAGCAGCGCTGTGCAACGCTGCCTCGTCTACCCTACTCCTACCCCTGCTCCTACCGTGCAATGTCATCCAGCTGCGCCTCTTTTTACTATTTAGGTGAAAATTCTTCGCCTGGTGCATCTCACGATGCAAACCAAATAGAGCTGCTTGCCCCACCTGTGCAATGTCGTCCAGCTGCGCCTCCAGTGCGGTCACATGCCCAGTCTTGGCATCCAGCTCTGCCCTCAGGTTCTCCACCTCCTGCAAACAACAAAGAGTTCATAGCCGTGCGATTGGTGTGCCACACCAGAAGGCCTTCAAGCAGGGAACATTGTTCATTTTGTGCAAGCTTCAGGGTGTCAGATTCATTGCAGTCAACACATTGATGCCTGTTATAGCGGAGGACTTATGCACTGCCGACAAGCTGACGCGCCAGCTTGTCGGCAGTGCATAAGTCCTCCGCTAAAACAAGCGTAGAACCTCGAGGGGTGCAGGGTTTGAGTCCAGGTTGGGTCGAACGCCAGAAAATGTCTATAGCAGAATGGAGGCTCGCCGCGTCAGCCCACAAGGCCGTGCGCAGCCGGGGAGTCGAAACCCAGGCAGAGAAGCATGCAGCACTTGAGCCCCCCTCGAGGGATACGCTTTTGTTATAGCGAAGGACTTATTAGGACGCGCCAGCTTGTCGGCAGTGCATAAGTCCTCCGCTATAACAATGCCTCAAAGCTGCACTTACTTACAACGTGTGATGCAAGGTGAAGGGAGAGAGGCAACTGATCACCCTCTATAAACTTGCTGGCGTTGAATTGCGCTGCCTGTGTTTGTACAGTGCCATTTTAGAAAGGGATTTAATGAACGAATAAACACACAAGAATACCTGCTGTGCTTCCGAGAGTTGTGATTGTAGCCCCAGGATGTTGGCGTTTGATTCAGTGCTCAGGCGCTCAGCCTGCACCAGAAAGGGCAGCAGCAGTTGAAGAGCAGTGAGCGTTCTCTGTTTGGGCATGAAAACAGTGTTGAATAAAAAGTGCAATGAAGTACATACGATTCAATATGCACAGGTGAGCCAGCTTCCTCTTCAACGAGGTTCAGTCTTGCAGTTTTGCACACTCAAAGAATTCAAGTGCGGTACACATTTCTAGGGTTGGCCAAAACCATACATTCATACGGTGTGTATTTATGGTATTTTTAGCGGGAAAATTACCACACATACGGCCATATACGGTGTTCATATACGTTTCTGGCCAACCCTACACATTTTGGATTTGGCCGACCCTTTAGGTTTGCTGTGTTTCATGATGCTCGTTGGTGCATGCATAGGATTGGCCATAACTGTATATATACACCGTATATGACCGTATATTTTGCGATTTCTCTGCCAAAAATACCGTATACCTATACACCATACACATAGGGTTATGGCCAAGCCTATGCATGCAACAACAAGGGGATGCTAAGTCGGTTCCATCTAAGAAAAAACACTCAGGTGTTGAAACTGCAAGGAGGGCGTTCCTCACCTTTAAAACGCGTGCCTCTAGGGCTTTGATTTTGGCCTGTGCCTCCTCCAGCTGCGTCCTGACCTCCTCTACCTGGCCCTTGCTTGAGGCTTGTGCTTTGGAGATGGCCTGAGGGATAAAAGAGAGGAGCGCATGCGAGTCAAGGCACGTGACTTCAAATGAAGGATGGACTAGTGAACAAAATTCTTCCAAAAACGTAGCGGAGCAAACAGGGCTACGTTGCATTACTGTGCATTGCACTGCTGACACTAACTTTCTGCGCAACTTACATGTTTGCTCATATGCTTTGATCCAACCCACTGATGCGCACCTCGTTGGCCATTGCTGGGTACGCCTCTTTTAGAAACTCGGACAGCTTCTCCCACTTGGTGGGGCCGTGCGTGTTGGCCACAAAGTCCTCTATGAAGCTGGCAAGGTCGTCCTGCAGTGACGCAATGGAAGCTCAGTGCGTGCAAAGCCACAAGAAAACCTGCAGCACCTTCACTCCAAGCTGGTACCATGTGACCGTGTCTCAAACACTTTTCTATCTTTCGTTTTACACCAGAACTTAATATTACACACTTCAATGCGTGCTGCAGCAGCCCAAGCGTCCTGCCTGTGCCTTACGTACCCAAGCAACAGGCATGCTAGACAATGCAAGCTACACCCACCCACCCACCCATCCACCCTCCCCCCCCCACACACACCTGCATACTGGCCAGGCTTGTGCCTTGGCGCACGGCCTTGTTCATGTTCATGTTGGCTTTGTACAGCATCTCGTTCACGTGGGATGCCGCCTCCGCCAACTTGCGCCCTGAGAAGTCGTTGTAGTATCGCTGCACAGACTCCAAAAACCTGTGTGCGTGCATAGCATCGCGCACGGCTCAGCACAGTGTTTGCTAGTGTTTTGTTATTATTGTACACCTCAAGTCATTGTACAAGGATTGCCTGGCTGCCGCTAGTAGCGATTGCTTGCCTAACAATCCTGCCAGTTGATAACCAAGGTTGTTCAATTCGGGGTTTGGTCTAAAGTTCGGGTTCTCGAATTTAAGCGATCTTTACCGAACTCTAAATCTGCCGGTCGGCAAACTTTAATAGGCCCAGTGCAAAATTTCGCTCAACAGGATGCTGAATTCAATTTCAAACTTCCTCCCATTCATTCCAATATAACATTAATACCGACATGATAATATCATTTACCCAGTTTTTAGCCACCCCAGCTCTAGGAAGGGGCTTCCTAAGCAACTAGCAGCAAATTCCGACCCCCAGGCCCCTTGGTTAAATTGATTAACGGACGGACCGAACAGTTTGGCGTTCGCGAATTTTGAACGGACTTTACCTAACTCTTGTTGGCAAAATCCTGAACTGGACAATTTTGTTGATACCCTGTGCGATCGCAACACCACATCCAGTGTTACTAATAACTAGGATTGGCCAAAACCGTACATATACACCGTATATTACATTGAATTTGGTGATTTCCCTGCCAAAATACCGTATATACACTATATACCGTTCCTTTCCGATATCATCCCGGGTAAATAACGTTTTTTGCCCTCCGGGGTGGTTCCGGTATCGTTTAATATTTATTTATTTTAAGGCTCCAGGGTTGCCCGGGATTGGCGAAAATAAAGTTTTGTGGGTGGGTGAACAGTGATGAGCGGAGAAGGCCCCGCCCCAGGCCTAGCCCCAGCACCTGCAGCAGCCCCAGCACGACAAACATGCGCCCCAGCACCTGGAGCACGACACTCCTGGACAGCACCTGGAGCACGACACACATGCGCCCCAGCATCATGGAGCACCTGCCCCAGCACCTGCAGCACGAAACACATGCGCATGCACACACGCGCATGTGCACACATACTCACACACGCACACGCACTGCCTGGGGTAAATGCCCACCGGGATTTGTGCGGGAATGGCTAAAATATTTATTTTGAGGCTCCGGGGTTACCGGGAATACGTTTAATATTTATGAAATTTGGGCACCGGGATGAGTCCGCGAAGGTACGGTATATATATGGTTTTAGCCAACCCTACTAATAACCCTGTAACTCACTTGGCCTCATGCGCCTTGCGGATGCCTTCATCGCCCACAGAAACGTCTTTAAAAGTGGCCACTGCTAAGGCTAGGCACCTCTGTGATTGCAGGTGTCGTGAGCGTGCACTTGAGCAACGATTACAAACACAGATGCAGAGACCTTTGTACATGGAAGTGCTCGAGTGAGAAGGACAGGCACCATAGCAACGATCTTCCTACTGTATCACCTGAACAGCAGCTTTGTGTTGAGCGCATCATTTACATACTAAGGCCACAGAGGAGGATTGACAGGCAATCAGCTCTAGCACGTGTTGCTTTCATACGTGCCGCATCCAGAGCAGGTCTAGCCACGGCTGGACACCCAAGCATGGGCTTTCATGTTCCAATTAGCTAACGGGTATCTTAGTTATCTCTCTCTCTCTCTCTCTCTCTCTCTCTCTCTCTCTCTCTCTCATCCCCTGACCATTCTTGTCTAGCAATTTTGCATGGAAAGCTACCAACACGGTTGTGACCAGCAAAAAGCATGAGCAGCGAAGTTGTATAAATTACGAATGGCTTCTGCATCTGGTGCATTCAGGTCGCGCATAACAGGACAGATAAGTGCAGAGATATATCTTGGTTTTCAATGCTCATCCCTACCCTTTTTGTCAGTCTTATTTCACTGCACTTACCATCCAGACCTCCGGCACCATTTTTAACAATAGCAGCATGGAAGTAATACAGAAGAAATTTATGTGCTGGAGCGCAGGAGGTATGCGTGCTCGAGCACAGTTGGAGCAAGTTAGGTCATTGGTTTTCCCCTGTTAAATTGCTGCAAAATGGGTGAATAACAGGCATGGGGACACATTATGGTTTGGCGAAATAGGTGCAGGGTTAGTAGTAGGCATAGGGCCACATTACCCCCGCTCCTCCGACCGCCAGATTTGACGTTATAGTAACGCGTGTATATGTTGAAGGTCACACGTGTGTATGAGTATATTTAAAATGCTCGGGGCAGGCAATTGGTTTCATTAGGTTTGCATAAAGTCGAATGGCATAGAACTGGGTGTGCCAGCCATGATATTGACCAGCATCTAACTCTCCCCACACTATCATCCAGTGCATCCGGCTTTTACACATGTTGCATGCAGTGTGTGCATGCTCGCACCTGGTGCTCTGCCATGAGGGCATTCTCATCGGCCGCAATGGCTGCATCAAAGGATTCCTTGTAGGCGGCTTCTGCCAGGTCTCCTGCTCGGCGGCTCTCACTCTCTGCCACTCCCTGTGGATGCACGCACATGCACGCACACACACACACACACACACACACACACACACACACACACACACACACGCACACACGACCAATGGGAATCAGGAATGTAAGTGAGCGATTGCAGCAATTGAAAGAGAATGATTATGACCAGAAGCAGAAGGCTCTCTGCCACTTCTTATCAGGTAACCACGCGCAAGATATGGGCAGGTGGCAGACACACAGACATAAATTAGAGGCGGTGGTGGAAAACAAAGAGGATGCGACAGCTCTTACACCTGATGTTGCATTCGCCATTGTACCAGCTCTATCTACTCAATAAAAGTAACCAAACTAGCTGTTTTCTGACGATCACTTCAATCAACTTTACGCACACTGCCACGTGGTACCGCCGTGATGTAGCAATGAAGTGCATTGCAGCTGTGTTATAATTGTGAACGTTCCTCTAAAACTCACGCTCCCAAGACACGCACACATAAAACACACACACCTGCCATGCTGTTGCGATTGTGGGCACCGCTCCTTTGTTGATGGCATCCACGTAAGCCTCCACAAGGCCTGCCAGCACCGGGCCTGACATGAGGCCGTTACCGAAGCGCTTGGGCTTGCTTTTGCTGAAGATGAGGTCCACCAGCTTCTTGACACCCTGTCCAGGAAGCATCGCAGGAACGTACATTTGCATGTCAAATGCCAAAGGTATTGGGTTTGAACAGCCTGCATGTGCTGCCAGGCTTTCGTTTGAGGAAGGAGGCACAACGTTTTTGCATTTCGAAGGCAGTCAGTTTATTAGGGTCTGCATATGCTGACGAGAATGCACAGGCATTTAAACAGGTTGATATTCTGTAATGAGCGTGTCTAAGAGTGTTACAGCACGAGCACATAATGATGCCCACACCTCTGCTCTCTCTCTCACACACACACACACACACACACACACACTCACACAAACACACACACACAGCGTGAGCACTCACCGAGCTGAATTCTGGCCTGAGCTGGTCCTTTGGCACTGAGTCCAAGTTGGCCAGTGCACCCTCATCATGCATGGGCCTCACGAGGGAGAAGCAGTCTCGGTCTTTGAATAAAGCCCTGTGGGGGGCGCACATACGCAACAAGCACGTTGGAAGAAGAACAGCTCCAGCAAGGGTGCTCCAAATTGATTATGTTTGTGCACAAAATTTTCGGTGCTTAGGGCAGGCCTGCAGAAAATTTCCAGGACACCAAGGTCGTTAACTTGGCTCAAGAATTAAGTCAACAGTCAGTTTTTTCCCAACGTGCACTTGAAACTTCCACTTTGCTGCAACTGCTTTCGCTTGCAGGATTTCCGTATTTACTTGGCTTTAACTTCGTCCTGGCCCTCTGTCGTGCCGACCTAAACACCACACTCAAACACTTATGCTAGTCATTACCATGTCCTGTGCTGTGCCTGCCTGACTTTTTACACAATGGAGTAGAATAACTGAGCGGGAAGGTAATAGTTGGTTTGTGTTTGCTTCGAGAAAACCCAGGCAGGCATACAGCAGGCTTACTTGATGGAGCCTCTGATTTCGTTCTTGGAGGCCACGCTTGCACCCTCGCCATTCACAGGGTGCAGTGCCGTTTCCAGGTACTCAGCAGCTGTAATCTGCAGGATCAATGAAGGGTGTGCGACCTCCTCACAATGAGCACTGACAACATCTTAAGAGCTGATGTTTGCGGCGGATTGGCGCCAGCCTACATACACAGTAGGAGTAGTAGACACTTGCTTGCAGGGGCCAAAGGGTTAACGATGAAGTGTAATCAGCAGCTCCCCATTCCATTCACAAGCTGCACGGGTTAATTTACGCACAAGCGTGGGTAGAGAAGACAGGGCTGCCTTGAATTTGGGGGACAACCTTGGAGCTGGAAGGGAAACACGAGTGCATGTCTGTTAAACTTGCGTGCATGTGCATGTGCGTGCATGTCCAATAAACTTGCGTCCATGTAATTATTCACGAAAGACACAGTACAGGACAGATTAGGCGCTCACAATGGAGAATTGCGTGGTATAAGGTTGCAGGTGTCAACGGCAATGCGCGCTTTGTTGCTGTCAAACTCTGACTCTCCTACACCCTGACAAGCTTCATCATGGCTTCAGTATAAACGAGCTATAGAAGAAAGAATGTGTTGTAGCAAAATGCTGTGCACGAGCCAAGCTTGTCTCTCAGACCACTTATTTATGACAGACTGCTTTTACTTACATGGCAGATTACTTTCATATGAGCAAAGAGGTCAAGTACTTACGAATATGAGGGCACTAACCTTGTGACCATCCTCTTCCAGCTTCAGGTAGAAGTCCCGCAGGAGCCAAAGGAAGGAGGGGGCAAATTCGCTCAGGGAGTCCAGGTCACCTGCAAGTAGACGGTTGCATGACATCAACTGCACAACATTCAGCGAAAGGGAGACCTGCTTCTTTGACCTAGGCTTCATGAGAGCACGATGCATACGCTCGCTACATACAGGACGAGAAGCACATCTGCTAGAGCCTGAATTCCAGGCAAAAAAAGTCCTCGTACAGCAGTTTGACGTGGTCAAATAATGAAGCATCCACGCACCCTCTTGCGCCTGGCCCGCCTTCACCCGCACATGCTTGGTCATCTCAGTGACCAAGGACAGCCGGTCCAAAGCCGACTCATCAATGCCGCCCATGTGGTTGTACACAAACAGGCAGGACAGCAGCACTGCCAGAGAGAAGATTTGGGTACTGTATTGCGCAGTCTGCATGCAGTTTACAAAAGTCAAACGCATGTCGTGCGAAGCAAGGAACGAGGACTTGAAGTCAGGCTTTTTACATGAACCATATTGCATTATAGCTGATTGAAGTAAACCTCACGCGCATTCAGGACATGCAAGTAAGCTGCGCAGCAATTGTGCACAAGTGGTAGAAAAAAAGGGATCGCCCTCTCGCTTTATCTCTGCAACGCACGCAGCTGCCCCTTGTCCCACAGCTCACCTGGTCATAGGCATCAATGCCCTCTGTATCCAGGAGCACCTGTAGACGCCAAGGGAGGGTGGAGATGAGATAGAGCCGTTCAAGTCTGTTCAGCTTCTCCCAATTCGATTCACGCTTTCATTCCCACCGTGTACGACTCGCTCCCATCCACGCCCTCATGGCGCAACGGCTCCGACCACATCCACAGCCCCTTGGTGCACGGTCGGTGGGTTGGGCCGATGGTGAAGCCTTTTCCCCCTCCTGCAGAGACCAACTGGTTCAGGATGTAGCTTTTCCCTTGCCTTGCCCTGCCACACACTGCAACCACGCCCAGGGGCGAGTGCACTCCGCGCAAAACATCCAGTGCTTCGTGGCCTATCTCAAACTTGTGTGTGCTTGCATTGAAGCTGACCAGAGACAACGGCCTGCCGCTCATTATTCTGTTTTATCTCTCTTGCGTATATAATTGCTGCGATGCGGGAAAACGGTTGACCAACCAAAAATCTGTTCGCAACTCGCTGGTTTTAATACTTAGCCCTGATTTTAATACTTAGCCATGGTTTCAATACTTAGCCCTGAACCATTGCACCAGGCGGTGTTCAAATGTCATTGAAATATTTCGCTCTTACTGCATCAATTTTCATCTTATTAATAACATGAGTAGTTTATCTGCTAACTCTCTTTTTTACCAGTTGCCATGTTGCACTGTTCTCTAGATGATAACGAAGGCTGCTAACAGAACGCTGCCCCTTGCGGCTGCAGCAGCTGCCAAACGTGTGCAAATGGCCTCACGCACGCGCTTATAAAGTCCAGACATCACACCCTGCACAACCACATCCAATAAATTAAGCACGGTGGCAATTTCAAATATAAAATAGCTCAATCCAAGAAAATACTTGGCCATACACTTACAGAGCTCAAGTGCTGCAAAAACACAAGACCAGACCATCAACCAGGAAGACAAAAGAACAACAGAATTCATTGCGGACATTCTTAAAAGACAAGGATACAAAAAAAATAGTAAAACTCTGGAGTTGGTGTATATCCGAGCGATGGGGCGGCACCAACTAGCTTAACAGAGCGCCGACAAATTTTACTCAGATCTACTGTAAGCAAGCCAAAACATCTATGGATGTGAAACCAACCATCCCATTTACCATGAAAACACCATGCTCTTAGCCACAAGACACGCCATCTACTCTGCTGCAGTCAGCACAGAGGACACAGCCACATTCATGCTCTTTTTTTTTTTTTTTTGGTGGGGGTTGTTACACGGTCCTCAGCAAGGGCCTGACAGAATGAAGGAAAAAAAACCTATAAGACTGGGAAAAGGAAAACTCCTGCCTAAACAGAAAAACCCTCCTTGA
>Ga0307968_1002298_pt1 | contig 15857 bp, 15 predicted proteins | sample OrgLakmetagen650_FD_201834 | JGI IMG/M metagenome (GOLD analysis project Ga0307968, IMG submission 201834) | Saline water microbial communities from Organic Lake, Antarctica - #650 | ecosystem: Environmental > Aquatic > Non-marine Saline and Alkaline > Saline | place: Antarctica: Organic Lake... | reverse complement strand
TATGCGCGCAAGGGGGTTGGTGTGGTGCCAGGGAGGGGAACTGGGGCGCTCCTACATGCGCACATAAATGCACAAAGATGATGAGAGATAACACAGGAGCATATTCCCAGTCAGGGTGTATGCGCGCAAGGGGGTTGGTGTGGTGCCAGGGAGGGGAAGTGGGGCGCTTTTACGTGCGCACATAAATGCACAAAGATGATGAGAGATAACACAGGAGCATATTCCCAGTCAGGGTGTATGCGCACAAGGGGGTTGGTGTGGTGCCAGGGAGGGGAACTGGGGCGCTCCTACGTGCGCACATAAATGCACAAAGATGATGAGAGATAACACAGGAGCCTCTTCTCAGTCAGGGTGTATGCGCGCAAGGGGTTTGGTGTGGTGTCCAGATAGGGGAACACTCTTATTGGACTCCTATAGGGCTCCTATAGGGTTCTCCTGTGTGAACACACATGTATTTTATGTGAACTTGTATGATTAGGGTATACCATGGGTACAAGCAACTGTGCGAGCTTTGTCATTGTGATAAATCGACGGGTTTATTAAACTTAATTTCCTTGTATTCATCCACGTATTTACAATCAAATGTGTGCAACTTCAAACGCAACTGCACTTGGATTAGCCCCAGACGAAAAGAGCAATCTACAACAAGAAAGACTGTAGCTGCTAACACAAATCCTCACAGCGCAACCTTCACGTAAACGTGAGCAACAACAGAAGCACTCCTATTTGCTCAAGCACACCTGCATGTATGAAGGCAAGCACACCTGCATGTACGAAGGCAAGTTGGCCGTGTTCTTGGGCACAACACCAAACTTGGAAAGGTCCAGCTTTCCCAAGTCAGCGGGCTGCTTAGATCTACCATCGCTGAAGCCCCCGCTGCGTGTTTCCTTCTTGAACAGCTTGCCTATGCACAAACAAAATCGCAAAAGATGATGGAAGTAATTTTTGCGCAGGGTTGCAACTCACCAGCATCACTCTACATTTGGCAGTGCAGGAACAGAAAAACGACGGTTTGATACAAGAAATGAACGAGGACACATTGCACACCCTGAAATGTGCTCACACACGCGTGCTCATGCACATATACGTGCATAAGCACAGAAGTCCATAGCAAATGAATGTTAATTGCATTCACACACTCACACACACACACTCAAACACACACACAAACACACCTGAGCCGTGCTCCTCATTCAAAAGCCCCTCCAGGTCAGCCTCATTGAACTTGATGTGCCGTCTGCCCCCTACAGACTCCCCATCGTTTGTGGGCTCTGCCAGGCTAGGTAGCTCCCCTGCCTTGCGCAATGCAGAGGGGGGTGGCTTTGGAGCATCCGGGTCTTCGACGCCCATCTTCACGCGTGACCTGTATCGTGGCAGTGCAAACAATTGGGTAATCGTGTTAAAGTTCCAGAAAGATGTGTTTCAGGTAGGACCTAGGCGTGTTGTACATGTTATTACGTGTCATTGGATGAGCACGTACAAAGGGTGTGGTTGCGTGCTTAAGCAGCAGGTGTCAGCACTGCGATGGGTATACCCAGGCACTCTATTTGTTTCCTTACGAAAGACTATCAATAGCATTGTCCTTCCGAAAGACTATCAATAGCATTGTCCTTACGAGAGACTATCAATAGCATTGTCCTTACGAGAGACTATCAATAGCATTGTCCTTACGAAAGACTATCAATAGCATTGTTCTTATGAAAGACTACCAATAGAATTTTTCGGAGGAATTAGGACCACGAAAAGGGTTTGCAGTTGCTTAAGCATGCCCGAAAAGCATTATTGAATCCAGCATGTCCTGATGGCATCCATTGAGCAACTCAATCACCCTCACCCCCCACCCCAACCTCACACATGTATTCAGCACCATACTAAAGCTAATTGGGGACGCACCTGCGCTTGGTAGGCGGATCGAGGTCGGCAAGCATCCTGTCTAGCAAGTTCTTGCTGGCGCTGGATGCCATTTCTTCAGGCAGCATCATCCTGGCGATGGCGTCTATCTTAAACAAATACAGGTGAGCATCTCGAGGCACCTCCTTCTCTCCCGGCCTGTGTGCATGAAGCACCAGAAGGTAGAGGGATGCTCATTTTTAGGAATGTATGTTAGTGTCTAATTAACCTGTACAGAAACAGATGAGCACCTCAAGGCACCTCCTCCTTTCCCGGCCTGTGAGCACAAACACCAGAGGGCAGAGGGATGCTCAATTCTGGAAAGGTTTGTACTTTAAACAGGACCAGGATGAAAAGAAACAAAAAGGAGATGTGTTCTGCGTCCCAGATGGTTTGAGCATCGCGTCCTGCACGAAATATGTTCTGTGTTCCAGACAATCTGCACGAGATCTCTGGTCTGCACGAGATGTGTTCTGCGTTCCAGATGGTTCGAGCAACGCGTCCTGCACAAAATGTGTTCTGTGTTCCAGACGGTCCGCACAAGATCTCTGGTCTGCACGAGATGTGTTCTGCGTTCCAGATGGTTTGAGCAATGTGTTCTGCACGATAAGTGTTCTGTGTTCCAGATGGCTGCACGAGATCTCTGGTCTGCACGAGATGTGTTCTGCGTTTCAGATGGTTTGAGCAATGTGTTCTGCACGATAAGTGTTCTGTGTTCCAGATGGCTGCACGAGATCTCTGGTCTGCACGAGATGTGTTCTGCGTTCCAGATGGTTCGAGCAATGAAGAGGTCATCCTTCGCCTTGAGTGGTGCATTGCTCTCACACTACTGCTTTGTAAAAATCTACGAGAGGTTCATCTTGATGGATGCTTGTGCTAAAATCGTCAAATATGATGTGTGGTTGACATTGTGCACATTGTTTACAAGACAGTCACGTCCAAGTAAAATCTCCAGCTACCAGGCACTCACCGAAAGCCCAAATGGGCTCTAGCAGACTCAGGAGTGGGCCCCCCCGCGACAACGTAAGAATCTCGAAAGGACGTGCGCGGCCACAGCAGTGATCGATACTGCAGCTGCTGTAGCTCCTTTGGGATGTTGTTGGTGGGAGGAGGAGGGGGCAGGCTGCTGCTGCTGCATTCCTGCTCAATGCCAGGTGCAGCACTAACAGGGCCTGCTGCTGCTGCTGCTCCTGCTGCTGCTCCTTGCTGGGATGGTGTGGTGGTGTGTGTGTGTGGGCTAGCATTACTGGCGCCTAAGAATACAAGGGTCAAATTTGAGAAGATTGTCGTTTTTGAAAAGGCGTGCTTCTCCTGCAGTTGCTGATACTTATCAATGAATTGCTGCATCAACGAATCACAAAGGACTGGTTGAGGACACGGAGCTGCCTATTCATCAGAAGGGGATTCTGGCCATAAATTACCGGATCACACACACGTGCACACACACTGACATACTCATACATACACACATCCCCGCCCAACCGCAACACAAACCTGAGCTAGGGAGTGGCGGCCGAGGGCCTGTGGGGGTCGCTGGTACTATAGGGGGGAGAGCTATGGGTGGTGGTGGTGCTGCTGCTTCACTGGGCATAGACTGCCTTGGCAAGCATTCATCTGCACAAAAAACAGTTTTTAGGGGGAATGGTAGGAATGTGAATAAGATAATGGACAAACAGGTGCCTGGAAGGCATGGAGGTTTGATTGTGGTCAGATCAACCCCCTGGCCAGGTACAAGTGCTACGTCAGCACAAGCCACTACGTCAGCGCAGTTTGGGCTAGTCACGTTTGACTCTTGTAGTCCTGACTGTCGCTTATGCTCATTCATAAGCATCTGCAGCCTGTACTTGCATGCCGTCTGCTTCCTCGTAGCAACTATATAGCCATACACATGAGACCACATTTGGCGTACGATTTCACAATGGCTCACGCTCTGTTTCCTGCTTACACACCCACTTTCTAAATTGACAGCTGTGGACTTTACGTGCAAGCAGTAACCCACTTGTGCTAACATTGCTGCCTGTCCCTGGAAGCCCTGCCAGGCCTGCCCTTCCAAAGCCACTCTCTGTTTTGCCGCTCAGCTCTGCAATGAGCTTCTCGTCTTGCATGTTGAACCAGATCAGGCGGGGGTGGTGCTCTTCGTTGCCGGGGCATACGCAAATGGCAAAGGGGTCGTTGGGGAGGAAGTATATCTGGATGGCACGTTTTTTGATAAGGAGATGTGATCAGTACGTCTGCACAGGAATCGTGTGGCTGTCTTCGTGTCTTCATAGATTGCATGCTGAAAAGCAATGCTTGCAACTTGGCAAAGGCAAAAGGCAACTGTTAAGCAATAACCTTTTAAATTGCACAAGCAAAAGACCAAACAGGGGCTAAGCATGTATTTGAGCGCGTCCTGCTATGAAAGAAGTGCAAACAAACGTGAGCAATACAGACAGGTTGATACCTAGCATGTATGTGAGGGCGTTTTGCTATAAAAAAAGTGCAAACAAACGTGAGAAATACAGACAGGTTGATACCTAGCATGTATGTGAGCGCGTTTTGCTATAAAAAAAAGTGCAAACAAACGTGAGCAATACAGACAGGTTGATACCTAGCATGTATGTGAGGGTGTTTTGCTATAAAAAAAGTGCAATTAAACGTGAGCAATACAGACAGGTTGATGCTTCTAATGCGAACAGCCGGAGAGAGTCTTAGGCTTTCCGGACTGCGAAGAACCGCCGGCGCTCCATGTTACGCCATAAGAATTGGAGCCACTGCTTAACTAAAAGATAGCGGAGGAATCCTGTTCAGCCTGTCTTCTGAGTCGTACCTGTTAAAGGCTGAATATTGAATTTTTGTCCACCTGCTTCTTACTTCTTACCTCAACAGCAACATGGGGCAATTTTGTCCGACTCAAGTGTGAGTCCTCAGGCCTGTTCAAGTCTGCTAGGTAGACTGACCTGCATGGAGGTATATGCATATAATTTAACACGAAACTTTGACAGTGTGATTCCTGAGCACAAACATAGTCACCCCACGCTCATGTGTACTTGTTTGAACATGATGGATACAAATAACATGGAATTGAACTACACACACGCCCACGTACATGCACAAAGCACAGATGGCACGCACCCGTCAAGGCTCGTGGCAAAGATCAGGTTGAAAGCGCCGTTCACAAAAGCAACGGCACTGACAGCTGCTGGCATGCGTGGCAGGATTTTTGTGTGCCCACCTGCGTGTGTTTGTGATTGTATACTTGGTATGAGCACACGATCAGTTATAATGTAGCTGCACAAGCTTTTATTCTGGAAGCACACCCTTCAATAGCCATCCATCCATTCATATCCTTCCCCCGGCTAAATTGCCGTCCTAACAGACTTCCAGGATCAGTGGATCAGTAATAGTTGACAATGGGTTCAAATTCCTTGCATCGGTCTTTTCAAATCTATTGTTTGAGATCCGCATGTTGTTTCATCTCTGTACACTTGGAACAGATACCAGTCGTGAGTGGGTTAGCGAGGTACTTTGGTGCAGATGCCATTTGTAAGTGGGTCAGCGAGGTACTTTGGGTGCAGACGCGAGTCGTGAGTGGGTTAGCTAGTAATTTTGGTGCAGACGCGAGTCGTGAGTGGGTTAGCTAGTAATTTTGGTGCAGACGCGAGTCGTGAGTGGGTTAGCTAGGTACTTTTGGTGCAGACACGAGTCGTGAGTGGATTAGCTAGGTGCTTTGGTGCAGACACGAGTCGTGAGTGGATTAGCTAGGTGCTTTGGTGCAGACGCAAGTTGTGTTTGGATTAGCTAGGTACTTATGGTGCAGACACGAGTCGTGAGTGAATTAGCTAGGTGCTTTGGTGCAAATGCAAGTTGTGTTTGGATTAGCTAGGTGCTTTGGTGCAGATGTGAGCCGTGAGTGGTTTAGCAAGGCGTGACAGGGTTTGCAAATGCGTGAGCAACAGTGGCTATCAAACATGGCCCTATCTGTACGTACCGTGCGCCAGACTCATTGCTAGAATTGGCCAGAGCCACATGTATACGGCGTACACACACATAATGTTTGGCATAGAAATGCTCAAATATACTATCGTATATGGCTACGGCCGACCCTACTTGTCACGTCACCTACCAAAATGGTCATCCCAAACTAATATAGTGCCGTCATCCATGCCGAAGGCCAGCATCTTCCCATTCTCAGACACACAGCTGCTAGTGATGCCCATGGGCAGCAGCCAGCCCTTCGAGGGGGAGCAGCGCACCACAGACATCCTGCGTGTGGCATGATAGCGCAGAATATAGCAACTGCAGGAATAAAATCTCATGTTGTGAGCAATACAGCGCATTTGAGAGTAGGCACTTTGATTGATCAAGAACCATGGCTCAGTGAGAGGGAGCACGTGCACTGCAGCCATACTGCGGAAACACAGCAGTATAAAAGAAGCATGGCTCGTCGAGGGTGAGAGCAAGCACACACACCATTTTCTAGAATCATTAGGGTAGCTATGGCGATGGGGTGTTGGTTGATCGATTGAGGCGATAGGTAAATCACTAAATTGCAACCACATGGAGCAAGGTGAGGTGATGTGTTTGCGGAAGCCTCCTGGCCCTTTGATTGGGGGAGGACAAAACACATGGAACCCTGTGATTAAGGACCAAGATACTCGGGCAGGTTGTTAATATAACATGATTCTTGATGTGCGTTTAGAAATCGAAGATAATGTTTGCAAGGGGAGGTTAGTGGTCTGCAAAGAACATTGCAGCTTACCTGCAGCAGTTAAGCACGACTAGAACACGATTGCAAATTGCAAGCTTCAGTAGTTATGAGTCAGAGGCGCGTTAACCTACCTCCCGCACTAGCAATATGCATTTTAAACAATTCTCTCTACCTAACGCCAGTGTCACGCGCAGCTATGTATTGATCAAACGTTCACAAGCGCATACAGACACACACCACTCACTTGCTCTGCTCCACCTCTTTGGCAGCAGCGATCTGCCTCTGCTTCTCGGCCGCAGCAGCCGCTGCAGCCGCTGCAGCCGCTGCAGCTTTGCCTGTGTGTGTTGTCGTGTCTTATGTGTGTATGCATGTGTATGAGTGTGAGCGTGTGTTTATGTATGTGTGTGTGTATGAGTGTGAGTGTGTTTATGTATGTGTGTGTGTGTGCGTGTGTGTGTGTGTCAGTAAGCACAGGACACAGAGCAACACACTTGCCTGAGCTCTTTGTAGGAGTGCGTGCTCGACCGGTTGGTGTGGGAGGAGCTAGGACAGGGGGCTCCTGAGAGAGATCTACGGGCTTCAATGGTGGCGCAGTATCATCTAAGTAGGAGAGCGTGAGCTTGTTACAACCAGTCCACCAAATGTAGATGCCTCGAGCAGGCTGTGAGGCAAGTGGGGTAAAATTTAGTGTTTGTTCATTTAGGATATAATAAAGTGCTTGGTTGCCTCATAGTCTGGCTGTGAGGCAAACGGGATGAGGCTACTTCAATTCATAAAAGAGTAAGAAGCGCCTCGTGCTGGCTGTGACACAAAAAAGATGAGGCTGTCTTTATTCACAAGGGACTCATTGCTTGATTGCCTTGTAGTCTGGCTGTGGAGCAAACGGGATGAGGCTATTTTATCTTACAAAGGAATAAGAACTGGTTTGACGCCTCGCGCCGGCCGAGGCTTGGCACAAGGCCTTGGCCCGAGGCCTTGGCAGCAGTGCATATGTTCAATGGATTAATACTGAAAATCAGATACCAATACTTGCAGGTGCAGGTGCCTCAATCAGGCTACATCACATGAGGTAGAGTTGGACGAGAACATTATTCTCACCACGAGTAAGAAACGCTACATGATGCTTGAGCAGGCAAGGTGCGGGGATTTTCTTTCACAAACAACTTTAGTCCCCCCTACTTTGCACCCCCAATTCGTCAAGAACTTTTAGGTATCTGAGTTATCCCCTTTCGTGTGACACCCTTGATAAATGTTATGTAAATGGTCGTCAGCATTTAGAATCCTTGCCAGGCGTTTGTGCTACGTTCCAACCGCTTGTTGGCAGTGTTAGGGTACAGTGGTTGAAATGGTTAAAATATGGGAATGCAAGAAGGAACGGCTTGCATCTTTAGCAACTACATGCTGCGCTTTAATGAAAACATAACAGAGGCAACAACACGTGCGAACTGGAGGCACCCTCCTTGGTGCCAGCCTTCTTGTACTTTGCAAGTTGCCATGTTAGCATGGCATACCAGTTCAACTAGCCCCTCTCCCAGTCTATTTTTGCCAGCTGTCTCTCTGCCTGTCTGACCCTTAAAGGCAAGCCCCCAAACTCACCCTATGGTTGCGATCCGATTTTCCAGACTTGTCAGGACGCTGCTGCTGCTGCCACACAATGTTGCAGCTGCCGACAAAGCTGTTGTCGACCAGCAGTGCTGCAGCACAGGAATGTTACAAACACAATTTTGATGCTGCTGCCACACAATGTTGCAGCTGCCGACAAAGCTGTTGTCGACCAGCAGTGCTGCAGCACAGAGGAATGTTACAAGCACAATTTTGATGCTGCTGTGACACAATGTTGCAGCTGCCGACAAAGCTGTTGTCGACCAGTAGTGCTGCAGCACAGAGGAACGTTACAAACACGTCTTCGGTTTTTCACAAACTGCATTGCATGCACGCAAGCCAATCACACAGGGTTTCAACACTCCTTGCATAATTTGAGATAATGGGTTCTGTGGAAATAACGTGCTGGTCATTTGTGTGGAAGCCAGAAGCCTTGCACCCAGACAATTGTAGGGTTAAAGGCCCTGGAAGAGCACACGCCCAAAAAGCATCCATAAAAGAAGCAGTGTCAGCCTAGGCGATAACGGTACATTGCCTTGACACATGTAAAAAAAATACGTAGCCTCTAATACTTCTCCAATTTGTGCCTGCTCTATAACCATTGGCATGGCTGTGCTATAAATATTGCGGTTGTTGTATCCTTGGATCATACCTTTGACCACGTCCACTGAAAAGTGTAACACCAGCTTCAGCTCTCCCCCTCTCAAATTAGGAGGAGGAGCGTCTAGCCCAGCTTCTACACTGACCTGCGTGGAATGGTGGGGTTGGAGGGACAGTGAAAAAACAATGCTAGGGTTACAGCTGTGGCTCAAGCTTCGTATAACCTCATTAATATTACTGGCTGCAGCTATACATCACACCGGCTGCGGCTATACATTACTTATACTTGTAGCTCAAGCTGTGTGTAACCTTACTACTGGCTGCAGCTATCCATCACACCGGCTGCGGCTATACATTACACCGGCTGCGGCTATACATTACGTATAGTTGTAGCTCAAGCTGTGTGTAACCTTACTACTGGCTGCAGCTATACATTACACCGGCTGCGGCTATACAGTACGTATAGTTGTAGCTCAAGCTGTGTGTAACCTTACTACTGGCTGCAGCTATACATCACACCGGCTGCGGCTATACATTACGTATGTTAGCGTGAGCCAGTGACACCATTAAATTCGGCCAGTCTATACATCACACTGGCTGCAGCTATACACCACGTACGTTACTGTGAGCCAGTGATATCATTAAGTTTGGCCAATTACTTCTGTGCTTATCTCTTTGTGTGTGTGACTAGTGTAAGGGCACCACATTGACACTAGAGCATCAATACTATGCATTTCACGACGGAACTTAGAGAATTTGCAACTTGACCAACTAGCAGCTGAGTGCTCTCCTTCTGCCCCTTTTCTCCCAACGTTGCCCCATAAGGCAAGGGTCGTCTTTTGTCATTAGAGCCGTCTTGTCCCTTTTGCCGCCTTGCCTTTCTTTGCACTGTTTTGTACACGTACTCAAGAACGTCACTACTTCCTAAAACACACCTAAAGCGCAAGTACTCGGTGTATATACGGTATTCATAGCAGGGAAATGATCATACATACGGTCATATACGGTTTGCGTACAGTGTTAAAAATCTGGCCAACCCTAACCATGTTACCCTTGTATGCATTGTTCTGTAAACGCGTATCCCCAGGCATCTTACCTCCTAAACGTACACTTCATTTTTTATACGCACCGCATTATAGTAACACACAGGCAGCCATTTGCCTGTTACCTTGTGGCAAACGGCACCTTAGCCATTGCACATACAGACGCATCATAGATACAAGCAGGCGATCATTTGTCGCTTACCTCGCTACCTTGTGGCAAACGACACCTTACTCATTGCACGTACAGAAATGTAATGGGTCAGGAGGTTATGAAACCTCCAGAGCGACGGAGCTCTGTAGCGTTTGGGAGTTACCACAGAACCGATCGATGAATTACTACTGAACCGAAATTGCTAAGTATATTGTGGACCGTTTTATTAAGATACGCAGGCAAATTAGCTTTGTACACAGTTTAAACCTACCGTCTTATAAAAATACGCAGGCAGGTTGACTTCGTACACAGCCACAGCCCCACTAGGCCACCACACAGCCACATGGCCTGCATTGGTGGACAGGGACACATTGGCGGGTGCCTCTGCCCCTGAGCTCGATGCAGGCAAGTCCACCTGTGTGCACGATGCGCGATTTAAATTGGAAGTAAGAATCCATGCTGACAGTAAATAGCGTGCAGAGAGGGAAGATTCAGAAACTTAGGGCTGCAGATATTAGCCGGAGGCTCATCAAATACATCGTTGCATGTCAAGTCAATGGACTCAGATGGACAGGTCCTTCTTTCTGGCAGTGGTGTGTGCTGGTCACAAGGTCATCACTTTCATTTGTTCTGCGTATTTGCTGTGCTTTGCTGTGCTGTGAAGCAACATGAGCAACACAGGGTTGCGGTTGAGATCTCCAGAGAAAGACTGCGTTTTAGATGCGCTTCATTTGCTCACTCACGTTTGCAAGGAGCCGGAGCTCGCTGGTTTTGATGACTACGTCATGGATGATGAGTTGCTCTGCGCTACCACTAGCCACAACTTTAGCGCCAGTGGCAGCAATATGGCCCACGTCCTGAGTATATTCATGAGGATTGCACAATTGGTGTGTTTGTATGTGTGTATTTGTCGAGTGTGTTTTGTCGTGTGCGCTTGTCGTGCGTGTTTGCCGTGTGTGTTTGTCGTGTGTGTTTGTCGTGCGTGTTTGTCGTGTGTGTTTGTCGTGTGTGTGCTTATACGCAAGCGTGCGAGCTTGTGTGTCTTGAGAAAAACAGTAAGTGCGCACCATGGCAGTGACAGCTGAGGTGTGGGCTTGATGCTTGCCCACTTGCAATGGATCACGTGCAGTGTGGGCATACAGGTTGCCATCAGTGGTTCCAACCACAGCCATGCCAGCTGCACACAAGAACCAAGTTCAGTGTCAGAAATGAAGAATCTGAAACTGAATACAGGACCTGTTCCCTTTAAAAATACTCTAAGCACACGGGTACGCAAGTCTTGAGTGATCTGGCAGGCAATCAGGGGGTTTAATGGAGACATACATTCTGATTGAGTGCTTCATGGACAGCAAAGTCTCGTGACATTTACGCGGCAGTGGAGAGTGCTTGACTACCCACCAACTCCCACAGTGCTAAAGCACGATGCCTTGCCATCTGCCACGAGCATGGCATGTGGACTGAAGATCTGCAGGAGGGCAGCAGAAGCAGAGAAGGGTGATGCAGCAGTTGATTGGGTGAAGCAGTCCAAAACTGCTGTGTACAAGCCTCGTCCGTGGGATCCTTGTGTAGTATTTTTAACCCACCGTGTCAATGTGAGTGGCTTTCACGACACGCTTTTGCTTGTCTTTTGCCAGGCACAGGTCCAAGGACACCTCCACAATCTCAGCCAGGAGCTTGTCTATCATCCGGAATGGCTGGGGCAGGCGGTCTATGGCTCGGGCTGGGTCAAAGAGTGGAGGGAGGGCCGGCAGTGCTGCACTGCGTGCCCGTGCTTGCCCTTGCTTGCCCATGCTGTGTGGAAAGGTAAACTTCCGCTATATGTTGACGGCGTGAGCCCAGCTCCAGTGCCTTAGAGTCATACAGAAAGCAAGCTATTGTTCTTTACTCTGTGCCCTTGGGCTCCCATGCCCCTCTAGCTGACCCTCTAAGGCTCAGAGCACTCCAATTCTGCAGCATACCGATTTATTGAGAATTATGTGTATCATTTGAATAGGTATAAGTATCTCGAACTTTTGCGGAGAAGTAGCAATTAATCTAGCACGATTCAGCAGCAGCGTGGAAGTAACTCGTTATTAATTAATATACCAATTGGGCAGCATGGCACAAATTATGGGGAACCCAATTGCTGAATTGGCACAGAGGTTCCAGGCACAGACGACTGCTCTCCAGTCTCACTTCCAAAAACGGGAGCAGAACAAGCACGTACTCAGGTGTGTGGCATCACCATTTGTTGAGCCAGTTGTCTGCATTCTCACCAACAATCCTCTCGTTCGCTTGCTGTCCCGCCTCCCATCCTGCAGGAGAGACCGGGCGCCACCCACCATCGTGGTTCCTCCCAGGCATGGACGTTCCTCAAAACTCGCGGTGCGTCTGTGGCAATGCCGGGCAAATTTCTGGCCAGGGGCTGTGTATGATGAAGTACTGAGTTCCTGCAGTGCAAGGAACTCAAGGATGCAGTTCATAGCTTGTGGATGAACTGTTAATGTTTGCATGGCTTACATGAACAAGCCTGTAATGGCTGGGAAGCTGCCTCACACACACGCAACCACTCATACAAGCTACACGTGCCCACACCCACATCAATTCCTGGGAAATCCCCTTGTTTGTTCCTGACACCAGGCCATCATCCCAGGAGACAGCATAGGAGAGACTGTGATCACCACCGGGCTCGTTAACTTTTTCAACTGTGAGTGGCAGCTATTTTAAAGGGCTTGCAGCTTGCGTTGTCGGTGAAACGCCGCCTGATTTGTTTGTCTCATTCTGGGGGACAGGCACTTCTTTTAGATGGATGGTATTTCCATTCAAACATCTCAGACGTGCACAGTGCTGTTTTAAGACATCGCAAACAACGGAAAAATGCTTGCAGTGTACAACAGCGCGTTGATTGTGCGCCTGGTCCTTACGTGGTTCCCCAACCCCCCAGAGTTCATCCAGCAACCTCTAGCGTGAGTGAAAGGGCACATGGATTTGATCAGGCGGTCGTGGTACAAGCCTAAAATAGTTGCAGGACACGATGGCTTCTGTCCTTTTACTCGTGAAGCGGGAAAAGCACGAGAAAGCTACCACAAAATGTCTCTGTTATCACCAAGTACTTGTTGCATGTGGTTATGCTCAACTTACCTCCTGTTTTTCTCCACAATCTAGGACAGCACAAATAGTTGCTAACCCAAGATGTGGGGGTTGCTGAACAGTTAAAGAGAAAAGGAGCCGGGTCTAGCGTTCTCGCTGTATGCATTCGTCATTATAAGAAACATTTTTGGTCGTTCACTAAGCGCTTAAAATTTGCCTGATTTATGTGAAACTGCTCAATGCATTGTTTGCAGGACTGTGACGGATCCGTACCTCAACTTGTTCCGCGGCATTATCCCCCCCATCGGTGGAACCCTGGACCTGTCCCCCATCCTTGCTTTTGTCACCCTTAACGTACGTATGCCTTCTGGCGTATCCAGTTTTTGACACTAAAGCTACCAACAGCCACCAGCTCATCCATCCTTCAATATCCGTATAAGCATTTCCAAGCATCTTTTTTGCTAAGAGACAGGTCAGGGATTGCGATTCATGAAGGTGCAAGGCTTAATTGCCTAGCTCCAACCCATAATGCAACCTGTAATGCTTGTCCTTACCTCAGCCCTTGCACATTCTGTGTGTAATCAAAAATGTTAACATTGAAGCCTTCTTTGCAAATTCTGCAATGTCAATATTTTTGACGTTATGGCACTAGTCGCAGCTGCACCTCACCTAATTAGTCACGTGTTGTTTATCACTGAACTACACCATGCTCACAAAAAGGACAAACACGTGGTTCATGCAGTTTTTCACGAGCACCGCTGCCGCCCTTCCCTGCGAAGTGGGCCAAGATGGACAGCCCCTCTCAGCTCCCAAGCAGCAGCAGCAGCAGCAGCAGCAACAGCAGCAGCAACGCAACCCATTTGGATTCATGCAACCAACCAAGTTGCAGGCTGCTTGGCAAAACAGAGTCAACGCGCAGCGTGGTGCAGCCGACAAAAGCAGTTCTGTTTGAGAGAACGATAGTAGCAGGCTGATTTTTTAACGGGAGAATGACTGACCACTGTCCCAGACCGCCCCGAGGACCCCAGCTCCACAGGTGGAGAACAGCAGCAGCTGTGTGAAAGAGAACAGCAGCAGCAGCTGTGTGAAAGAGAACAGCAGCAATGACATCAAGCTGTAGCCTGATGCAGCAACCTGCCAGTCTTGTTAGAAAAAAGTTACTAGGACTTTCTGTATGGATAAAGCGGAATCAATTTTACTTTTACAAAATGCAAAACTCTGGCAACGTTTCAGATGTTTGCAGTGATTTCATTGTTTCATTGTTTCAAACATGAGGTCGCTCGCTCAATCGATTTTAAAGGTACTGTCTCGGACCAAACATTTCATTTAGGGCATTCCTTTAATCATCCCCTTCACAGCCTTTCTTGGGCTTTTGCCTCTAACAAGGTTTGTGCCAATCATCTCCTGGATGTCAGCAGCTACTACCTAGGCAGCAGAACAAAAGGGTTTTGATAGGAAGGAAAAAAGCAGGAAGGAAGAAAAAAAGAAAAAGAGCGCGCGAAGCTGCCAGCCTCAGGGAGGGAAAACAATTGGCCCGAAACAGGAGAGTTTACAGATAAGGTAAGGTTACATCGCTATCTATGCCTCTGGTGGGCATCTGAGCGGAAGCTTGGAAAAAAGCCTGTAACCAAACCAAAAAACGCTAGAAAAATAAAGGGAACAGGGCTAGGCACTCAGCTACAAAAGAGGCAACACCAAAAATATCAGGTTGGTTCATAAAGGTCCTCAAACGAGCTGGGCCATCCTCAAACTGAGGTGGGAAGATAAGCTGTTGCTGTGTGCGAAGTCTGACTAGATGTTCATGCGGACAGTTTAACAAAATGTGTTCCTCATCCTGAATAGTGTGCCAGTCACATCTGTCACAGATCCTGAGCTCATAAGGCCTTCTATTCCTGTCATGACGCATTATTTGGACCAGAAAGTTGTGGCCAGAAAGGCGAAGGCAGGAAAGTGCGCGGCTGAGGTTGCTGGGAATGTCCAAGCAAAGGTAGAGAGGCAACACAGGCTTTTGATTTCTTTTTCTGTCATCCCACCATCCAGAAGTATTCCCCTAAGGTACACCGAGATGTGTGTGATATGTCCTCATAATTCTGCTGGAATGATGAGCTTCATGTGGTGTCAAATGTCAAGATCTCTCCAGCCCCCAATGATATGTTCACGTAGAGTGAGTTCAAACTGTCCTAGATTGATAGTCTGACGAGATCGTATGGCATCCAAAAACTGTTGAGATGTAGGTAAATCTTGGAGCGCATGCAGAACCTGGTAAGTTCATGTCATAGCAAATCACTGTCACTGCAAAGTATATGTCTCAGCACAACATTCTCTTCAATAAACTCTCTCTCTCTCTCTCTCTTTCTCTGCTGTTTCTTAAATCCGACTTACTTGACACACTGACGTATACTATACCACACACACACACTAGTCGGCCGCCGCGCCTCTCCTCCCCAGGGTTGGGAAGTTTACTCAACCATCTGGCTGAGCATTGTGTAGTTTACTGAGCTAATTGAATACCGCGATATCAAAACCCAGAAAATGCTATCTTCAATAAACTGGCTTTGCCAGCTCATTTAACGAGACTAGTCAAAACAACCTCAACTGAAAAACCAACTAACCAAATCACACGAATTGTCACTGCCAAAAATTGGGCGTGACATCCATGTATTACTTCTGTTTGCAAGAAGTAAACCAGCCCGCACAATTTTCTCAAGAAGAGGGTTGTTTGAAGAGAGTAAACTGTTCCAGAATCTTATGGTGCATCTGAACCAGTAGAAAAAGATGGGCATCTGGCCTGTTTCGCGGAGCACGCAGTGAG
>Ga0307968_1002293_pt1 | contig 15887 bp, 21 predicted proteins | sample OrgLakmetagen650_FD_201834 | JGI IMG/M metagenome (GOLD analysis project Ga0307968, IMG submission 201834) | Saline water microbial communities from Organic Lake, Antarctica - #650 | ecosystem: Environmental > Aquatic > Non-marine Saline and Alkaline > Saline | place: Antarctica: Organic Lake... | reverse complement strand
ACACACACACACACCTGTGAGTGCCGCGCCCTTGTGGCTCAGCCTTGCTCTGTGTATCTGGCCAATGCTCCCGCTCGCCACAGGCTTAGCATCAATGTACTCAAACAAATCCACCACCGACATGCCTAGCGCGGACTCAATGGTGCGTGCGGTGTACTTGAATTTGTGGGCAGGGGCCTGTGTGTGCGCATGTTGTGTGTTGGTTGTGTGTTGGTTGTGTGTGTATGTGTGTGTGTGTTCAATGAACAGTGGGTCTGTCCACGTAATTTCACTGATGTGCCCAGCGCAGACTCATTGGTGCGTGCGGTGTACTTGAATTTGTGGGCAGGGGCCTGTGCGTGCGCATGTTGTGTGTGTGTTGGTTGTGTGTGTTGGTTGTGTGTGTGTTCAATGAACCGTGGTTCAGTCACGCTAGTACACTGATGTACCCAGCGCAGACTCAATGGTGCGTGCACTTTACTCGAGCTTGTGGACAGGGGCCTGCGCATGTGCGTGTGTGCGCAATGTGCGTCGGGCACTTACGTGTGTAATTGCATTTGTAAGTGTGCCCCTTCACTGCCCCATTACATGCCACATCATTACGCGCACGTAGTATACACAGCTCCATGCATGTGCACAATCCTACATTTCATTCTCGCACCTCGGTGTGCAGCTGTGCCAGCTCTGAGCAGAGTCGGGCAGAAACAGGTCGCTATATAGCGCTACATAGCGCTACAGAAATGCCTTGTGTATAGGGTTGGCCAGAACCGTATATGTGCACCGTATATGGCCGTATGTAAGCCAATTTTCCTGCTAGAAATACCGTATATGCACCGTATATATGTATGCATGTATGGTTTCGGTCAACCCTACTCATATAGCGCTATACGCCGTTCCCTACGTATGTGACACACAGCTGCAAACATGCTCTTGTGACATCTTCGCACCTGGTGTGAAGCTGCTCCAGCTCTGAGCAAAAGTACGGCGGAAACAGGTCGTATGCACGTGACAAGAGACACACAACTACAAACATATCACAACTCTCTCCGTCTTATCCTCGCACCTGGGTGTGGAGCTGCTCAGGCTCTGAGCAAAAGTCAGGAGGCAATAGATTGTATGCACGTGACAAGTGACACACAGCTACAAACATGTTCTTGTGAAAACCTCGCACCTGGGTGTGGAGCTGCTCAGGCTCTGAGCAAATGTCAGGAGGGAACAGATTGTATGCACGTGACAAGTGACACACAACTACAAACATGCTCTTGTGAAAATCTCGCACCTGGGTGTGGAGCTGCTCCAGCTCTGAGCAAAAGTACGGCGGAAACAGGTCGTATGCACGTGACAAGAGACACACAACTACAAACATATCACAACTCTCTCCGTTTTATTATCGCACCTGGGTGTGGAGCTGCTCAGGCTCTGAGCAAAAGTCAGGAGGGAACAGATTGTATGCACGTGACAAGTGACAAACAGCTACAAACATATCACAACTTTTTCCGTCTTATCCTCGCACCTGGGTGTGGAGCTGCTCAGGCTCTGAGCAAAAGTCAGGAGGGAACAGATCGTATGCACGTGACAAGTGATACACAGCTACAAACATATCACAACCATTTCCGTCTTATCATCGCACCTGGGTGTGGAGCTGCTCCAGCTCTGAGCAAAAGTCCGGCGGGAACAGATTGTATGCACGTGACAAGTGACACACAACTACAGACATGTTCTTGTGAAAACCTCGCACCTTGGTGTGAAGCTGCTCCAGCTCTGAGCAAAAGTCAGGAGGGAACAGATCGTATGCACGTGACAAGTGACACACAACTACAAACATATTCTTGTGAAAACCTCGCACCTGGGTGTGGAGCTGCTCCAGCTCTGAGCAAAAGTCAGGAGGGAACAGATCGTGTCGAGTGGCAGCCCACTGGCCCCACTTGATGAATGCTGGGCCTGCAGGGATTGCAAACAAACCGCGATCTGGGTCCACTGGTACATAGAAATAGACTTGATCTTCACTCGCAATTAACTCTGCTTCTATATGCACTAATTTTTACGCTTCACATGGAAGTGACCTACGACACCAGATTCGACCTCCACTTTCGAATTCCACAAATCCGACTCGACCAATAATTCAGACCTAAGCTCAAACCCTAAAGTACTCCTTGTAGCGCATTTCCAACCACAGTGCCAAACCCAGCCAGAGGGGAACCTGAGTCCATCGGACGAGGGTTCCAATATTGACAGGCTGCTCCTATGCATGTGCAAAAAGCCTAAGCTGATAGTGCTTATTACGACCACCACTTGATGAATGCTCTGGGCCTGTGTGAAGGAAATTACTGACAGGCTGCTCCTATGCATGTGCAAAAAGAAGAGCTACAATAAATGAAAAAGTGCTGTTTAGGACCTCCACTCAATGAATACTCTGGGTTGAAAAGCGTTGGCGAGTGGTTTACATGGACGTGTCACTATGAAGCTATGAACATGTCACTATGAACGTGCCACTAAATGAATACTCTGGGCCTGTGTGGGTTGAAAAGCGTTGGCAAGTTGTTTACATGGACGCGTCACTTTGAAGCTATGAACGTGTCACTATGAGCGTGTCACTAAATGAATACTCTGGGTCTGTGTGGGTTGAAAAGCGCTAGCAAGTTGTTTATATGAACGTGTCACTAAATGAATACTCTGGGCCTGTGTGGGTTGAAGCGTTAGCAAGTCGTTTACATGAACGTGTCACTTAATGAATACTCTGGGTCTGTGTGGGTTGAAGCGTTGGCAAGTCGTTTACATGGACGTGTCACTATGAACGTGCTATGAACATGTCATTATGAACGTGCCACTAAATGAATACTCTGGGTCTGTGTGGGTTGAAAAGCGCTAGCAAGTCGTTTACATGGACGTGTCACTATGAACGTGCTATGAACGTGTCACCATGAACGTGTCACTTTGAACGTGCAGAACTAGGACTAAGTTCACAACTAGGAATGGCCAGAACCGAATATATACACCGTATTATACAGCGTGTATGGCCGTATGTTTCATAAATTCCCTAAAATCCCGTATGTGCACCGTATATTTATATAGTTCTGGCCAACTCTAGTCATGATGAGCGGCAGCCCACTGCCATTGATTGATGAATGCTGGGCCTCTGTGGGTTGGAAAGCATACACAAAAGGCTAGATCACAACAAGAGGCTGCCCACTGCCCCCATTTGACTAATGCTGGACGTCTTTGAAATGTATCTGTAACCATTCTGCTTGTGCTAAACGAATGGGCCGTTTTGAGTGGCTGCCTGAGTCAATGATATCAGTCAAACCGAGATCGATACATCAACGGTTTTGTCAAATCGAAATCAATTCATCAACGGTTTTGCTTTGACCAAGCTGATTGAGCCATATACCCCAGCACACAACCCTCGGTGATATTTGTCGAGTCGGAATCAATCCATCAACGGTTTCCTTCAAACTGAAATCAATTCATCAACGGTTTTGCTTTGACCAAGCTGATTGAGCCATATGCCCCAGCACACAACCCTCACTAATATTTTTCAAGTCGAAATCAATCCATCAACGGTTTTGTCAAATTGAAATCAATTCATCAACGGTTTTGCTTTGACCAAGCTGACTGACCAAGCTGATTGAGGCATGCCTAACACGCAAATATAACATACAAACAACCAGACACACGTACCGAAAGACTCAAGCGCGCGTTGCAGCCGACTTATTTATTCCAGCCTCTCCACAATCCAACACAGCGCTCAAACTCGATTCAAGCCGACTTAACAAGCTTGCACGCTCACACACGTTTCAGCACTCTCGCTCACCTGCAGACTCCAGCGTGCGTCGCAGTAGACACATCCATTCCAGCCTCCCCACATTCCAAGACAGCGCCACGGGTGAAAACATGATCACTGGGGCAAACAAGGCCAACAGCCACAGCACACGGCTCAAATGCATCGCGCAGCTGGCCATGCTCACGATAGCAGTGCGGTACCAAGGCCCTATAAGAACATTGCGCGTGCATGTATGTGTGTGTATGTATGTAACTGTGTGTGTTTGTGCGTGTATTTGTAAGTGTGTTTGTGCGCGTGTATTTGTATGTATGTAAGTGTGTGTGTGTATATGTCCATTGTGAAACTGAGGCAGTGAATACACACACAGGACACATGCTCGCGCGCATGCACGTGTTGGCAAGAGCACAGGTTGCTAGTCAGGCAAACAGCTCAATTGCAGTGCAAAGCTGGTCGTGTCCATGAAGGCAGTGCAAAGCTGGCCGTGCCCATGAAGGCAGTGCAAAGCTGGTCTTGTCCATGAAAGGCAGTGCAAAGCTGGTCGTGTCCATGAAGGCAGTGCAAAGCTGGTCGTGTCCATGAAAGGCAGTGCAAAGCTGGTCGTGTCCATGAAAGGCAGTGCAGCACCGATGCCTATTTATCTTGTGTGTTGTGGTTATTCAATTCCGTGTCCATGAAGGCAGTGCAAAGCTGGTCGTGTCCTTGAAGGCAGTGCAAATCTGGTCATGTCCATGAAGGCAGTGCAAAGCTGGTCGTGTCCATGAAGGCAGTGCAAAGCTGGTCGTGTCCATGAAGGCAGTGCAAAGCTGGTCGTGTCCATGAAGGCAGTGCAAAGCTGGTCGTGTCCATGAAAGGCAGTGCAAAGCTGGTCGTGTCCATGAAAGGCAGTGCAGCACCAATGCCATTTGCTCTTGTGTGTGTTGTGGTTATTCAATTCCGTGTTCATGAAGGCAGTGCCCTTCACCCCTAGTCCCTTCATGGACATGGCCATGTCTGAGAGGTTAATGCCCTACATATTTTTAATGTGTGCTTGTTGCCCATGAAGGCGATCAGCACCAATGCCCTATATACCTCGTGTGTGTGTGTGTTGTGGGTGTGGGTATGCAAGTATTGGTATAAGCTAAGACTGGCAGCCACGGCACACAGACCAAATAGACCAAGCAAGACTGGCATCTTCAGATTGGTAATGTGACACGGCTCTAAGGTCAAGTGTCTGTGCAGCTAAAGCGACAAGCAGGTTAATATGTGATTGTGTGCAGTCACGTTGTGCAGCTAAATCGACGAGTAGGTTAACATGATCGTATGCAATCATTGTGCAGCTAAGTTGACGAGTAGGTTAACATGCGGTCGTATGCAGTCGCATTGTGCAGCTAAATCGACGAGTAAGTTAACATACAATTGTACGCCGTCACATTGTGCAGCTAGATTGACAAGTAAGTTAACAAGTGATCGTTTGCAGTCACATTGTGCAGCTAAATCGACGAGTAGGTTACATGATCGTATGCAGTCGCATTTGCAGCTAAATCGACGAGTAAGTTAACATACAATTGTACGCAGTCACATTGAGCAGCTAAATTATCGTTTGCAGTCGCATTATGCAGCTAAATCGACGAGTAAGATAACATGTGATTGTACGCAGTCACATTATGCAGCTAATTCGACGAGTAGGTTAACATGTGATTGTATGCAGTTGCGTTATGCAGCTAAATTGGCAAGTAAAATAACATGTGATCGTACGCAGTCACATTGTGCAGCTAGATATGAGTAGGTTAATATATGATTGTATGCAGTCACATGCTTGATATGTGCAAGCATGTAGGTCCAAATGTTCTGCACTTGCACACAAATACATAGACACACACACAGGGTACACATATGCTGGTCTCAAGTGCTGCCACGTAGCATGCAGGCAGAGCCAGTTTTAATAATCCCATTGTGAACGCACACACACATACATACAAACACACACACACAAACACACACACACACACACAAACACACACACACAACACACACATACAAACACAACACACGCACACGCCCACCTGTGCTAGCTTTCAGCGCTGCCTGGTAACCTGGCGGCAGTGCCATCTCAAACCCTTGAGCCTGGGCTCGTCTAGTAGTCAGGAAGAACTCCAAGCACCCAATCACTGACGTACGAAACACGTGCGCTCCCCCGCCAGCTATGTTGAGAGCGCCTAGCAGCTGCACATGCAGCGAGCGCGTGCCTGCAAGGAAAAAGGCGTTTGTGTGCGAGCGTTGGTATGGATATGCGGGTGTATCGAGCGCGCCTAGCAGCTGCACATGCAGCGTGCGTGTGCCTGCGAAAGATAGGCGTTTGTGTGCGAGCGTTGGTACAGATATGCAGGCATATTGAGCGCGTCTAGCAGCTGCACATGCAGCGTGCGCGTGCCTGCGAGGAAAAAGGTGTTTGTGTACGAAGGTTGGTATGTATATGCGGGCGTATCGAGAGCGCCTAGCAGCTGCACATACAGTGTGCGCGTGCCTGCGAAAGATAGGCGTTTGTGTGCGAGGGTTAATATGGAAAATGGGGCGTATTGAGAGCGCTTAGCAGCTGCACATGCAGTGTGCGCATGCTTGGGAGAGGGAAGGCATCCGCCATTTGCGTGTGTATGTCATTCTGGGGAAATACATATGACGAGAGCGCCTAGCTGCCACAGATCAATGCAGCGAGCAGCGTGTGCATGTCTGTATGGGAGGATATAGAATGTCTAGGGTTGGCCAAAATTACAATTACGTCGTGTATGACGTATATTTGAAAATTTCCCTGCTATCAACACCGTACATGCACCGTGTATAAATATATGGCTCTGATCAACCCTAACTGTGTCTGTTTGTGTGTGCGTGTGATTGTCTGCGTACATGTGTTTATGCTTTTTCAACGCGTGATGAGAGCCTCTAGCTGCTACACACACGTGCCGAAAAGAGAGGTGCATGCGTGATGAGAGCCTTTAGCTGCTACACACACGTGCCGACAAGAAAGGAAGCGCGTGCCATTTCAATCGCAAGTGTCAATGTGTGAGTGTGTATTGAAATTTCTGGCGGCTGGGCGTGCAGCGCACCTGTGCGCCATATCGTGCATGTGCACTAGTACGTTAAAATGGTTTGGCCAGGACCATATATATACGGTGTAAATACGGTATTTTTGGCAGGGAAATCACCAAACACACGGTCATATACGGTGTATATATACGGTTCTGGCCAACCCTAGTTATGTTTTTGTATGTGAAGCGCCACGTACGTACATTACAGATCCATCATATCAAGCACAGGTAGCACTATGTAGCGTTACGTGTGTGCATTATAGATTCATCTTATAACACACAGGTAGCGTTATGTGCGTACATTATAGATTCATCTTATTACACACAGGTAGCGTGATGTGCGTACATTACAGATTCATCCTATTACACACAGGTAGCGTGATGTGCGTACAATAATAGATTCATCTTATTACACACAGGTAGCGTGATGTGCGTACATTACAGATTCATCCTATTACACACAGGTAGCGTGATGTGCGTACATTATAGAGTCAGTGTGTAGCGTTATTTAGCGTAATGTGCGTACATTATAGAGTCAGTGTGTCAACCATGTGAGGCAGGAGAACTTTTATCAGGTGAAACTGCAAGCACATAAGCCTGTCTGCAAAAACACTTGATCTAGCCCCTGTGTACATCTTTGTGCACTACAATTGGCTCTGGCAAGTGGAACACGTAATTGCGTTAGATGTAAGTGAAAGTCTCGCCTTTAGTGTAGGCAGATGTAAGTGAAAGTCCCTCGCCAAGAGATGTAATTGGAATACATACCCTTGCCATTAGATTAAGCAGGCAAGGAAGGCGTGTTCAGTTCCTTCCACACACACACACACACACACACACACACACAAACACACACACACACACACACACCGTAGCCTGCATGTACGCACACACACACACTCACACACACGCACGCACGCACACCCACACCCACACCCCCCACATGCACACGGTACGCACACCCACACACAAATACAATTCACACATACCAGGCAGGGAGGGCTTACAAGTACACATACCATACCAGTGCATATACCACATACCAGGCAGGGAGGGCATACCAGTACACATACCACATACCAGTACACATACCACATACCAGGCAGGGAGGGCATACCAGTACACGTTCCACAAACCAGGCAGGGAGGGCATACCAGTACACATACCACATACCAGTGCACATGCCACATACCAGGCAGGGAGGCCATACCAGTACACATACCACATACCAGTGCATATACCACATACCAGACAGGGAGGGCATACCAGTACACATACCACAAACCAGGCAGGGAATGCATACCAGTACACATACCACATACCACATACCAGGCAGGGAGGGCATACCAGTGCACGTTTCACAAACCAGGCAGGGAGGGCATACCAGTACACAAACCACATACCAGTACACATGCCACATGCCACATACCAGGCAAGGAGGGCATTCAGTGCACATGCCACATACCAGGCAGGGAGGGCACACACGACATGGAGCACACATACCACATACCAGTACACATACCACGTACCAGGCAGGGAGGGCATCCACGACATGGAGCTGCGGTATAAGGACTGTAAGGAGCTCCAAGGTGCGGGGGGCAGCCAGCTGTGTAGGAGGGACACCTGAAAGAAGTAGGGCTGCCGCCGTATCAGCTCCTGCAAATACAAACATACACACACACTATGGTTGTGAGTTCATTCATTAGGGGTGTAGGTAGTAAGAAGGCAATACCGCTGATTGTGTATAGGAGGGATACCTGGAAAAAGTAGGGGAAAAAAGGAGGGCTGTTGTATCAACGCATAAACGTACACCTGCAGTATTGACACACACACACACACACACACACACACACACACACACACACACACACACACACACACACACACACCACACACACACACACACACACACACAGGCGGCACCCTCGTGGGTGGAGACACTGTCTTGAATGGGGGAATGACTCGTGTGATTTATGGGATTATCCGACTATTAAAAAAGGCAGGACTGTGACTGTAGAACACTTCCTACACATAAACAAAGAGATACGGTCAAATGAGACCTTGCAGCCGGAGCTTGACTCCAGAACCCAAGGTGACAGAAAAGGAGGTTCATTGGCTAAACTATTGGGATTATTGGTTGTGAGATTGAGCGGTATGGCTGTCTGGTCCTGCACAAACATGCATCAAAGCAGAGGTACCAGACGTGACTAGACTAGATGTATACAGTGCTTGCACCAACAAGCACGTACAGGTGCTTGCATACCTTCTCACAAAACAACATGTGACGCACACTCAAATGCTCACAAAATCATACATGGTATATGCCTAGGGTTGGCCAGAACCGTATATATACACCGTATATGACCGTATGTTTGGTGATTTCTCTGCAAAAAAATACCGTATTTACACCGTATATATATGGTTTTGGCAAACCCTATATATGCCTACACAAGCACCAACGCACGACACCCACACCAAACCCATCCCCCCCCCTTAGTAATGCTTCTTAAGCACACACACACACACACACACACACACACACATACACGCACACGTGTGCATTGTGCAAACACACCTGAAGCCAGGGCTGAGCCAGTGCTAAATCGTAAGGCAGGTGCAGGCGTGCATGCCGAAGCGTTGCATGCGCTGTGGCTGCTGCAGAGTACGCAGCAGCCGCTGCTGCGGCTCCTGTGCATGCACGTGTATGTGCGTGTGTGTGTGTGTGTGTGCCTGTGTCTACGTGCAAGTGTGTAGTTACAATTGTGACGAATGCACACACAAGTGCATGTGCGTGCATGTGTGTATCTATTTTTGTGCATGAGTGCGCGCGTGTGAGCGCATGTGTGTGTATGAATCAGCGAATACGTGTGTGTGTATATGTGCGTGCGTATGAATTAGTGAATGTATGTGTGAAATCAATTGCAAAGTCTTGCCATGTCTGCTTGTGCGTGCACACAACTAAACGTAGGAATGCATGTGTATGAGTGCACTCTGATGGAAGCTTCTCTTGAGAGACTCTGCACCTGTCGCGGACGCAAAGCCATTGGGGAAGAGGGCAAGGCGAGGCAGGCGGAGGGCGTAACTGCCTCCTGTATTTGCCGCGATGGCTGCGGTGTGTGGGGTGGTGTTCTCAAAGTAACGATGGGAGGGAGAGGTGTGGAGGGAGCGGCTGATGCGCTGGGCCCAGGGGTGGTACAGGCTCAAGTGGCCGGAGGTGAGGGTGCAATTGCTGAGTGTGCGTGGTGTGCATTTACTGAGGCCGTGTGAGCTGGCTCCTGAGAGTGCTGTGCTCCTGTGTGGGAGGTGGTCATTCAATGGTATGGTATTAGTGATGAGCGAGGGGTCCAAACGAGGTGCAAACGAAAAACGAAGATAGATGGCTGAGGATGGGCTATAGCAGTTGTTCGTCATACCTGCTTGCAGTGCCTGTGTGAACTCCGCTGTGTGACTGTGGGGCGTGCAATGGGGAGCGGGCACAGCTGCGAAAGTGTCTGAGGGCCTGTCCAAGCACAGGCTGGCTACCCCCCCTCGCTGCTGTGGCTGAAGCAGCCAAACCACGTGCCAAAATGCTGAGTGCGTGGCTCACGGCTTGCGGTGCCTGCATTTCCTCTGGAATGCTGAATTTTGCAGAGCGGGTGAGTTGGGTGAGGGTGTGCTGGAGCTTTAGGCTCCGTGCTGAACGGCCATCATCAGGACTCCACATTCTCTCTCTCAAGAGTCTGCTGAGCCCAGAGTAAACCTCAGTTTAGCTGGAATCTCTGAGTAGGAAACATCATCTCAGCAGGTGTACAGTGCTGACCAGAAGCAGGAGAGTCTAGAGTTTAGATTGAATACTAGAGAGAATAGAAAAGAGATATATGCTTATATATATATATATATAAATATATATGGATGTCGTGCCGCATGTGGGAGTTAATAGCTCTCCAGAATGCTTGGAGATTATTTGTGTGGGCTGTTTCCCCCCACTTTCGGGGATGTTAAACCCTTGTCTCCTCCCGCCATCTTACGCAATTTAACGATATTGCGAGGCAGCCAAGCATTATAATACGAAAAATCATTAAATCATCGCTTGACCATTATTTGTGGTGACAAGACAAGTAGCCTTATAAAAAAATGCCATCCATTTAATTGCCAGGCCAATAAATGGCGGCATCGTGCGCCCATTATCACCATTTTCTGCCAGAAAACAACAGGGATCCTGGCAGTGAAAACCGGCCATAGAATAGCATGGATGTGCGAATGCATTTCCATCTTGGGCAACAGGTCGGTGCAGGACGTCCTGTGCTTGCTGTGAAAGTACAGCTCTACGGCTGGGGGAGCCTTGCATAGTCTTAGGACCCCCGGGTGAAACGTTGCTTATAAGGGTAATCTGACAGGTACCCCTTGCCCCAGATGAAATTGCGATACATAATATTTCCACGTAACACTACCGGGGGTCAGATGGCTGAATTGATTTGAACCAAAAGAGTGTCTTTGGTTTCATATAGAGTTAAGAGTTAAGAAGCCAAAAACATGGAAAGGAAAATGAAAAAAACTACGCAGGCAGTGAAACCAATCCCCACATTAATCTAGGAAAAGGAGCCACTTTGGTACCGGGTGCCGTAATTTTCCTCACCACTAAGAAAAGAGAAGATCAATGGGGATCAGGAGGGATGCAGGCTTGACCTGAAACCGGCTCCTGATAAGAGTTGATAATAGAAAATAGTACTAGAAAGTGCGTGCCCGGTACGGACCAAGTTTGGCAGCGCAGTTGACAGGATGTAAATCCACCCAGCTCGATTTTAAAGGCTCCAGTGTATGATGTCTGCAGATAGTGCCACCCACCCTCAAAAGGATGGTGTGGAGGGTAATGGAGGCTCCTTGAAGCAAGGATGGTGCAGAGGCCTTTGTGCTGTTCCTGCGCGGCGCTCAGCTGGTTCTGAGGTCTAGTGTCCTCACATTAACTTGATCTTGGTGGATGTCGCGTTGAAGAAAGTGAGATCTTTGGGTCGATGCTGTCTGGGGAAGGTGGGTCCGCTGATGGCTGGCAGTGCCGATGAGGTGCTCCTGGTCTCCCTCAGTTGCCCCCTGCCACTCCTAGGAACCCACCCCCCTTCATTGCTAGCCTGTTGCCTTTCTGTTTTCGTGGAGCTGGGAGCAACCATTACAGCATCTGGACGGCTTGCGGTATACCTTTTCTTGTCTGAAAAGCGGGTGGAAAGAGACACTTCGGGGTGGTACGAGCCAAAAAAAGGGGAAGTGAAAGTGGGTCACACAAACACGCAACGCATTTTTTTTACTGACCAACGTATCTCCACCATTTTGGGGATTTTCCAATTACAGTTAATGTTTGGCATGTGTGTTTTTGCCTCTATTCCCTATTATAACTTATGCTTCTCAGTCGAGCCACACACATAGAGTGCAAGGAAACACACACATAGAGTGCAAGGAACACACATATAGAGTGCAAGGAACACACATATAGAGTGCAAGGAACACACATAGAGTGCAAGGAACACGCATAGAGTGCAAGGAACACACATAGTGTGCAAATAACACACACATAGAGTGCAAGGAACACACATATAGAGTGCAAGGAACACACATATAGAGTGCAAGGAACACACATATAGATTGCAAGGAACACACACATAGAGTGAAAGGAAAACACATATAGAGTGCAAGGAACACATATAGAGTGCAAGGAACACACATATAGATTGCAAGGAACACACACATAGAGTGAAAGGAAAACACACATAGAGTGCAAGGAACACACACATAGAGTGCAAGGAACACACACATAGAGTGAAAGGAAAACACATATAGAGTGCAAGGAACACACATATAGAGTGCAAGGAACACACACATAGTGTGCAAGGAACACACATAGAGTGTGCAAGGAACACACATAGAGTGCAAGGAACACACACATAGAGTGCAAGGAAACAGTATTCAACGAGGCATCCGGGTCCTGAGCCCTAGCCTGCAGCTATTATTTTGATAAAAGCCTAGGACTATCTCGAGAGTCTGATATAGTCGGGAGCGTCTGTTATCGTCTGATAGGTGATCTGGTGATCTGAGGAAAAGGAGAGGTGAGAGGTCATATATGTTACATACAGAGACCAGATTCAACCCCCTAATAGCTGCTGAAACTTAAGCAAGCTCAGTGGCACACACCACACACCTTGTGAATTGACAAGAGCCTTCCTTAATTTAATTCCTGACGCCCCTAAAAGACAGAACCAGAATAGGACAGTTGACTGTCGCGCCCAATTGGTGGCATTGACGAACCTTGTTAATTTTTCAATAGTTTATTCTGGTTTGGATATTGCGGTACCAATCAGCTCAGTAATCTGTGCAATGCTCAGCCAGATGGTTGAGTAAACTTTCCAAACCTGGGGAGGAGAGGCGCGGCAGCCGACTCGTGTGTGTGTGTGTGTGTGTGTGTGTGTGTGTGTGTGTGTGTGTGTGTGTGTGTGTGTGTGTGGTATAATACATGTCATTGTGATAAAGCATGTTGGATATGAGAAGCAGCAGAGAAAGAGATAGAATGAGAATAGCCAGCTACGCTCTGTTTGTCTTTTTCAATAAACCGTCCATGGTCATGCCAGACTCTTCACAGTCACGTGTTCAAATCCGCTTGGCTGGTATCGAGTGTACTTTGCTGTCTAACAGCGACAACTCCATTTCCTTGCTAATGCATGCTTGTGGTGATCTTGTCACCGCTCAGTTCTTCAATCTGCTGTATGACAAGGCCTGCATCCCTGCGTGCTGGAAGCAAGCGAAGCTTAGCCCTCTGTATAAGAAAGGCCCCCTTTTGGACCCCAACAATTACCGCATGTTGGCTGTCAGTGGCACTGTGTACCGTATGTATGCCAATGTTATTCACTCGTTGCTTACTGAGTGGTGTGTGGCAACTGGTCAGATCCCTGACACCCAATGTGGTTTTTACCAGCTCGTAACACTTTGCAACCCATGTTCATTCTTCGGCACTTACAATATGCTGCACGAGCAATGAAACCCAATGGGTCGCCTAGGTTGCACGCTGCTTTCATTGATTTTAAATTTTAAACAAGCCTATGACACCATTCCAAGGGATGCACTATGGAAACACCTTAGGCGTACTCACATGCCTGCGCCTTTTTTGTCTGCAATTTAAGACTTGTACGACCGTGATGAGTATGTCTTGAAGGATGGTGATAAGACTGCTCGTGGGCATCCGACTCGCGGGGCCAAATAAGGTTTCTTCCTGTCCCTTCTGTTTTTTTCCCTTAACATAAAAGATATTAGCGACATTGCTGAGGGAGTAACAGGGGCTGTCACCGGAACCGCGGGTGTGCACGTCTCACACATGTTGTATGCAGATGATCTGACTTTGCTGACTAATGAGCCCCGTGATATGCAAGTCATGCTGAGTTGGTTGGCTGTGTACGCCAGAAATGAACATCTGTTTGTCAACACTTCTAAGTCCGAGGTTGTGCACTTTAAGTCCGCGGGCAAAAATGTTCCTGTTTTTAATGTTGGCAGTACCACCCTTCATCACAAAGATTATTTTGGGTATCTGGGCATGGTTTTCTACAGGACTTTGAGCATGGCTAAGTCTGCTGAACGTGCATCCCGTCCTTTTCTTGCCTCTGCCTATAGGATACGTAAATTCGTGCGTGAGCACGCTTTGGTAGACAGACCGCACACTTCTTTGTGGCTCGCTAAGACGTACATTATTTTTGCTGGCATGTATGGTAGTCAAGTATGGGGTACTTTTTTTTTGCAGGCAGACAGGGAGTTCTCTAGCTCGCTGTCTATGCTTCATTTGCATTTTCTTAAGGGCACGTTAGGTGTGAAGCGGTCTACCAGTGTGTGTGTGTGTGTGAGTGTGAGTGTGTGTGTGTGTGTAAGGTAGTGGCACTAACTGGGAAAAAGAAAAGAAAAGAAAAGAATAGAAAAGACTCCGCTGGTAGTGATGACACAGCCAGCATGATTAAGGGAGGGGGCTACATAGGTGCCCGCACCAGGCAACCCCCCACCGCGCAAACAAATAAAAAGAAATTAATGTGGGTCAGGGGGGTTGTGTGCCGTAGCCACCCAGACCCAAACCTTAACAGTTGTTGCTTGGGCTATATTGCAGTCCATACCTTGTTTTTATGAGTGCAGGTGCATGTCTGATGGAGTGCTCATTCAATTTGTGTGTCAGGTTTTTAATCTTATGGTAATCCAGGTTAAGGTCTGCCAGAGGTTTGTCTGTATAATCTTTGTAGATAGTCCCCATAACTCCAACGAGGATCACGTGAAGCTTGACTTCCCTGTATCCTTGTCTGTTTAGGTTGGCAATAAGCATGCTGTGCTGTGCTTTTGCTTTTTGGAGTTGGGGATCAGGCCTAGTGTCTTTACAAAATTTAAACTCAATCAGGTGAGCCTCCCACTAATTTGGATTCAGTTTCTTGTCTTTAGCAAGCTGTTGATAATTTGAGTTGCGGGTGGTTACGCGAGAGGAGCACACAGTGCTAGGTAAGAATAGGATGGCGTCAGGACGAGAAGAGGCCTTTAAAGCATGTGCTGTTAGTGTTGGTAACAACCAAGAGAGCAGTGTTTTGCTGGCAGTGTTTCACAGATCTAGGCCTTGCTCTGATAGTTTATCTGCGCTGCCTATGTCAGTGTAGGCAATTTGATTGGCACCGCATGGTCTAACTGGGCTTTACTCTGAGAATGTGGAACCTGAACCATTGCTTGTTCTAATTGGGCTATACTCTGAACCATTGCAGTCCTACTAAATTCGGTCAGCTGTCAAGTTTTTAATAGTATGTTATAGTCACTTTGCGGAGGGTGGTCCAGGCTGATCTCAATTTCAAGCCTCGTTCAAGTGCTTGCTGAACTGTTCAGTTGCTGGGCGCTTTTCAAGGACACGCAGACACACAAATAAAATAAATAGAGCCGCTGTGCTCGTTGCAGTGGCTCTCTCAATCTTTGTCGGGTCTGGCGACCTGTGTTGGTATGCATGGTTATCAGGAGACCAGCCTCGCCGTCTCCTCTTCACGTGGCCCTCGCGAGGGGTGTCTGCGCCAGCGGGCTCTGCGGGTCACGCACGGGCC
>Ga0307968_1002292_pt1 | contig 15887 bp, 18 predicted proteins | sample OrgLakmetagen650_FD_201834 | JGI IMG/M metagenome (GOLD analysis project Ga0307968, IMG submission 201834) | Saline water microbial communities from Organic Lake, Antarctica - #650 | ecosystem: Environmental > Aquatic > Non-marine Saline and Alkaline > Saline | place: Antarctica: Organic Lake... | reverse complement strand
TGGCTGTGCCAGGCTGTCAGCATGCTGGAACAATGTGGGGTGCAGTTACATTATGGCTGTGCCAGGCTGACAGCTTCCTCAAACAATGTGGGGTGCAGCTGCATTTTGGCTGTGCCAGGCTGACAGCATTCTCAAACAATGTGGGGTGCAGCTGCATTTTGGCTATGCCAGGCTGACAGCATTCTCAGACAATGTGGGGTGCAGCTGCATTTTGGCTGTGCCAGGCTGACAGCATGCTGGAACAATGTGGGGTGCAGCTGCATTTTGGCTGTGCCAGGCTGACAGCATGCTGGAACAATGTGGGGTGCAGCTGCATTTTGGCTGTGCCAGGCTGACAGCTTTCTCAAACAATGTGGGGTGCAGCTGCATTGTGGCTATGCCAGGCTGTCAGCATGCTGAGACGATTGCATGTACGTGACGCTGCAGTGTGCTCACACACATGTGCGCGCACACGTACACATACATACAGATATATACACTCACATACAAACATGCAAAACACACACACACACACTCACACGCAAGCACACGCAAACAAACACACACCACCCTCCAAACCATAACCCTAACCCACCCTCACCCCCCCCTCCTTGACTCAAACAGGTCCGTGAGACCATCCGCAAGCAGATCATCACCATGGTGCTGGCCACCGACATGAAGCAGCATTTCTCTCACACCTCCCTCTTCAAGTAAGTGTATGTCTCACACCTCTCACACATCATAAAGATCATCACCATGGTGCTGGCCACCGACATGAAGCAGCATTTCTCTCACACCTCCCTCTTCAAGTAAGTGTATGTCTCACACCTCTCACACATCATAAAGATCATCACCATGGTGCTGGCCACCGACATGAAGCAGCATTTCTCTCACACCTCCCTCTTCAAGTAAGTGTCTCACACCTCACACACATCATAAGGCAGTGCCTCACACCTCTCACTCTTCACTCTTCAAGGTAGTGCCTCACACCTCTCGCTCTTCAAGGCAGTGCCTCACACCTATCGCACATCATAAGGCAGTGCCTCACTCTTCACTCTTCAAGGCAGTGCCTCACACTTCTCGCTCTTCAAGGCAGTGCCTCACACCTCTCACACATCAGAAGGCAGTGCCTCACACCTCTCACTCTTCAAGGCAGTGCCTCACACCTCTCACACATCATAAGGCAGTGCCTCACACATCTCACTCTTCAAGGCAGTGCCTCACACCTCTCGCACATCAGAAGGCAGAGCCTCACACCTCTCACTCTTCAAGGCAGTGCCTCACACCTCTCACTCATCAAGGCAGTGCTGCCTACTGGTGTCGTGCTGAGTCATGGGGGGTCTTAAATATACAGGGGCATTGCTCTGTGCTTTCTACAAGGCCACTAGCAAACGCACAGCCTGTCTGTCTGCACGGCGGCACCAGCCATCCAAGCTTGGTATGGGTGTTTGTTTGACCTTGCTCTGTATGCTGATGATGCATGCCCAGGTCTGAATTTGCGTAGTCTGTTTTAAGTGTTCTGATTTTGCGTAGTCTGTTTTTAGTGTTTTGATTTTGCGTAGTCTGTTGTTAGTGTTCTGATTTTGCGTAGTCTGTTTTTAGTGTTCTGATTTTGCGTAGTCTGTTTTTAGTGTTTTGATTTTGCGTAGTCTGTTGTTAGTGTTCTAATTTTGCGTAGTCTGTTTTTAGTGTTGCAGGAAGTACGTAGTCTGTTTTTAGTGTTCTGATTTTGCGTGGTCTGTTGTTAGTGTTCTAATTTTGCGTAGCCTGTTTTTAGCGTTGCAGGAAGTACGTAGTCTGTTTTTAGTGTTCTGATTTTGCGTAGTCTGTTTTTAGTGTTGCAGGAAGTACGGTGGGGCGAACGGGGCAAGGTGCCGGGCTCTGCCTTGCTTTCCGCCCCCGTTCTCATTGGTGGCTGTGGTGGCCAAGGGTGCAGGCAATGGAGGCCCAGGGTGCAGGCCATGGTGGCCAAGGGTGCAGGCAATGGTGGCCAAGGGTGCAGGCAATGGTGGTCAAGGGTTCAGGCAATGGTGGCCCAGGGTGCAGGCAATGGTGGCTCAGGGTGCAGGCAATGGTGGTCAAGGGTGCAGGCCATTGTGGCCAAGGGTGCAGGCAATGGTGGCCAAGGGTGCAGGCCATGGTGGCCCAGGGTGCAGGCAATGGTGGCCAAGGGTGCAGGCCATGGTGGCCCAGGGTGCAGGCAATGGTGGCCAAGGGTGCAGGCCATGGTGGCCAAGGGTGCAGGCAATGGTGGCCAAGGGTGCAGGAAATGGTGGCCAAGGGTGCAGGCCATGGTGGCCCAGGGTGCAGGCAATGGTGGCCAAGGGTGCAGGCCATGGTGGTCAAGGGTGCAGGCAATGGTGGCCCAGGGTGCAGGCAATGGTGGCCAAGGGTGCAGGCAATGGTGGCCCAGGGTGCAGGCCATAGTGGCCAAGGGTGCAGGCCATGGTGGCCCAGGGTGCAGGCAATGGTGGCCAAGGATGCAGGCAATGGTGGCCCAGGGTGCAGGCCATTGTGGCCAAGGTTGCAGGCAATGGTGGTCAAGGGTGCAGGCAATGGTGGCCAAGGGTGCAGGAAATGGTGGCCAAGGGTGCAGGCAATGATGGCCAAGGGTGCAGGCAATGGTGGCCAAGGGTGCAGGCAATGGTGGCCAAGGGTGCAGGCAATGGTGGCCAAGGGTGCAGGCCATGGTGGTCCAGGGTGCAGGCAATGGTGGCCAAGGGTGCAGGCAATGGTGGCCAAGGGTGCAGGCAATAGTGGCCAAGGGTGCAGGCAATGGTGGCCAAGGGTGCAGGCAATGGTGGCAGGCGTGGTGCTGATGCATGAGGTCTTTGGTGCTCCCATGAACCTGCCTTGAATGAGTGTTGCTTGACTGCGTATTACAAATGCAGCCCACACAAACATGCAGCACACGCACACACGCACACACACTCAAACGCGCATATTACACACATGCAGCACACACACATGCAGCACACGCACACACACGCACACACACACACACACATTCATACACACACACCCCACGATGCAGGTCGAAGGTTGGTGCCTCCAACCTCGATGACAACGACTCCGCCTCCAGCAACCCCTCCAACAGCTTGTCTGCTTCTCAGCAGCCTCTGCCTGCAGACAACAACCCTTCAGAGCCTGCAGCAGCTGTTGCGGCTGCGGTCCTTGCACAGGTGTGTGTCCTTGTGTGCACTAGATTTGTGTCCTTGTGTGCACTAAGTTTGTGTCCTTGTGTGCACTAGGATTGTGTCCTTGCAGTCCTTGCACAAGTTTGTGTCCTTGTGTGCACAGGGTTGTGTCCTTGTGTGCATTAGGTTTGTGTCCTTGTGTGCACTAAATTTGTGTCCTTGTGTGCACTAAGTTTGTGTCCTTGTGTTCACTAAGTATGTGTCCTTGTGTGCACTATGTTTGTGTCCTTGTGTGCTAGGGTTGTGTCTTTGTGTGCACAGGGTTGTGTCCTTGTGTGCACAGGGTTGTGTCCTTGTGTGCACTAAGTTTGTGTCCTTGTGTGCGCTAAGGTTGTGTCCTTGTGTGCACTAGGTTTGCAGTCCTTGCACAGGTTTGTGTGTGTGCGTGTTTGCGTCTGTCCGCGTGTGTGAGAGTGTGTTTCTGCCCGTCATGAAACGTGCTGACAGATATTATTTGTAGGTCATACGTGTTGACCTTGCCTAGACTTCTGGTCTGGATTTTTGTTCAGTCTCTGCCTGCTGGTGTCTTTGCAATAGACAAGGGGATTTACAAAAGGGGGGGAGATCATGGAAACGACTAGCCGTACGTGATGACTGCCTGAGGCTCTTGTAGAATTCAAATACATGGATTCGCACGTGCCCCTATTGAATCGTGAGGAGCTTCCAGTGCTTGCATGAATGCACACGTGCCCGTTGTGCTGCGCTTTTTTGCTGTGCGTGGGATGAGCTCTTGTAGGACTTAAATACATGGATTCGCACGTGCCCCTGTTGAATCGTGAGGAGCTTGCAGTGCTTGCATGGACGCACACGTGCCCATTGTGCTGCGCTTTTTTGCTGTGCGTAGGATGACGAGCTGAAGAGCTTGGCGCTGGCGGTCGCTCTGAAATGTGCGGACCTGGGCAATCTGGCGGCGGCTAATGACGTGCACAAGCGATGGGTAGCACAGCTCGAGGAGGAGTACTTCCAGCAGGTGCCTATTTCGGTGCTTGTTCGGTAACAATGTGCTGCTGCTGCTGCGCTTTGTTGTGGGTGATTTGGTGGTGTGGTGGTGTGGTGGTCGTCTGTTGTCTCACTACCTCATCTGCAACGGGTGGCCCTTGGTCCCTGTCAAAGGAGGAGTTCCTCAGGCAGGTGCCTATGAAACTCCACAGGCACCTGATCCTTGCAACGATCTTGTATTAGCTTTCCCAGACTGAAGAAAGGGTACTTCCGGAGTACCTGGTTGGTGCATAGTCTGGCTTTTTTTGAGGAGGAGCACCTTTTGAGCAAAGGCACCTGCTCAGCTGCTCAGGGCGCTCGTGCGGCAAAAGTTGCGCTTTTGTTGCTGCGCTTTTTTTTGGTGACGTTCTGTGCTTTTTCTTGATGGCGTGTTTTGTGTCCCTGTCGGAGGAAGACCTTGGCCTCCAGCAGGTGCCTGTTTGGCTGACTGATTGCATGAATGAAAACACACACACACACAAAAGTGATCAGGATGCTAGAAGTGGAATCAATGTGAGGAGTGGTTTTCACTGCCTGCGTAGTTTTTCCTTTTCTGTTTTTGGCCGCGCTGTTTAGTGGTGGTGTGCCTCTACTGAGAGGTGTTGTGCAATAAACCCTGTCAGAGGAGAGTCCTGATTTCTAGCAGGGGCTCTGCTCTTCCCTGATATCAAACAGCTAGGTTTGGCCAGAACCGTATATACACACCGTATATGACCGTATGTATGGTGATTTCCCTGCCGAAAATTCCGTGTATACACCGTATATACCTAAAAATGTATGGTTCTGGCCAACCCAACATACAGCGCTTGTAGTTCTGTGGGCCAGGCCCAGATAGGCACTCCTGTAGGAATTTGTTTTACGTTTGCCAATCACACTGCAAAGAATATTCTGTGCAAACCGCAAACATAGTTCCGGCCAAGCCTGTAGGTTGGCACGCCTTGCCTTGTTGCCACACCTTTTGTCGTACCTTGTTGCTATACACCTTTTGCCGTACCTTGTTGCTATACACCTTTTGTCGTACCTTGTTGCTGCTACGCCTTGTCGTACGTTGTTGCTATACGCCTTTTGTCGTATCTTGTTGCTATACACTTTGTCGTACCTTGTTGCTATACACCTTTTGTCGTACCTTGTTGCTATACACACCTTTTGCCGTACCTTGTTGCTGCTACGCCTTGTCGTACGTTGTTGCTATACGCCTTTTGTCGTACCTTGTTGCTATACACCTTTTGCCGTACCTTGTTGCTATACACCTTTTGTCGTACCTTGTTGCCACACCTTTTGTCGTACCTTGTTGCTATACACACCTTTTGTCGTACCTTGTTGCTGCTACACCTTGTCGTACGTTGTTGCTATACGCCTTTTGTCGTACCTTGTTGCTGTGCCTTTTGCCTTGGCATACCTGCCCTACCTTGACATGCTGCCTGGCTGCATCAGGAATAGGAAGGGTGGTCTTTTCTGCATTCAGGAATGGGCGTCATACGACCTTAGATATCAGCTTCAGTGTAATAGTATGGGCAATATGCATGGGCATCACATGACCATAGCTATCATCTATCATTTATCTTAGATATCATCATATGACCTTAGATACCCGTGTTCACCTGTGCTTGCTCATAGGGTGACCGCAAAAAGGCGAACACGGCAGGCGGGTGCCTTCTCTCAGTCATCGCCGTTTGCACACCCACAATTTCACATAACTATGGCATCCACAATCTCACATAACAGTGGCGTGTGCTCACCTGTGCTTGCTCACACGGTGACCGCAATAAGGCGAACTCGGCAGGCGGGTGCCTTCTCTCAGTCATCGCCGTTTGCACACCCACAATCTCACACAACTATGGCATCCACAATCTCACATAACAGTGGCGTGTGCTCACTTGTGCTTGCTCACAGGGTGACCGCGAAAAGGTGAACGGTATGCAGGTGTCTCCCCTGATGGACCGCACAAAAGCAGGGGTCAGCAAATCTCAGCCTGGATTTTTTAGCATCGTTGGTCGTCCACTCTTCAAGACCTTCACACAGGCGAGTCAAGTTTGGCTGGGCAAGGGAGGGTTTGGTCAATTTATTCCAGTTGTAGCTTATGGATAAGTTTCTCTCACACACACACACACACACACACACACACACACACACACACACACGCACAAACACACAGACCATTATTTCCATGTGCATTAGCACGCCTCAATCCAAGATGTGAAAGGTTGACAATCATGATCCCCCCAAAAAGGCTGCCACTAGGAACACCTCAGCACTTTTGATATGTGCTAAAACGCATTGTTATGTGTCCAGGCACCTCGTTTCAATTGCGGTGCAGTTCACCACTCTTGCTTTTTGTTTTTGTACGCAGGCCTTCCCTGCTTCAAAGCCCATCTTGGACGGAGCAAATGCAAACTTCTTTTACTGGAAAAAGATTGAAGAGCGTAATCAGGCTGCTGCAGCAGCATCGACTCCCACTTCTGCAACATGAAGCTTCTGCAGTTGTTTAAGCTCTCAACCTCTCATCAAACGAGAGACCCCAAATTAGTAACATGCCTTTCACAATCTCTCTCTCTTCTTTTTATCCGTGGTTCCTGTCTTACACCGTATACACTGAATTGTCTTAATTGGTATTGTGTGTTGATAATTTGAAAGTGTTAAACCCTAAGTGTAAAAACTGTCACATGCAACTGTCTTACTGTCTTTTGATTAGGTAAGGTTACATCACTGGCATCTCAGCGGAAGTTTGGAAAAAGCCTGAAACTACACCTGGCTAATTAAAAGAAACAGAAGCTAGAGGAAACATGAAACAGATGTATGTAGAAGAGAAAAGTGTATAGTGAAAGAGAACGTTTGTTTTGAAGAAGGGCGAAGAGAAAGCATCAAGGAGAATGAGAAAAAAGCTGTTGATATGTCTCAGGATGTGTGTAAAAGAAGCCTCAGTCAGAAACAGGAAACAAGAGGCTGAGAGAGCCTCACAAAACCAGGAGTGCGAAGAGAACAAGTGCAGCGGAGCAGAAGAGAGAACAAAGGACGCATGCAGCCCCCAAAAACAGCTCCTCTCTCTCCTCTCTAGCTGCCCACCCCACCAACTCACCCAGCTACAGCAGACCAGTCCGATGGAATGGAAAGCACAATTACCTTCAGCACAATATTTCTCCTATGGACCTTGCATCAGACACTATTTCCTTCTTGCTGCGGCGCATACTCTTCAACACCACAATTCTACAATAATCAACTAACTTTGTATCTGGCATCGTTTCCTGGCATCGTTTCCGTCCACTTAAAACTGTACCCTTTCATCAATATTATTTCCGGCGTCGGTCAAGCAATCACCTGGAGTTTAGTTTATAAATTGGTAAGAGAGGAGTTTATTATAAATTAGAGAGGAGGGAGGACCTACTACTCAAAAGCACCTCTACTGCGTACCTCTCTCACTTGCTTGGTGCTGCAGCCTGTCTACCTCTTCTTGAAACCTCTGTCTTTTCTGCAGCATACTCTTCCACGATTTGACAATCCGCTTGACAATATTGCAATGTTTTTTTTTGTTATATCACTTAATAAGAACTCCAAAAAGTCCCGCCTGTTCAGACGAGTCATATATCTCAACAGCTTTGAGGGCGGCTGCATTGATAGGGAGAAAGGACAGCAGTAAAAAGTTTGCATGCACTAGAAGAAGGAGAGGACGTTTCAGCATCAGGGCCAGGCTCTTACCTTTAATACAGACCATAACTGTTCAGGCTGCTCTCCTCCAACACTCCAAGCAAGCTGCCCCTTGCATAAATCTGCCACAATTTTTTACTTGACAAGCCATGCTGTGTGATGCACCATGCATCCAATTAACCCAGATACGCAATCCGCTACTCTCATTCCATTACCTGAAAACACATAGCAGAGTTAACCACTGCAAAACGCAACTCGGCCCCCCCAAATCGTACCTTACCTTCAGAAATTCCTCCCAAGACTTTGACAAGCGGCAGCCGAAGTCTACATACATTGCACCCAATGATGGACGATTATACACAAGCCAAGCCAGTAAAATCTGCAAAATAAGGTTGTGACGAGCAAAATAATTGTTCATTGGCAAGTAGTTTAGTGTTTATTTGAAAGGCTGAAAAGCAACAAGGCAAAGGAGCAAACTGTCAGATATATAGAACACATCTGCTTACCATGTAGTACAAACAATTTTCAGGCCCTCGCAAATCGCAGAAGCTGCCAGCCAGGGGAACATTGTGAAAACAACTAGCACCGACCGTGCCAGCCCTTTCATACAAGGCCCCTTGCTTGCTGCTTTGAGCACGAGCACATGAGAGTCGTGTGCTACACTGTTCCTCATCTACTGCTTCAGGGTAGGAGGAGGAGGAGGGATTGAGGCTGGACATGAAACTTGACAAGCTGCTCAAGCTGCAAAGGCAAAAATCTGTAACAGTTTAATAGGAACACCGTGATATAGTTGCACAGGTGCAATCCCATGGTATTGGACGACATGTTCAGATAACAAGAGGGTTTGATTGAAGTATGGAGTATGCAAATGACTTGCAACCAATCTTATCATTAGATAACAAGGAGAGACTTGATCAAAGAAATATTTTAAACTGCTACTCGCCTGCCTTGCTCATCCACCTCCTGGACCTGATTCTCAACAGCATTGAAAAACATGCTGGCGTGGGGCTCTAGATGCCCGGCAGCATTGCCAACATTGGCAAACCGTGAGCACTTCAAAACAGCATCCATGCCAGCCGTGGCAGAGTAGTTTGGGTCCTCTAACTAAAAAATAAGAATTGGGATGAATTGGAGAGTTTTGGGGCATGTTACGCCCAATTGTTGGCAGTGACGATTCGTGTGATTTGGTTAGTTGGTTTTTCAGTTGAGGTTATTTTGCCATGTCTCGTGCAATAAGCTGGCGAAGCCAGTTTATTGAAGATAGCATTTTCTGGTTTTGATATTGCGGTAATCAATTAGCTCAGTAAACTACACAATGCTCAGCCAGATGGTTGAGTAAACTTCTCAGCCCTGGGGAGGAGAGGCGCAGCAGCCGACTAGTGTGTGTGTGTGTGGTAGAGTATACGTCAGTGCTTCAAGTAAGTCGGATTTGAGAAACAGCAGAGAAAGAGAGAGAGAGATTATCAGGAGAATTGCAGTCTGTAGTGCAGTTCCCAGCCTTTGCTCGAGAGAGACTCGACCCTGGCTTAAAACAATTCTTCAATAAACTGACAGGCAGGTGTAAAACAAGGAGGTTGCTTCCAAGAGCCATTTTTACCTGATGTAGGGCAACAGATATGGTAATTTTGCAAGGGACCATCTGGCAAATCTTTGACACCACAGTATTTGAGTAAAAGGTCAAAACCAGCTAGCCGGATCATACGGTAGGCTGCACTGAGGTCCTCATCATCTACCTTGCAGCCACTATCAAACTGATCAGTCCAGTCTGAAGGATCGTTGAGCACTCGCATGAACACTGCATGAAAAAATACATAAATAGACCTAAAATCAGATCTGAGAGGCTTGTCAGACATTGCCATGCCTAATAATACCAAGCAAACGTGAAGCAAAAACCCATTTGAGCTATTTCTTACCTGTACTAGACACACCATCCTCCAAAATCGCTCTTGCGTAAGCCACAAAGACAGCAAAATCAAACCAAACGTGAGGTGACTCAGGGGAGCTGCCAAAGCAACCACAGTGGATTGGCTGTGATGCAACCTGCATGTCCTCAGGTGGGCTGAAGCGGAATCGTTCTTGGTGGTTGGAAAATTGTTCAGACGAGTGGGTACTTCAGTGGGTGCAGCATGGCTTCCTCTTATTTTGGTCCTTTCTCCCAAGCCCAGCACCACCTTTTTTCCAACAAAATAACAAAGAGGCACTGGTCTGCAGCGATTTTGTCGCATCCTCCATTTTTGACCTTCTCCGCGCAAATGCTATTATGAAATGGCATACCCAGCCCAAATGTGTGTCCCCCTTGAACGTTGTTACTAGATCAAATGGCAAACAACGTTTGATTTTGGACCTTAGACACGTGAATCAATTTCTGATGGTACCTTCCTTTCGCATGGACTATCTCAATTTACTGACTGACCTAGCAGACCTGGATGACCTCATGTTTTCTCTTGACCTTGCCAGCGGTTACCACCAAGTGGATATGGATCCCAGATATTACACGTACCTTGGGTTTCAATGGGAGGGTGAATTCTATGTTTTCAGTATCCTTCCTTTCGGTCTTGCTTCTGCCCCCTGGTGCTTCACAAAAAATATGAGAGCCATCTCTTTATACCTGCGCTTTCGGGGGGTCCGGCTTCCTTATTACCAAGGAGAACACAACAACTCAGAGAAATCGGAGAAACGGGAGAAAACTTACGACTAAAATATAGAAAAGTGGTGAGGGAAGTATGCTAAAGAGAGAGTTGTGTTCTCCAAGGAATAAAAAGAATGGAGAAGGGAAGCAGAAACCGGAGAAAAGCAGAAAGGAGAACATTTCACTTTATGCTACACTTCAAAAACCTGAGTTCAGGTGTTTCACACTGAACTCATAAGTTCTCATCAGACATATCGTATCATTCCGTAACAGCTTTCCTCAGCTTCAAGCCTTCAGTCCTCAGCTTCAAGCCTTGAGATGGCTTGCCCAGATGCATCCACATGATCAAGGTGTTCACGCTCGACACGCAGCAGCTCTTCGTCGCGGGCAGCGCTAATAGTCTCACGCGGTCGTGCCAATTGATGATGAGGTAGCAATAGGGGAGCAGGATAGGCAGTACGGGTAGAAGGCAGTACGTGCAACGCAAATGCGGATGGTGAAGTGCAGGAGGACACACATACCTTATAGCATACTCAGTGATCCCATTGCGTTTCTTGGGATCAGAGATCTCACCAGCCCCCCCATCATCAATATTAAACAAAACCAAGCAAGTTGCCTCGGTGACAAAGTCCTGCATGGAGGACGCCACTCTTCATACCTGCAGTTGTCCTGTACCAAATCATGTTTGTAATGAGTAAAGGTAAAAGGTAAGACGGCCAGTGTAAAATTAGACGCCTTTGCCTGAGATACTGGTCTGGACATTTGGAGAGTATATGTATCGTTACAGCCAGGGCCCGTTGCAAACAGGTATGATCTGAATACGCACAGCAACCAAAATGGTGGAAAGGGACCAAATCAGAGTGCATGTACTTTCACGGCCTGGAAGTGTTCTATTCATGTGGAGGCGGTATTGCGAAAATACTGGCTGCTGATGCGTGCGCTTGTGTGTGCGTGTATGTGTATGTGCTTGAGTTTGAACCTGCTGCTACATTTCTAATTATCAAGCGGCGGCTACTGGATCCAGCATTTCCGGAACAGCAAGCGAGCGCAGGACCTGACGTAGTTGCCCTCTGTGCACCAGGTGCTGCATGTGCTGAGCTGGTCTTGACTTGCATCCCAGCTGTCTCAAGATCAGACGACGTGGACCCATGCAAGTAAATTTAAAAACCAAATTGATAATATAAACTCGATCGCATGCACAATCGCATTCCCCCCTCGAAAGTTCCCGCACAATTTCATCTAAAATTTTTGTAATATTCTTTTTGTTTAAACTGTGTATGCAATTAGTATTTATCATCCAATTTATCATCCATCTGTTTGCCTCTTAGAAGGAAACTTTCCCTCTGCAACAGCTCCCACACATGGTTTGGTTCTGCTGCGAGCGCTGCGGGGATAGCATCAAGAAACCAAAGGTAGGGACTAAGGGTGCAATCCTTTTTCAAGGTCGTGTACTGTGCAGCCGCCACAAAAGCAAATATCTCTTTACTCCCATCACATTCGCAGCTCACAACACATTTTCATCATTGTGGGAGCCACTCCTTTAGCTGCGTGGACTGCTGCCAGGGGTTTGATAGGCAAGGAGCTCAGGTGCATATACCCCCCCTGACGCACGAACGCACACAGACACGCACACACACACACACACACACACACACACATGCACACACACGCACACATACAATTACACACATACTCACACACACGCACACGTGCACACATACGTACACAAACACACACACTATTCACACACAATCACATACACACACAAACTCTTACAAAGACATGCCCACGTCCCATTACAGAACTAGCAGCACTGTCACTCTCCTGCACGTGAGCAGGCCCACAGTGTTTGTCTGACAGAAACTCAGAAGTACCAGCTAGGCGCGACTAAGCCGGGTGGCACGCACGCCAATGGGGCAGTACATCAAGCACAAGTGCAGAATGCCGGAGCACAGCAGGGGCCCACAGGTCTTGAATTCTTGTCTGCTTTTCCTCCTTGGCGATGTAGGTGAGCGCTGCCTGCTGATTGCCCATTCTGAAGGGTAAATAGTTTCCTAATATTCGTGAAATTTCTGAGGAATGCTTTGTCGGTAAGGGAAAGGGGGTGCTAGCAAGTGCGTGAATGTGTGTGCGTGTCAACCCTCTGCCTCTGTTTGTGTGGTTTACGCTTGGATGGGAATGTCAGGGGACTGTCCTGTGTGTTGCTCTTTTGTGTTACGGGCTTCTTCTCTGTGTCAAACGTTTGTCAAACAGGCAGGCGCGTCAGAGCGCACTAAAGACAAAATTAGAACAACCACGGATGCAGTGAAAACCACTCCCCTCAATGATGAAGGAAAAGGAAGCCGCTATGGTACCGAGTACCGTAATACTCCTTGCCGACAAAAAGGTCCAGTTGGAGAATTTAGCTAACAGAGTACCAGAATCACAGAGACTGGAATACTAAAACTACACCAATAATACCACCCATAGTAAACAAAGCAAAAAATACCAGGCTCTCAAACGAGTGCCTTATCTTCTTATTATACGCAAAGCTAGCTGGACCGTACATGCTCTGCAGTGTCTCAGCCCCCTTCTAATTCTAAACACGAGAGGTGTTGGCTGAAACCATACGTTTCCGTTTTCATGTATACCTACATGGTATCTTTAGCAGGACAATACTGAATATTAATACTGTTTATTATTAACATCCAGCCACAGACCTTGTGCGCATGTGTGTGTGTGTGTGTGTGTGTGTGTGTGTGTGTGTGTGTGCCCTGTCCTCTGGGCGATGTCCTTTTGGATTCATGTCCATCCCAGAGGACAGGAATCCTTAGAACAAGTTATATGATTACACTCTGGTAAACTGGAAGTAAAACCCTTAGAACAAGTTATACAGTTACACTCTGGTAAAAACCCTTAGAACAAGTTATGCAGTTGCACTCTGGTAAAAACCCTTAGAACAAGTTTTATGATTACACTCTGGTAAACTGGAAGTAAAAACCCTCCACCAATTAACTTGGGCCTCTGTGATACTGGGTCCCGTAAGACGCCCCCACATCTGCGAACAATAAATCTGGGAAAGGGATCAATGACTAGCGGATTTCCACAACACGTGTAGTCAGGCCAGACTAATTGGGGTCACGTATTTGAATCCATCGGGAACTAGGAGTCAGGGGGGAGGGGGTAGGGGAATGCGTGTGTGTATGTGTGTGTGTGTGTGTGTGAGCAAAAGTGTGTATGTATGTGTATATGCATGCGAGGCATTCTGCTATTGTATGGCAACACCTCTTTCCCCTATAGAAAGCTGGGGTTTGATCTTTCCCACAGCTAGCCCACCCAAACATGTGCAGTTTTGCAGGAGGCTTTTCTTTGGAAGGCATGTCCACTTTCTGGGATGGACCTCTCTGAGGGATCACCCACCCCCCAAACCCCCTTTCCAGTGCACACACCCTGACAGAAAGGGTACCAATCTGCTCCTTTTTAAATTCTGCATCCATCTGCATACTCATCAAGACCTGAAACTTAAGTGTTGCAGAGTTATGGGGCAAAAATTGGGATACGGACGCCCATGCACACACGACCTATTAGGCACCCAAAACTGGCTTGCACAACCCCACATTGCTTTCATTTCTTCAGAATTCCACTGATTTACTCATGCTGGCACAATCCTGGAAGTTTGGAGTGAAATTCTGCTCCATTGGCTTGACTTACCCCGCGGCCTGCACCCGAGCACGTGTGCCTCTGACTTGTGGACATGTCCACAGACCCCCCCTTGTGCCCAATATACTCAAAACGAGTGCCAATTGACTGGGCTTGAGCTAAGGATTCCGATGGTATATTAAGAATCTCATAAAAGCCGCCCAGAAAAAAGTGGAGACCCCTCCCTTAAAAACTTGAACTCTGCCGGGGACCCCCACCCCCCCTCCCCGATTGACCCATATATATACTAATTGATAGCTCTCGACAACAGATTCCAAATGTCTAATTTGAATCAGGAAGTGGACATGTCGTCCAAAAGTTATGCTTCCTGCAGCCTCCAGAGTTCTGTGCCAAAAACGCACAGCCACAACTCTCCCATCCCTGAACCGTTTTCGGCGAAAATTTACGTTGGAAGCGCTCAGTTTTTATAATAAGGCTGTGACCATCAGAATGCACAAGCATTAGCAGTTAATTCATTTTGCGATGGCTTGCACATCCTGCTCGTTTGGCGCAGTTAGGGCGTGGATGTATGGATTGGACACAGAGTTATACGCTGAAAGTCAGGTCAACCCTCCCTCACCATACACCATCTAGACCTCCAAGACCATTTTGACTGAAGAGTGCTGTAGCATCATGCAAAACAAGCCAATGTGCTGGAGCACCGTCGAATGGAACAAGTTATTCATTGGATTTTTCCCCTGCCAAAGTGGAGAAAAAGCACTGCAATTGCGGCAACATGGGTGCAAAACATTAGAGCCACATAGCCCCCATCACAACTGCCGATTTTAATACTGTAAGGCTCAAACATGTTTATCGACAGTTTGTACTGCTCGGGGGAGGCAACGGGTTTTAATTGATAGGCAGAATGCTAAATGCTAAACGGCACAGACTAGGTTCTGCCACCTGTGGGAACAACCGTTTTTGTCATGGCTTGCATGTAATTATACTTTTTTTGTTTGCAGCCCAAGCTCGCTGATTCTTCTATCCTTGCTTCTTGTTTTCAGAAAAGCAAACGCACACACACAAACACACACACACAAACTCACACACACACGCATAAACATACTCATTGCTGCTGTCTGGTTTGTTGCAGTGCATGCAACGTGTTGTTCTCAGCAAAGCACACACACATACACTCATTTCTGCTGCTTCATCCCTTGCAGTGTGTGCAACGTGGCGTGCACTAGTCATGCCACCCTCCAGAGTCATGCTGCAGGCCTGAAGGTGTGTGTGTGTAGCCTTTGTAACTGCCAAATGATTGCCTTAATAAAGGTTTTTGGGAGCATGCCGTAACTCCGAATGCACTTTTTCTTCGTCTCTGTGGTGGAAGAGCTTTGCGGCATCCATTACCAAATAAGTAGGGTTGGCCAGAACCATTCACCGTTTTGCGCTCTTAGTTTTGCGAGGCCTACTTTTGCGAGGTGCTGAAATAACCAGGATTGCTCGGTTTTTGGGTTAAAAGTTCGTGAAAGTTCTTGAATCCTCGGACTGTTCAAAAAGTTTGATGTGCAAATTCAAAAACTGAGGCCCTCTTTTGCTGGTTTCTGTGGTCATACTCGTCCAAAACATGCTTAAACTGTCAAGGTTAAACAAAAAATTGACATACAATCAGAACGTTTGACGGCCATCCAAGGCTAAATCCTGCATTTTTGACTACAATTCTTGCAGAGGGGGTCAACTGAGCAAATGTCCTAAAATGTGACTTTTTTGATGCAAATCATGTTTACATGATAAAACTAGATGGTTAATGAAGTTTAAGGCCAAAATGACCACCCCACTGGTCT
>Ga0307968_1002290_pt1 | contig 15904 bp, 15 predicted proteins | sample OrgLakmetagen650_FD_201834 | JGI IMG/M metagenome (GOLD analysis project Ga0307968, IMG submission 201834) | Saline water microbial communities from Organic Lake, Antarctica - #650 | ecosystem: Environmental > Aquatic > Non-marine Saline and Alkaline > Saline | place: Antarctica: Organic Lake... | reverse complement strand
ACTACGTCCTCGATTTCTGCCGGGTCAGCTTTGCATGCTGCTACACCTACGCTGGGATTCCGCCTGATGAAGTGCTCGCGGATGCGGGGGGCACCGCCGCTGAATTTCAGCTTGCAGTACTTACACTCCATCTTGTAATTCTGCCCCTTCTGTCCCAAAATAACAACATGTTCCCACTCAGGGCCTTTAAAAGGAGGCATTTTAAAGTTCTGGAGGCTTTGGGGACAATGTGTGGTGGTTGGGGGGTGGTTGGTGCAAGCCCAGGGTACCCCCCAAAATAGCAAAAATACGTTTTCGTATTATACGCGTATGTCGTATTAAAAGCGTATTATACCTTATGGGACGTCTCAAAAGTCCGTACGACCCATCCCTGAAAGTAACTAAGTTAAAAGGGCCCCGCAAAGCTCGCATTGGGGTTAATCAAATGATTTTAAGCATGAACGGGGACAGGCCGAGAAAGCCTCCCCAAGCCGCCCCTCAAGGCCCCCAAGGGGGACAAACAGCCTGGGAGGCTGGCCCTCTTTTGGGAGGAAGGGCACCAAGAGGAAGGGCGTCTAAAATCCCTTCACATGAGCATGCACACAAATGTACGCGCGCACACACAGGTACTTGCATACACACACGAACGCACACACACGCACAAGTACACAACGCACACACACACGTTCGTACACAACCGTATACACATATACACACTCTTGCACGTAAACAGCGCACGCACAAACGTACGCGCATGCACACACACACATGCGCACGGACACGCGCGCACACACGTACCCGCACGCAAACACACACACACACACACGCGTACGCGCGCACACACATACACACACGCACAAGCAAGTACACAACGCACGCACACACATACGTACACAACCATATACACACACACGTACACAGCGCACACACATATGTGCACGCACACACACATACGCGGACGCACAAACACGCACGTACGCGAACGCACGCACATGCGCATGCACGCACACATATGCGCACACAGGCGCGTGCACCTGCAGCTCAGAGGATCAAAGGCCCTCGCACAGGCTGCATTGGGTTAAATAATTAGGTTGTGTGCCCCTCGCATAGCTCGCATTGGGGTTTTATTAAATGAGTTTCTCAAAAATCACATTGGTTACACGCCTGTACGGTAATGTGTGTATGTTCATGTGTGCGCGTGTGCATACACATGCGAGAATGTGCAATAGGCTTAATTTTCTGTGGCAGTATTAATGAAAACGAGTTATAGGGTTGTTGGTTGGTTGTGCAATGTTCTTGAAATATGTCAATTATTAGTATTGAAAACTTGGCCTAGCAAGGCCAGTCAGTTTGCAGTCCATCTTATGCAAAGTTTTCTTACCATGGCAAACTACCGCGCCACGATCTGGAGAAAATACTGACATGCGACTTTTCACGAGGACAGGCAAGTAGTCATCACATGATTATTTCCGTGATGTTGGTTATTGCAACTGAGATGAAGGTTGTTACTCAGCGCTGTCATCAAGCAACAAGAAGCTTTGAATGTTAAAACAGTGAAAGAACACTTCACGTTTCTCAGCCCCCCGCCCTTCCCCCTCACACACACGCACACGCACCTGCAGTAGCCCTTCCCTCGCTTGTGCTCCTGCGTGGCCACAAAAGGGACCTCCAAATAACCCGGTCCGGAGCGGATGGTGGCAGCACACATAGGACGACCGTGGGTCTGGAGCATGGGGTAGGGGGGGAGGGGGCCTCCTTGATCTGGGTGCGCCTTCTTGCCTTCGCAATTTCCGGGGTCGCCAGGGTAGGGCCATTGTGAGACATAGCGGGGTAGGATGACGACCACCCGGAAGCCTCCGAAATCCTGGGGTCCGGACAATTGATGTAGGGGGATGACATGTGTGGAGGCTTGCGATACATACTACGAGTTGTTCAGGATAGGATAAACAGAACATTTCCTAAAAGCAACTGGAAGCAGTACACAGTGCAGGTGCAGACAGACTACAATTGTGTGTGTGCGCGTGCAAGGTTTAAAAGCTGGAAGTGTTGGCTGCGCATCGAAACACTCATCCCCACGTGCGTCAGCCCGGGCTGGGTGCAGTCAGAACTCACCAGTTCGTCGTCCTCCGTAGATGTCTGGGCCGTGACCGTCCAGTCGAGGTACTCGTGAATAGTAGCTACACGTGGCTTGCCCCCGTGCATCTTCGCCATCCGCTTGGGGCCAATCTGCGTGCGTGGGCCAGCGCGCACAGGTTTGATCAAACCATCAAATTACAGAGTCTGGCCCCTCCACATCCTAACTCACAGCACACCACATCAGCACACACCTACCTGTCCAGTTTCAAATGCCTTGAATAGGAAGGGCATGTCGGATCTGGCCTGTGCTGCGGCCTCTGCAAGGCTGCCCAAATTCTCGTAGCTGCGAATCTGGTATACGACGTGCGGGCGCCCAGGTAGTTCGAAAAGCTCGTTCAAAGGCAGCTGGACGAGGGGGAGGGGCAGCACCAAAAAAGGGAGAGGAGGTGGGTGCAAGAAATTATGTGCAGCAGTATAGACACCCAGCAGCATTTACTACCGTGTGTATGGCTTCCCGGGAGGCAGCCAGCCAAGCCCTCCGCTCGCCCCTGGTTGTGGACATGTGTAAGAGCTCCACGGGCCGTGTGGGCTGAAATTTCTACTGGAGTGGTACCCTAACTGGAGTGCCCGCCTTGCTCCCCCCTTTTGTAACAATATTCTCACTGAAAACAAACCCAAACTTCAACCATTCCCTCCCTGTCTGTCTCCAAGGGGCGGGACCCACCCAAAACTTTTGGCGCGAAAAAACAAGGACGACTAATTTATTCTTATATATCAATTGCATAGTGACCCAACATAGAGAGGATGCCTGAAGCACACTCCCCGGGAGTTACCAATTACCTAGTCCCCCTGCAACAGCAGCGGCAGCAGTAGAAGCAGCAGCAGCAACAGCAGCAGCAGCAGCAGCATAGGCACAGCAACACAGCCCTCTCCCCAGCCAGAAAGAGACGGAAGCAGTAGCTTCTTTTAGGATTTTCAGGGTGGCAGGAAAAACCCTCCTCCTCCCATGCCCCATAAGAGAACTCCCAGCTATGTCAACCTCAACAAGAACACGAACTGGATCAGCACGCCAGCCGTGTGGGCCTGGTACCTGGGCACAGTGGTGAGTGCCTCAAGAATTAGAGCAATTGCACAATTTTCCTGGGGGAACTCATCCTGCACACGAGCTGCAGTATGCCTGGCAGAGCATGCCCTCTTTGGCTTGTTCGTACCCAAGCTTGGACATCTTTCCACGTGTAAGCCTGCACTTTCGAAAGAAGTGCTATAATTCTGCACTCCAGCAATATGCGGGTTAGAGTGCACACGCACATGAATGCGTGTGAGTACAGTGTGGTGTGTATTTTGTGCAATTATGTCTCGCTTATTCGCTTCTGTGTGTGTTTGTGTGTGTGTGTGTGTGTGTGTGTGAATGTGGATGTGTGTTTGTGTGTAAATGTGTATGTGTATGCCCGTGCGTGCGAGCAAGTGTGCATGTGTGTATGTATGCGTGCATGCGTGCGCGGGTGCGCGCACATGTGAGTGAATGTGTTTATTTGTGTGTGCGCGTGTGTGTGTGTGTGTGCACGTGTGTGAGTGTGTGTGAGTGTGTGTGTGTGCGTGTGTGTGTATATACGTGTGTGTAGTGCATGTGATTCCCTTACAAGATCCCCTGTAAACAGAAGCTCCTGCACATCTCAAGGAGCTTCCATTCCTAGCTTTTATGCAACTCGAAACACTGCTTGCTGTTGTTGTATGCATGCGGCTTGATGCAGCATGTGTGCTTGCCTCATTCCAATCTTACAAAGGGTATTCAGTCACGACAGTCAATTTTTAGTGCTTGTTACCATGCAACATGCAGCAAGTGTGGACGCGCTATACATGCATGGCAGAATACAGAACTTGCTTTGCATCATAGGGTGCCGATGCTTGAGGTAACCTTGAACATCCTCATTCCTTTCCATTGTTTGCACAGGTGCTGAGCTGGCTGGTCATCTCTGCTCTATTAGATGACGCAGGCTTGGCGTGGACGTATGTGCATCTAGGGCACGGGGTGGTGACGTACTACCTCCTGCACTACTGTAAGGTGAGCAGTATGTGTTTGTGTGTGTGTTTGTTTGTGTGCGTGTGTGCGTGTGAGCTAATGACGTTATGCCTCCTTTGTTGAGCATACCTGCAAGGTGAACAATTATGGTCTATGCTCTGCCTATTGGTTATGATTTCATGTGTCAGTGCTTGGGGAGGCCGGTAACTTTGCTTTCCATTCCTGCAACCTTTGTAATCTAAGGCTCTCAGCTCTCAGGTCTCAGGGACCTCCTCTTGCAAACTTGGGGGTGTTCCTGACCTCATGCACCATCCTCAAACTATTTTAAATCATGGTGCAAGGTGACATGAATGGCTTCGTGGCGTATGACGTTAGGCACCTTCCCTTAAAGCCCTCACACTCATGAGTCGTTCACTTGCTACTCAGACTGCCCATTCAACAACGTTTAAATGCATCCCACCTAGGGTTGGCCAGAACCATACATTTATACGTATACACGGTGTACATACGGTATTTTTAGCAGGGAAATCACCATACATACGGTCATATACGGTGCAGATATACTGTTCTGGCCAACCCTAGTCCCACCCATCCTGTGCCCTTTTCGCTCACCGCAACCATTTGTGTCACGTCTTGTTTGGGCATTGACTGTCTGTAACACAGACTCTGCATGCGTGCACTTCTTTTATCATAAACGTGACTGCCTGTTTTATTTCCTCACACCATTAAACGTAAGGCTTTGCCCTGGGGGTTACGGCAGTTTGAGTCTTTGTTTTGTGAGCTACAAGGGCTTTGATGTTGCGTTCCTTGCTGTCCACCATGTAAGGCACGATTCATCACATCCTGCGCCAAATCGGCAGCTACTCTCCTCCCCTCTTCACACTTGACGTCTTAAGGATGTGCCTCCTTTCTTTGGCTGCGGTAGCACTTCTGAGGTTTCTCTCCATTGCACATTCTTGTTTATTCGGGGGCTGTTCGTACGGGTCCATGTTCTCAGACCCTTTTCAGACTCCCTGTTTCCTTGCTTTGCCATCTATGATTCCCCCATTCTCATTGTCTGAGCCAGCTTGCAGCACACTTTGCTCCTGCCTACTACTGTACTGCTCCTTTAGCATTGCAAGTCCAAACTATTGCAAGGTGCCCAAATAACAAGCATACTAAATTTGCAAATTTTGGGCCCTCTATGTGCTCTGCTCTCTGTTTAGACCTCCATCCATGGTAAGGGGATTTCCAATCCCTTTGGCCATCCATCCACATTTGAAACAGGGCAATGTGTTGTTGAACAGCAAAAATATGCTTTTAGCAGGGTTTCAAACCCAATTCCTGCAGGCCCCGGTCAAATATCGAATTTTAAAAGTCATCGTTTTGCGAGGTCCAGATTCTTAATTAATTTTCTTACTTTACATTGCAAGGCGCCCAAATAGTTGATTCCATTTACTCGCAACTCTCCTAGGAGCAGTACGGTATCATGATAGTGCAGGAGTAGGCTCCATATACACACGACATTCACCTAAACAAACTCAATGCGTACGTTTGCGTATGTACAGGGTGGCGTGGAAGAGGACCAAGGCAAGTACGACCTGCTTACCTTTTGGGAACAAGTGGACAGCCAGGTCTACGGCACGCGCAACCGCAAGATCTTCACGCTGGTACCTGTAGCTCTATTTGTACTAGCCACGCACGGCACTGATTTTAGAAAGCAGCCTCTTGGCTTAAATCTGGTGGTCGTGCTTGTTCTGCTCATAGCAAAGTTGCCAGCACTGCACAAAGTGCGCTTCTTCGGCATCAACAAGTACTGAACGGCCTTCACGCTTTAGGCCAGGAAGTAAGACGCAGTCAATAGCTGTGTGGGGTTTACCCTAGGTAAGGCCTTCTAGAGTATTTTCTTCTTGGAGGTAAGGCCCTCTAGAGTATTTAGCATCTTTAACGTTTGCTGTCTGATAACGCAAACTTGGTGCTATTTGTGCTAGCAAGCTGGAAGTTACAGAAGAGGTAGATCATGGCTCTGTGTAACCTTCATCATGGATTATGGTGATAGGTGTCCTAGACCATTGTGCTCTGTGCAATACCAGCTGTGCAATACCAGCTGCAGTGGAAGCATTGTCAGCTCTCAATAGCCCAGTAGGGCCCACGCTTTTCCTGTATAAATATCGGTTGTCCTTGTACAGAACATGACCAAGTCATCCCCTTTTGTTTCAATTTGAAGCAGCAGTGTGCATTGCTTGTCTGGCCACACCGGTGCAACCTTATGGTGCCTTGTTCTCAATCTTCTTTTCCCATGGAGATTGCCATGCGTTGGAAAAAGATAGGCTGTAAACTGGGCAGAGAGGTGTCCGCGAAGTCGGTGGCACATGTGGGCTTGTTTCTTCAAAGATTGCCAGGTACAGGCAGAACTATCTAGGAATTTTTGTCTTGTTATTTGAAATCAAACACCTTTTGTTCTTTCTAGCCAGCTTTTGTGTCGTTTTGCTGTGACGTTCTTGATGTAATTCAATGCACGATGTCGATTAGGATTAATTGAAATACAGGTGCATGTAGGACTCCTTGGGGGGGACTCTTCAGAGGGACTGCCTCTGCGACGTCAGCTACGATAGGACTCCTTGGGGGGGCGTGTAGCAGGCTGAACAGAAATTTGGGGATTTCTTGTCAGCCTTGCTTGCATACGCCCTTGCAAAACGATGATCCAGCGCGCAGGCGGTGAAAGCCACTCCCTACATTTACTAAGGAAAAGGAAAGCCACACTGGTTTCGTGTAGAACTCCTCCTCCACAAAGGAAAAAAAATCGACGGGGATCAAGAGGATGCAGGCTTTACCTGAAACCGGCTCCTGATGACATTTGATAATAGTGTTGGAAAGGGCACGTCTGATATGGACGAGTTTGGCTGCGTAATTGACAGAATGTAAGATAAGGTAAGGTTACATCGCTATATATGCCTCTGGTGGGCATCTGAGCGGAAGCTTGGAAAAAAGCCTGTAACCAGACCAAAAAATCGCTAGAAAAATCAAGGGAACAGGGCTAGGCACTTAGCTACAAAAGAGGCAACACCAAAAATATCAGGTTGGTTCATAAAGGTCCTCAAACGAGCTGGGCCATCCTCAAATTGAGGTGGGAAAATAAGCTGTTGCTGTGTGCGAAGTCTGACTAGATGTTCATGCGGACAGTCCAACAAAGAGTGTACTTCATCCTGAATAGTGTGCCAGTCACATCTGTCACAGATCCTGAGCTCATAAGGCCTTCTATTCCTGACAGAATGTAAATGAAGCTTAGAAGCAAGTCTCTTAACTGTCTGGGAATCAAGACCTGGTTCCTTAACGTCTCCAGTGTGTGATTATTGTAGATGGTGCCACCCAAATTCAAAATGATGGTGTGGAGGGTGACGGCACGCAAATAATTACAACTTGGATGCCAGAAAAGGAGTCTAGTGTTTCAAGTTCTGCAAAGAGAGTCTCGGGCTCGGGAAGGGATCGCAACTTGCTTCGCTGCTTGCTCACGGCTAGCCTCCCTGGGGGAGCTGCTATCTGTCACTGGTGCCTGTCATACCCCCATATTTTCAAAGGACAAAGTTGTTGTTGATTTGTATTTTGCGTCTTGTTTGCGCTTCTTGACAAGCATTAAATAGATTGGTAGCTAGTGCTTGAACTTGCTACACATGTTCTGTCACGCCGTAGTAAGCAAGTACTATGGTATTTGGTTGCTTGTTATGGCGTCTTAGGCAGTTAAAGTCACTCCCCACATTAATTAGGAATAGGGAGCACTTTGGTACCAAGTACCATAAAAGCTCTTGCACCTTAGCAGACAAAGGCCCAATCAGAAAGGTGGGGGACCAACTAACTACTAGAAGGAGAGGCATAAAAACTGCAGAGCTAAGAGCCTTTGACACTGCAGAGCTAAGAGCCTTTGACACTGCAGAGCTAAATAGTAAGGATTGAACAGAATTGAATGAGAAAGAGGGCGCAGATAGTGTAGAAACTGCCAAATAGAACTGATACATGTTTACCATTCTTTACTAGCAAGATAAAAGACACAAGGTTCAGACTGTTGCGCACCTTCAATCCAATGCGTATTTTACTGCGTAACGCTCTTGCAATTCACCCCGCACAGGCTGGATTGCTTAGCTGACAACTCGCCGGATCCTCAGTAATCTATGTTGTTTCTCTTTAGATTAGTTGCTTGCTGGGGCTCTGACTAGCGTGAGCACTAGTCGAGAGCCTTAATAATGCACGCTGATTTTTTGTTAAACAGGGATCAGGCAGTTGGGAGGCAGAGGCATGTACGCCGCCAAAAGTGTAATTGCTAACATCTTGGAGCGAAGAGAGCACGTTAAGGGGGCGTTACATTCTTGAAATTAGTAGGGAATCAATCTGCAGTACTGGCCTTCTTTGTGTTACTGAAATGGGTGCGTCTTGAGCTATGTTGTGTTGCTGAACTATTGAGCTATGTTGTGTTGCTGAACTGTGCGTCTTGAGCTGTTTGACAGAGTCACATGGAACTGAAGGGCAGGTGATCCTCCACCACGCTAGAATTAGAGAACAGCCAATCTGGGTCGGTGAGGTTGTGTACTGTGAACCCAGAGCCACACTGCTGTTCGAATTATTGATTTTGAGGGTATTACATAGATCATGGGGAGACGGCAAAATTCCCACTATGCTGGAAAAAAGGCGGAAAAAGTTGGATCCAAGGAAATCATCAAGCTGCGCGAGGAAGACTAGAGTGCAGAGCAAAACAGAGGGTCGACCAAAAAAACTGAGGCCTGGAAACCCACTCTACCAACAGAGCAAACAGAAACGAAGGCAAGAGAAGCTAGGAGCCAGCCAAGATAAGAGCAAACTAAGCCATGGCCATGACTGATACGCCAGAACAGGCTCCACAACAAATCCCCCTACAGAAACTGGCATCCCTCTAAAGCACAATATCTAGGCCTAGCTAAACAGAACAGTCTCACAGAAACCCTTAGGGAGAGAATACAGAGAAGGCGCACAAAAAAACTGAGGATCCCGGGCACAGAGCAGCGGTCTACGACCTACTCTTTCCAAGGCTACAAAGAAAAAAGCCAACCCTAATCTCAACATCACGAGCTCAAATAAGCCCGGAGAGCAGCGAAGGAAAAAACAGGGAGCTATGGGCTAGATCTCAAGGCACAAAATCCTCTGTTAAGAGCCGAGGGTAGGGGGAAGCAGGCCAAGAACTACTAAACCGAGGTCAAGAAGGTAAACACGCTAGGATGGGAACTGCAATGAAACAGGCAAGGTTGTTTAACCACAATTAATAAATTAAGCACTCATTCAAATGAATGGTACTAAAGTTAGGTCATAAATGCTAGATGTGAGCTGTGCGGTTTACTGTTTAATTTGGCCCTAATATTAGAGAATGCACAAAACCACTCTCTTTTGGCTTGGACTCCTACCATTGTCTTTAGCTAAAAGAGGTCCGTCTTTGATGCATTACATGTGTATTAACAGGTAGAAGTTCACAATAGCTACATGCACCAGCAGCAGATTTGGGTGGGGACGGCCTCGTTCTTTTTCAAAGAAGGATTTCATAATCTGGCCAAGGGAATATGCACTGTCTGTCACAATCTGTAATCTTTAAAGGATAGAACCCACGATTGAAATTACCCATTGGCCAAAGTAAAAATCATCCAGGACTCAGAACTCAATATTTGTACAGTGCAATCAGACCGTCAAGAAGAATTTTACTTGCATGTCGTCAAGACTGAATGACTTTGTGCACCTGGGACAAGTGAAAATTATTTCACAGCCATCTGCAAGCACCCCTCTTTTTTTACAAGAAGCCGCAGGACTTGCACGTTTAGCGAGATTTCCTCTCAATATCAGGCAGCTGGGCGATGTGAGCCCCAATGCCACACACTACATAGCCAAATTGAGGTTTGGCTCTGTTCCTGCAGCGCTCCCCATTCTTTTTCAGCCTTGCTTGGCACAAAGATCCTAAGCCAGGGGGTGTAGAAGAGAGCATAGGAGAGGACGAGGGGACCAAGCCAGGTTGCCTACAAGCGAGGCGATGACACAGCACAACAACAACAGCTGTGAATAATACGCTTGATGATAAAACAGTTCAATACGAGGTAAAAGCATATCTTTGGCACGTTTCTTCCGATTTGCTACTTTTAGACCACGATGCTCTGCATGAATTTCTTACATGTGTTGCATGTTGCCCTGCAAATTCTGGTAAGCTTGGTGTATGGCACTGTATGACGCTCCCAGGCTGTTGATTTGCTCTTGCAAGCTGGAGATCTGGGCAACGTATGCGCTGTCAGTCTGTTGCTTCTTTCCTTGAATGACCTGTGCAATGTAGGTTGCATTTTTACACTGTAAACACCTAGGTGATGCGTACTGCTTGTGTGCGTTGATAAGCAAGGTAAATTGTCACTCACCTGGTAATCCAATTTCAGTTGCTGGAGCTCAAGGTGCAGAGCATCGTAATCAGCCTGTAACTTCTTAAGGCTGCTCAACGTTTTTGCCTGCTCCTCCTGAAAGCAATGGGAAGGGCTGTTCCTTTATCATTACTTCAATCTGTGTGCAGTCATAATGCACCAGAGAGACATCCTTTGCTCTCTCTCTTTCCTTTTTCCTCTTTCTTCCCACTCTTTTATGGAGATGTTGGGATACACTTTTTTGGAGATGTTGGGATGCACATAAAACACCTTTTAATATCTGTTTTGAAGCAACCTTTCGGTAAAAGTGTTTCAAGCCCCTCAAGTTATGCCCTTTCCAGTGTTGTGTGCACCAATGCTGGACCAAACAAATGTGCGCAGGTCGATGAGACTGGGGCAGTTGTGCCAAAAAATGAGAAGTATCTGCGCTTCCAGCAAATGAATCATACACAGTTTGCGTCGCACCTTTGCTTCCATACTTGCTTTCTTGAGCTCAAGGCGTAGATCTGCTTGACTGGCATCATTAAACTCCTTAAAACTGCTGAGCATTTTGTCTTGATCCGCCTGCCCAAGACATGGCAAAATAGTTTCAGCACGAATCGCCAGTGCTGCACCGCCTTGCTGTTTTAACTTGCCATACCTACCAGCCTTGCCTTCATCAAAGTGCTCTCCTGGGAAAGTGAGCGCAGCTCATTGGCCCCTGCCTGTGAAAGTTGAGACAACACTTAAAACAAGAGATTTGATTGAGATGCTACGCAGTTTGCAATAAAACCTCAAAGTACCTTATTGGCGTCCTGCACATGCCGAAGAGCTAGAAAAGGCACTACCAGGCCAAACAAGCTGGCACTCAGGAGGAGCAGAGGAGAGAGAGCAGAAGTGGCGGGAGGAGTAATTGAAATGGAAGGGGGGAAGGGAATTGTGTCCTTGCTGGGAGCAGGCTCAGCCAGTTCAGGTGGGAAGGCCTGTGCATAGCAATGGCGTAGGTGAAACCATGCTACTTGAAACTCTTGCAATAGACGTCGCGATGATCGTCGGTGACTTAAACAGGATATTGACTTGGTAAAATGAATGCTAGATTTCACCTGTCCTTGGTTGATCGAGGGATTCACGTGGGGAAGGTGGCCTAAGTGCTTTACCACGATATCAGCTAATTGTGATGCCTCAGCGTTCTGCCTTTCGGCCAGAGAGGCGGACCAAGCGTGTGGGGGAGCAACAGACATTGCCTGAGAAGCGTGAAATTAGAAGATGTTTTTGTGTGGCTGGATAGTTGCGTGTAATTAATCTTGGGTGGCTGTTCATCACGTACCGCTGCAAGTCCTCCCGCCAAAACGGCCATATGGTGCATCTTGCCCACTTCCAAGCTTTCTTCTTGAGGGGCATCTAGCTGCAAAAGGGGAAAAGGAACCAATTCATGGCGGTGCCTGTCCTTATACAAAGTGTGAGGTAGTAGAAAAGGAGCAGATGGTTTGAGACGCGTGATCATACCCCTTTCCTCTTAGCCAATAACAACGAGGTTAACCTTCTTGCCGGCGTGATGCGTGCGGGTTGTTTGCGACCTGGCAGGTGCAGGCAGTGGTAGCGCATTTGTTGTCGAGCACAGAGATTTATGATTTGACTTGCAGGGTGACGTACGCAGCAGAGTCTGGCAGTCAGGAGGAGCTGCTTGATGCAGGCGCACCGCACGGTCATGAAGCATTGCTTCTTTTTTTTACAAAACACTTTTGAGGATTCCGAGACTAGTTAAATTTCCGCAGTATACGAGATAAACCGTATGAGGGACCCGATGGAACATGCAGAATGCCTGTCGTGCTCTGATGATTCGTGCGAGATCGGTGCGAGATCCAAGAAAACCAATCGTTAAAATTAACAAAAATGAAATAAGTAAAAATAAAATTAACATAAGCGTCACCCCACGGTCCAGCTCGCCGGTCGGCGATGGTTGTGGTTTTATCGAGGTCAGCTTTCAAATAATGAAAAATCGCTGACAAGCATGACATGCCGCCAATGGCGTCAAACACATTGACACAGAGGTTGTTCTTCTTTGCTTAATCATTCTTCATGGCTTGCAACTGATAACTGTTCCTCAAGCAGCAGCTACAACTCAGTGAGGGTGCGCCATCACCATTGTCGCCTTGCTTGCAAAACGATGATCCAGCGCGCAGGCAGTGAAAGCCACTCCCTACATTTACTAAGGAAAAGGAAAGCCACACTGGTTTTGTGTAAAACTCCTCCTCCACAAAGGAAAAAAATTCTCAGCATGAGCTTCTTACTTGATTTGGCCGTTAAAGGTTTTGGAGAAAGGGTAATGTTTTCTATGCTATAAGACTCTCAGTTTCTCTAGCAAACCATAGGCCCTAGACACTTTGTGTCCTAGGGTCCAAAATCAATGGGGATCAAGAGGTTGCTGGCTAGACCTTAAGCCGGCTCCTGATGACATTTGATAATAGTGTTGGAAAGGGCACGTCTGATATGGACGAGTCTGGCTGCGTAATTGACAGAATGTAAATGAAGCTTGGAAGCAAGTCTCTTAACTGTATGGGAATCAAGACCTGGATCCTTAACGTCCCCGGTGTGTGATTATTGTAGATTGTGCCACCCACCCAAAAGGGATGGTTTGGAGGGTAACGGAGGTTCCTTGGAGGACGGAGCAGATGCCTTTATGTTGTTCCTGCGCGGCGCTCGGCTGGTTTTGCGGTCTAGTGTCCTCACAGTACTTGATATCGATGAGGTGAATGTAACGTTGTAGAATGCTGAGATCTTTGGGTTGGTGATGTCTCGGGAAGGTGGATCTGCTAGTGGCTGGCAGTGCTGCTGAGGTGCTCCCGGTCTCCCCCATTTGTCCCCTGCCACTTCGAAGAATCCACCCCCCTCCATTGCTAGATCGTTGCTTTTTTGTTTTCACAAAGAGCGGTGGGAGCAACCAGTGTAGCATCTGGACGGCTGTGGGTATTCCATTTTTGGCTGAGAAGCGGGGTGGAAAGGGTCACTTGGGTGTAATTCTACATTCAGCTGTTCCAAAAATCTTGTGGCTGATGTTGCATAGCCAGCCGCTCGTTGCTGTCTGCGTCCATGGAGGCAAAGCAGAATTCTAGGGAGTCTGTTTGGCTGATGAAATTTATGATCAAGGGACAGATATGAAAAGGACAAAAAAGCCTAGTGAAGTCTAAACATTTATGACAAAACAGGAAAAGAACGAAAGTATATAAAACTACGCAGACAATTCCCACATTAAATAAGGGGAAGGACCCTTGGTTGGCACCTAGGAGCCTTTTCTTTGATGGCACACAGCTTCCATACACAGACACCTTCAAGTACCTTGGTATGGTGTGTAACAGACAGATCAATCTGAACTTTGCAGCTGTCGCAGCTTTGCGACCATTCATGGCTGGTATTTTTCAGAGCCATGACTGCAACTGGCTTCTCAAAATGTATGCAATTCTTGCTGGCATCGTATGCAAGTCAGATTTGGACTACTTACTCCTAACGACAAGGCAGAGAGATGGATAACCCTTTACAGAAATGGCTTTTGACAGTGCTGAAAAGGATTCGCCCTGTGCTTGTAGTGGAAGTACGGTTCTACATTGCGAGGGGGCCAACGCTTGCGCTTTAATAAGTATTACGCTTGCGCATGTGTGTGCCCACCTCCTGTTTTACGAAGGAGCAAACTGAGGGCTTTATGATACAAAAACAGAGCACCCTGTTTATCCTGAATTTGTGTGGAGCAAGGTGATGGTGGTTTAATCTGCTGAGGTGCAAGCTGTGCGCAAAACTTCCGAAATGATGACAAATAAGCCGAAACAGACGACACACACATACATTCCTGAGGGTCGAAAACATGGGGTAAAATTTGTGAAATATTCAGGTCGTTCTGAGCACCATGCTGTGCGTGCTGTAAATTGACAATGCCATCAATACATACACACAGGACGAATAGCGCAAATTCAACGCTTTGTATGTGTTCCTGAGGCCAAAAATATAGCCTTGGGAGATTGGGGACATTTTAGGTGTCTTACCGTGCAAGCGCATCGACGATGGGAAATCACACCCTGTGAAAAAGAAAAAGAAGAAACTACGCAGGCAGTGAAAGCCACTCCCCACATTAATTAAGGAAAAGGAGCCACTTTGGTACCGAGTACCGTAGAGCTCCTCCACCGCGAAAATGAAAGGAAAAATCAATGGGGATCAGGAGGGTTGCAGGCTTGGCCTGAAACTGGCTCCTGAATAGAGTTGATAACAGTACTGGAAAGGGCACGTCTAGAATGGACAAGCTTAAGCAGCGAAGTTCACAGAGTGCACATGGAGCTTGGAGGCAAGCTTCTTAACTTGAGAATCAAGACTCAGTTCCTTGAAAGGCTTCAGAGTGTGAGTGTTGTAGATGGTGCCAGCCACACCCAAGAGGATGATGTGGAGAGTAACGGAGGCTCCTTGGAGAATGTTGCAGAGGTCTTTGTTTTGTTCCTTTGCAACGTTTAGCTGGTTTTGAGGTCTGTGTCCTCACAATACTTGATCTCGACGAGGTGGATGTCACGCCGAGTTTTGCTGAGGTCTTTAGGTCGCGCTGTCTGGGGTTGGTGGCTCTACTGGTGGCTGGCGGTGCTGCTGGGATGCTCCCAGTCTCCCTCAATTGCCCCCTGTCACCCCGAAAAACCCACCCCCCTACATTAATTTGTTGTTTTTGTGTTTTTGCAGCGTTGGGAGTAACCAGCACAAAATCTGGGCGGCTGGAGGTAAATTTTTCTTTATCTTAAAAGCGGGGTGGGAAGAGCCATTTGGGAACTATTCTACTTTCAGCTGTTTCAGGAATTTGGAGATTTTGCATGGTCATCCGTTTGTTGCTGCCTATATCCATGGATACAATAATGCATGATCCAAAGGAGCCTGTTTTTCTGATAGCCTTAAGGATCATGCGGCATGCTGTGTTGTGTCTTTCGGTGATCATGTTCCTTATTTGCGTGTGTTGGCACCCAGAAAGGATGTGCAGGGCACTGTCTACTTGTGGGCAGAGGGGGCAAGTTTGACTTGTTGAGAGTTTGAACAACATTGCATGTTTTTGATTATATAGGGTGCCTGTTCTGTATTTCATAATGATACACTCGGTCTTAAAGGAAACATTGGATGATGTTAGGTAAGCATTGCTAGCGGCTCCATTGACAGTGCCGTCCTTTATGAGGGTCTGGTAGTACGCATGGTAGTTCGCTTAGTTTTGGCATTTCCCAGTTTATGGAGAAGATGCATATGTGCTTGAAGGGCGTCATGGTGGTTTGGTAGGTACCAAAGCTTTGGGGGAGGAGAATGGGCCATGTTTGTTGTATGGGTATGATTATGGGTTTGTGTTTGGTTTTCTATGTCTTCTTTTGCAAGCCAGTGGATGTTGTAGAAGGGATTTTTCTCAGGGCCTGCTGTTCTGATAGAGGTGTCAGCAATGTCGGCGTAGGTG
>Ga0307968_1002289_pt1 | contig 15908 bp, 14 predicted proteins | sample OrgLakmetagen650_FD_201834 | JGI IMG/M metagenome (GOLD analysis project Ga0307968, IMG submission 201834) | Saline water microbial communities from Organic Lake, Antarctica - #650 | ecosystem: Environmental > Aquatic > Non-marine Saline and Alkaline > Saline | place: Antarctica: Organic Lake... | reverse complement strand
TGTTTGTGTGTGTGTGTGTGTGTGTGTTTGTGTGTGTGTGTGTGTGTGTGTGTGTGTGTGTGTGTGTGTGTGTGCGTGTGTGTGTGTGTGTGTGTGTGTATGTGTGTGTGTATGTGTGCGTGTGTGTATGTGTGTGTATGTATGTATGTGTGTGTGAGTGTGTGTGTTAGTGTGCGCGTGTACATGTATCGTGTGCGTCTATGTGTATGTATGTGTGTGTGTGTGTGTGTGTGTGTGTGTGTGTGTGTGCGTGCGCGCGCGCATTCTGCTCGTGCATTTAAGGTTCAAAGTGCACCATTTTTTGGTGCCACTTAGGCATGCAAGTTAGGAATACGTTTATTAGAGATAAACCAGACGTGCACGCATCCCTCTGCGCAACACACATGCTCACGTGCGTAAACACTTGGACGTTTAATAGACACACACGCACACACACACACACACATACGTGTAGGCACGTGTAGAAGTGTGAGTGCAGCCAGACACACAAACAATCACAGCACTTTGTGGTGGCTTTTATCAGGGTGTGTCTCATTGTGCAGTGCACTCACTTTGCCCAAGAATTCGCCCGAGCGGGTGCGGACTTCCATGCCCGTCAGAGTGTAGTAGCCAAATCTACCATCCATGGGTGGCTCGTACAGAGCGGTATCGTCCGTGACCAGCACCACGTCCCCAATCTGCGTGAGGCGCGAGAGCGGGACGTTGGCCAAGCCCACACGCGAGCCCACCGTCTTTTTGTCGTCGATGTCCAGTGACACCACCTCGTAGCGCTGCGGATCCACCCAGGCTGAGCTCACGGTGCCCAGGTTCCTGCCTTGCGTGCGGGTGATGACCTGCTTGCCACTGACCAGCGAGAAATCTAGGTACACTTCTGATGGCTGTAGCACCTGGGGCTGCTGAGGCACAGGGACCAGGGCAGCAGCATTGGTGCTGGGCCTGGGGACCTGCTGAGGGGAGGCAGTCTCCTGGCCGTACGGGGGCTGCTGATAGCCGTACGGTTGCCTGTACGGTTGCGGCTGCTGCGGCTGCTGTGCCTGCTGTGGGTACTGCTGTGGGTATCCTAGCTGCTGCTGCGGCTGCTGCTGAGGGCCACCTCTGGGACCCACGCGAACCTTGGTCAACTGGCGAGTCCTGGGCCCACTTATGCCTGGCGTCCTGCTGGTGTTACTAGCTCCTGTTGCCGCGCCATTGAGGGCAGGAGAATGCATGTTATCAATTAGTTTGTGGTAGAATCCAAAGCGCTAAAATTATCAAATCACTCCCATACTTTTAAATAAAGCGCATATCAAAATGCACAGCTGCAAACCGCCACTCCTAGCCCACTCTCCACTATATGCATCAGTACCAGCATATTGCAGTGCTAGTAAGGCTGTGCGCACCAGGCGGAGGGCAACGGCAGCAGGCAAAGCGGGGCAGCAGACACGTGCTCAGCCAGAACAATCCGAGCTCCAAGCCGCACAAAAAGAGTTACAAGGCCTGCAGCTACCAAAACACTTGGCTGTTATAATGTGCGTGAGGAACTGTTCTTTTCCCCAAGTGAGCGTGCTCACACGCATACACGCGCGCTCTCACACACACACACACACACACACACACACACACACACACACACACACACACACACACACACACACACACACACACACACACACGCACACACACATCAACAAAACACACACATAGACATACACACACACCCCTACACACACGCACACACACCTACACACACGCACACACACACACACACACACACACCTACACACACACACACACACACGAACAAACACACGTATACACAATACACGCACGCACACACGCACGCACACATGCACACATATACACACATACACACACAGGGATGGAAATGCGAGATGGGCCCAAGCACGAGGGCTGCCAGTGACTTTTGGCCACCAGAATGGGGCTGAGAGGTTCAAGGAGCTCGTGTATTCGTGTAGAGCCTTGAACCTACAAGCCTTAACAGTGAGCATTTGCGTACTTTCTTTCAACTATTGTAGATTGTAGAGCCTAACAACACCAGTTGTAGAGCCTACCAACTAATGTAGAGCCTGACAACAACCATTGTAGAGCCTCATTTCTGCAGGCACGTCATTCATGCTTAGTGCACCTGTCAAGTTTGTGGTAAATGAATTTTTACCCTGCCATGCTTGTACTATGGTGACTCATATGTAGGGTTGGCCAGAACCATATATATACAGTGTATATACGGTGTTTTTGGCAGGGAAATCACCAAATATACGGTGTATATATACGGTTCTGGCCAACCCTACTCATATGACTCACACACCTCGTACCTGTCAGCATTTAGTACGCAACTGCTTGCTGTACTAGGTGACTTATATGACTCCGCACCTCGTACCTGTCAGCATCTATTACGCAACTGCTTGCGTTTCCATTTGTGCATCAATGCAAATACGGCTTAGTGCCATGCGTGTGATCACGCTGGCAACTTCACTGCGTGTTTGTTCAAACACGGTACTCAAAACAGATATGTGTGTGTGTGCGTGCGTGTGTGTGTGTGTGTGTGTTTGTGTGCGCGTGTGTGTTTGTGTATGTGGCGATGTATTACCCTTTTGTTGGAGTTTTCCTCGTGTGCCCTAGCTGTGCGTGCTTATTTCGACCACCGGCGGGAATGTTCAAAAGCGCTAAACGTATGTATGTGGTGGTGTGATCTGTGCCCTAGCTGTGCGTGATTCCTTTGACCACCAGCGTGCTCGTGCTTTGTGAACCACACAATGCAACTGACGTGTAGCTATGGCTCTCTTCTGCGTGCTCAAAGCTTGGCCTCTGCCAGCACCTGCGTGCTCATGCTCTTTTAAGTGCAGAATGCAATCAGGGTATGGTTATGTATGACCCCCTCGTGTGCATGTATATGTACGTGTGTTTTTTTGTGTGTGTTTTGTGTGTATATGTGTTTTGTGTGTGTGTGTTAGCGTGCATGTGCTCAAGCATGATCTCTCACACCACCTTCATGCGTGTGCCACATGCAAAATACAAAAGAAAATTACGCAGGCAGTGAAAAACCACGCCCCACATTATCTAATGAATAGGAACCACTTAGGTACCGGGTACCGTAAAAAATCCACCAAAGGAAAAATAAATTGATCAATGGGGTCAGGAGGGTTGCAGGCTTGACCTGAAACCTTCTCTTGAAGAGAGTTGATAAAGTACATAATGTTTGTCAATGTATGGTTATGACTCTGCCGTGCATGAATAAAGCATGGCTTCTTTCTCCTGCGTGCCATGAACAGCGCATTGCAATTAATGTATGAGTCAATGTTTTAATTCATATGACCCTCGTGTGTGTGTATGTGTGTGTGTGTGTGTGCTCTCAGGTGTATGCCTTCAGCCAGGAGAACTGGAAGAGATCTGAGCAGGAGGTGGACTTCATCCTGCGCACCATCGGGGACTTACTAGATGCTGAGATGGACGCTTTGAATGAGAAGGTGCGCACCGCAGGGGACTTACAAGATGCGGACATGAACGATCAAAGCAAAAATCCACTTCCTGTGCACCAAGGGTGCCTGCTAGATGCTGGAATGGAGGCTTTTAACAAGAAAGTCTGCACTGAGGGTGCCTGCTAGATACTGAGATGGACGCTCTAAACAAAAAGGCTGAGAGATGAGCATTGTGGAGGACAAAAAGGTATACCTTGGTGTGAGACGTACTAGCTGCAGAAGTAAACGCTCTGAGAAGGTGCGCGCACCATCAGGGTATACGAGGTGCAGGGATAGACGCTTTGGACGACAAGGTGCGTCATCGTGGGATGTACTAGCTGCAGAAGTAAACGCTCTGAGAAGGTGCGCGCACCATCAGGGTATACGAGATGCAGGGATAGACGTTATGGACGACAAGGTGTGCCATTGTGGGGAATTAATATTAATCTAGATGGACGACCGCTGTTACGGGTCTGTCCTTGAACTTAACCCATCGATTAGGTAATCCATATATAAAAGGGGTGGACAATACTTGTTCTCAGAAGGAACCCGACTGACTCGCTCATGCTTTTGTTAGGGGCCAGAAACTTGTTCTCAGAAGGAACCCGACTGATTCGCTCATGCTTTTGTTAGGGGCCAGAGTGTCATCAAGAGAATGTGGAGTTGACATCACTCCCGCTAGCTGCTACGTTAACTCAGCTGTGTATCTTGTTTGTATGGAGAGAGAGAGCCGTCTGCTAGCATGCCAGCATTTTTGTCCTTTCATCACGCCCACGCCAGTCAGGCGCACGAAGCGGCTGTGTGACACGTGTTCATTTGACGAGAATCGGCTGCCAGTACGCAGATTTCTTGACTTATGATAACGCCCACGCCAGTCAGGCGCACGGAGAGGCTGTGTGACACGTGTGAATTTGACGAGAATCGGCTGCCAGCACGCAGAGTGCTAGACTTTTGATCACGCCCATGCCCGTCAGGCAACAAGAACAGCTGCCAGAACGCAGCGTTTCAGCTGCATGTGTGCTTGGTCTGATTACTTTTTATTTTCTGGCTGTCTGTTCATTGCATGTGGAATTTGTTGTGGAGCGCAGCCGTCTTGCCAGCAATTTATGCACGGCCTACATAGCAAAATTGTTGTTTGCCTGCCTATTATTGTTGCAGGGGGTGCGTGTGGACTTTGTCAGGGAGTCCAGCCGTCTTTCCGTCTTGGTTTCCAATTTATGCACAGCCTACATAGCTCAGCAAAATTATTATTTGCCTGTCTATTATTGTTGCAGGGGGAGCGTGTGGACTTTGTTAGGGAGTACAGCCGTCTTTCCGTCTTGGTTTCCAATTTATGCACAGCCTACATAGCTCAGCAAATGTATTATTTGCCTGTCTATTATTGTTGCAGGGGGTGCGTGTGGACTTTGTTGGGGAGCACAGCCGCCTACCAGCCTCACTGCAAAGACAGGTCTCAAGGTGCGTGATTGTAAAGTGATGTTTGCAAAGACAGGTCTGAAAGTGCAAGGTTTTTTTATTGCATGCAAGGGCTGGTCTCCTAGCGTCTCCTAACCACAACTGTGGTGCAAGAGCTGTGAAACACGTGTGCAAGATCAGGTCTCAAAGTGCGTTTACATAAAGTGATGTTTGCAAAAAAAGGCCTCAACGTGCGAGGATTTTGAAATGTGTTATGCAAGGACTTGTCTTGCGGTACGAGGTTATTGCGGTGCGAGGTTATAGAACATGTGTGCAAAGACAGGCCTCAAGGTGCGTTAACATAAGGTGATGTTTGCAAAGAAAGGCCTCAAAGTGCGAGGATTTTGAAATGTGTGCAAAGACTTGTCTTACGGTACGAGGTTATTGCGGTGCGAGGTTCTAAAACACGTGTGCAAAGACAGGACAGGCCTCAAGGTGCGTTAACATAAGGTAATGTTTGCAATGAAAGGCCTCAAAGTGCGAGGATTTTGAAATGTGTGCAAGGACTTGTCTTACGGTATGAGGTTATTGCGGTGCGAGGTTATAAAACACGTGTGCAAAGACAGGCCTGAAGGTGCGTTAACATAAGGTGATGTTTGCAAAGAAAGGCCTCAAAGTGCGAGGATTTTGAAATGTGTTATGCAAGGACTTGTCTTGCGGTGCGAGGTTATTAAAACATGTGTGCAAAGACAGGAAAGAAGGTGCGTGATGAAGAGGTTGTATAAGAGGGTATGCGAAAAAAAGGTCCCCAGATGTGCAAGCTCATATGTTTGCAAACAGCTGCTGATTGAACAAGCTCGGTCAAATTAATATTAAGGTCTGCCAGAAACATATCTGGTCGTCCCCATGCTTACCTTCCCCCTCCCAGGGCAAGTAGGGCCAATACCCCTAAACTGTGCATATATATAGTGTTTATACGTTATTTTGGGCAGGGGAATCACCAAACATACGGTCATGAATGGTGTACATATATATACGGTTCTGGCCAACTCTACAGATGAGTGATCCTAGCCATTGTACAGGTGTATGCGAAGATTTTATTATGCAACGATACACTTTCTGTGCAGTGTACACGACTCTTAAGGTTGCTTAGGGAGTAACAACATTGAGCAAGCAGCCTACCACAGACGAGTGATCTTAGTAAACTGAGCTGCTGTATGGAAAGGTATCCCACCTGTTCGTGGACAAATGGTATGCACACTGTATATGTATGGTTCTGGCCAACCTTAATGATATGCAAGGACACTGTTGCGCTGAGTCATGCAAAACACTCATAGCCATGCAAAACACTCATAGGGAGTAACACCGGCACATTATTGGGCAAGCAGCCTACCAGAGATGGCACATTATTGAGCAAGCAGCCTATTAGAGATGGCACATTATTGAGCAAGCAGCCTACCAGAGATGGGTGATCCCTAGCCATTATACTGAGCTGCTGTATGCAAAGATTTACGATATGCACAGATGTATTTTGTGCAAAGACATACCACACATGTTTGGTGTACAGTGTACTCAACTGTTGAGGTCATACCACACCTGTTTGGTGTACAGGGTACTCAACTGTTGAGGTCGCTCACGTGTTTGGTGTACAGTGTACTCAACTGTTGAGGTCGCTCACGTGTTTTGTGTACAGTGTACTCGACTGTTGAGGTCGCTCACGTGTTGCTAAATCCTAAAAAAAGGGGTGACCGCTTTACATCAATGTGTGCAGGACTAAACGAGCTACCTGCAAAAATTCGAGCATGGTGTTGACCATTGCCCTGAGCTACTCTAGTCAACAAGATTTAGCAGCAGCTGCAAAACGGATCGCCAGCCTGGCAGCCGCGGGCTTAATAGACCCTGAAAAGGTATGCTTTGACCGAAAACGCTGTCTTGTCTTCCTCTGACAACGTACCTTTTGCCAGCCTATCAGCTGCAGGTGTAATAGAAACTGACAAAGGAATAAAAACGAATGAAAAGTCTACTGAAAAACAGACATCACTGTCAGGCAGCAATGTACTCACGCTACCAGGCAGATAAATATAGACCTGCGAATGATGAAGACCTGCGAATTAACTAGACCTGCGACTCTAGCCTGAAAGCCGAATAGTCCAAAATTCAGACTCTTCAGAGTCGCAGCTTCAGATCCGTAATTTGCTGTGTCCAGCAGTAATGACTTTACTCCTTTGATCAGCTACCGAGCAAGCTCTGGAATGGAAGCAACCAGATTGACCAAACTGGTCGGGTGGGGGGGGGCTGTGTTTTGTGTGTGTGTGTGTGTGTGTTTGTGTGTGTGTGTGCGCAGCTATCCAGCAAGCTCTCTCTGGCTTGGAAACAACCTGCAAGTAACCAAATGGACCAGACTGGTCTGTGTGTGCGTGTGTGTATGTGTGTGTGTGTGTGCGTTTGTGTGCGTGTGTGTTTGTGTGTGCGTGTCTGTGCTGTTTCTCGTTTTTAGCTATCTTCGTATCTCTGTGATTCAAATGCAGGCCCTTGTTGAAACGGGCTTGAAATGAAAGGTTTTTTGTTTTGCCTTTTTACATCTGAATAGGAAATGCTCCATAGCTACTAGTTTTTTGCAGATAGTCAACTGCAACACACCACAGTGATTGCATGCACGGGGGATGGTATTTTGGCGGTGGAGGAGTGTGTGTGTGTGTGTGTGTGTGTGTGTGTGTGTGTGTGTGTGTGTGTGTGTGTGTGTGTGTGTGTGTGTGTGTGTGTGTGTGTGTGTGTGTGGAGGAGTGAGACAGTGCCCGGTACCAAAAGTAGCTCTTTCTGCTTGATTGACGTAGGAGTGGTTTTTTCATGCCTGCGTCAGTCTGCCTGCTTGGTTTGTTTCTAGGATTGGCCAGAATCGTATATCTGCACCGTAAATTGCCGTAGGTATGGTGATTTCCCTGCTAAAAATACCGTATGTATACCGTATATACCTATAAATGTATGGTTCTGGCCAACCCTATGAATTTCTTCTGTGGATCTTTCAGAATACCCAGAACAATGTTGGGTGCCAGGCCCCCTCCTCACTGTTAGCTTTCGCGTTTTTCCTGATTAAACCTACTGCTGGTTTGCAATCCGTCTAGTGTGTGCAGATGAAAATAAACATGCTCTGAGGCCACCTCACAATTATAGCTCACACAGCGCATGCAAAGATTTACAAAGGGGGTAACCGGCAGCCACTTATGTTGGGCTTTTATGCATTTCTGGATGAGCCAGCATAAAGTAAACAGAAGGTTGATAAATACAAATTTGAAGCTGAGTTGTGCACCAGCATGCACGTTCTAAGGAAAGCACGTAAAAGTTTTGGAAGCATAAGTTGTTCATCCAGCGCATGCAAGGTTTTGCATTGGTCCCCCCCCACTTATCTGGGATCTGTGTGTTATCTGGGATCTGTGTGTTGTCTGGGATCTGTGTGTTGTCTGCATGCGCATGTTTTGTTTGCATGCTGTTAACTGGAAGCGTGCTACACAGCCCCTCCCGCCCTGGATACAAATGCAAATACGCATAAGTGAGCCCCTCTCTTCCCTAAACCTGCTTACAGAGGTTACACAGGTTACAGGTAACTAAGCAGATAACTAAGCAGATGTTACAGAGGTTACATATAAAGCCATCAGTCAAAAAGTGCGACTGCTAGAGCAGATAAAACAGATACCTAAGCATATATTTAAGCGGATAACTAAACAGAGGTTACAGATAAATAAGCAGATGACTACGCAGATAAACTTGCTTAAGCACGTGAATCTGAGCATCTGCGATGTCGTCTCTCAGTATTTTCATTTTCATATTAAGTGTGCCCTATTTCTTTTTTTCATTATGTATAAGTGCAAATTACCCCCCCCACCGTGCTTACTGCTGCAAGTGCATGTGAGCATGCTGCACGGCCACCGCACACAATATTCCCATTAATTATAATTATAAGGGTATATGGTATACGTTCAAAATTTCTCCCCCATTCTGCTCACTGCATGCAGGTGCATGTGAGCGTGCTGCACGGCCACCTCACACAGTATTCCCATTGAATATAAGAGTATAAGGGTATGAGTGCAGGATTTATCCCCCACCCTGCTTACTGCAATGCAGGTGGATGTGAGCGTGCTCCGTGATCACCTTGCAACCTCCCCCGTGTTAAAAGAAGTGGGCCCACCTGACTTGTTAGTGCGCACGAGCGGGGAAAAACGGCTGAGCAACTTCCTTCTGTTTGAGCTGGCGTACTGCGAACTCTACTTCAGCAGTACTCACTGGTGCGTTGTGTATAGTTAGTCAACATCTTTCTATCAAGGCTAGCCCACTGCATTAATTACTCCCCAATCCTGGCAACAATGGTGTTCAAATTGTCGAGTGTGTGAGTGTGCGTGTGTGTGTGTGCGTGTGTGTATGTGCGTGTGTGTGTGTGTGTGTGTGCGCGCGTGTATCTGTATGTGTGTGTAGCGTATCAGATTAAAAAAAACACAACTCAGTGCATCAAATGTTATGCTGCTCAACTACTTGACCTAAATGCCACACATGCATGTGACAAGTATGCAAGCCTTGCATGTGGCAGGTATGCAAGCCTTGCATGTGACAGGTATTCAAGCCTTGCATGTGACAGGTATGCAAGCCTTGCATGTGGCAGGTATGCAAGCCATGCAAGTACATATACACAGATATGTTCTTCACCCTTTTGTAGGGTTCAAGAAATATCGATTGCACCATTTGGTATGCACCGAATCGTGACCTACGCATAGGGTTGGCCAGAACTGTATATATATATATATATGTATGCACCGTACATGACGGTACGCTTGTGATTTCCCTGTCGGAAATACCGTGGATACACTGTATATATATGGTTCTGGCCAACCCTACCTATTAAAATAAGTATGCGCAAGGAGGGTTGATAACAACACCACAAGCATGGATTAAGGAAACGGAAACAGAGCTTCCGGACCGCGAAGTACTCACCCTACAACAGGCGGATTCGTACCCGCGACCCTGAAGCGACTGCCCTGACCACAGACCACTAGGCTTTTAGGGCAGCTTATACATCAAAGTTTTCTAGAGGGTTACCTGAGGCCCAAAATGGGCAGACACTTCATGTTTCATATGTTATTTGGGTATGTGTGCCGGAAATGGCACTTGTCAAGCTCAGCACTGTTGTATAGCCCTCCAAGGATTCCAAAGAAGCTAAGCATGAACATAATACCAATCTGTTTTACTGTAAGGACTCATCTAGTCTAAGGGCTGGGTTTGTGTCATTCCTTTATGCACGCCAATTCTGTCCGAGCGTAGGCTTTTACCTTTTTTATACCAGTCACGTCGTGTGTTTCTAGGGTTGGCCAGAACCGTATACATACACCGTATATATGGTGATTTCTCTGCCAAAAATACCGTATATACACCGTGTATTTATGGTTCTGGCCAACCCTATGTGTTTCTAATTGGCCGCGGCGTCAACCTTCGATTTGCTGCCAAGCCTTAACTACCGATAATCCAACGCACATAATGATGATTGATGTTTGATGTCTCGTAAATGTCTCGTAAATTCTATAACACAGATGAAGACCGTTGCAAAAGAAATGGGTAAATAGACTGAGTAGTTGGTGAGATCTCAAACTTCAACCGTTTCCCATCAAACTCCCCTTAGATAACAGGAAACGGGGTGCCAAATGGGTCAAAAGGTGACTCCAATCCTAGTTTTCAGCATGTACTGTTTATGACATAAATAGACTGACGTAAATAAGGTCATATAATGGTGGCGCTTTGTAACCCTCTGGTTGGGGCTTTTTGGCTCAATACAAATGCATTTTGGCCAAAAGTCGAGGCTACACACTCCTCCAGGCCAAAGAGGATCGTCCATTGCAGTCAAGCCCTAAAAATAGCCTAGTTACTAACTACTGCAAAGCATAGTAAATCACTGTTATAAAGCATATGATAATATGCGCATACAGGAACGCACATACACGCATTCATGGACACAAAAGAACATAAACACACTAGTAGCACATACATCACCTGCTTTCTTTTTCTTTAACATGCGCGCACACACACACACACACACACGCACACACACATGCACACACACAGGCCTGATTTCTCAACAAGTGATTTATGTGAAGCCATAAAAGATTACAGCAAGAGAAGACGGCGGTATGGGGGGAGGAGGTACACATGCGGCTTTAGCTAGTGGACAGAAAGAAGAGACTACGCTAGTAATGCTGACACCTCACTGCCCAACATGATTAAGGGATAGTTAATTTAATTTGGATTACAAAAGCATTCAGTCTGGGATGGCTGCTCAACCTAAGTTAATGGACAGAGCAGTCAGGCGCTAGCACTGAAGGATAAAGGTAAGGTAAGTTTACATCGAAAGAAAAGAAAAGAAAAAATACGCAGGGGCGATAACACCTCAAGCATAGGGTAAGGGTAAGGGTTACACAGCTATATACGCCTCGAGCATAGTTTTTCGGTGCTTTTGGACAACAAAGTACTCACGCTATTAGGCGGATTCGAACCCGCGACCCCAAAGAGTCTGGGGGGCACCATCTGAGCGGAAGCTTGGAAAAGGCCTTCGCACACACCTAGCTAATCAAAAGGGGAAGCGTCTATGACTAGCAAGGAAAAGAGACTTAAACAAAAGATCTAGTTTGGAGAACAAATAAGAGGAGAGTCAAGTATGGCTTAAGGTAAGGTTACATCGCTATATATGCCTCAGGGGGACATCTGAGCGGAAGCTTAGAAAAGGCCTGAAACCAAACCAATATTGACCAATATAAGGCACTGGAAAAAATCAAGGGAAAAGGGCTGGGCACTCAGCTACAAAAGAGGCCACATCATAAATACCTGGTTGGTTCAAAAGAGTCCTCAAACGGGCTATCTTCATTTTGAGGTGGGAAGACCAGCTGGCGGTGCTGTGTGCGAAGGCTAACAAGACGTTCATGCAGACAGTCCAGCAAAAATGTCAGAGGGGGATAACGGAGGAAATGCCTGAAAATGCACATGTTTGCATTCAGAAGGCAGCCACTCACAGCCACTTCGTCCAATCGACACCATTTTAGTACCAAAGTGTAGCTGGCATTGAGAGCTACCCGAGCGTGTGCCCAGTTATATGCGGGTCGCTTTGCATGCTGAAATAGACTGGATTAAGCACATATGGTGCATGTAAACCCTATTGTGGTAATTCCCATGGATGAATGACTCAAATCCTCATAAAACACCAACCACTCAGCCGTTCTATTTCGCTTGCATCGTGAGATGCATAGGGCTCTGTCATTATTACCAAAGGGGACACAACAGCTCGGAGAAACTGGAGAAACGGGAAAAAACTAAGGACTAAAATATAGAAAAGAGGTGAGGGGGTGAAGTATGCTAAAGAGAGAGTTGTGTTCTCCAAGGGATAATTAGTATGGAGAAAGGAAGCAGAAACCGGAGAAAACCAGAAAGTGAGGACATCTTACTTTATGCTACACTACAAGAACCTGAGTTCAGGTGTTTCACACTGAACTAATAAGTTTTCTTGCATTTTCAGTGCAATGATGTTCTTTTCCAACAAGAACTATACACCATTAAAAATATCCCATATTGGTGCAGTGGGTGAGTTGGTATGAACAATTAGTGGCAAAATGTGTTCCTCATCCTGAACAGAGTGCCAGTCACATGTGTCACAGATCCTGAGCTCATAAGGCCTTCTATTTCTGTGTAGGCTTTGGTACCTACCAAACCACCGTGACGTCCTTCAAGCCCACATGCATCTTCTCCATAAACTGGGAGATGCCAAAACTGAAGCGAACTACCATGCGTACTACCAGACCCTCATAAAGAACGGTGCTGCCAATGGAGCCAGCTAGCAATGCTTACCTAACATCATCCTATGTCCCCTATAAGACCAAATGCATCATTATGAAATACAGAATAGGCACCCTTTATAATCAAAATATTTTGCGGCATTGTTCAAACTCTCAACAAGTCAAACCTGCCCCTCTGCCCTCAACTAGACAGTGCTCTGCACATCCTTTCTGGGTGTCAACGCACGCAAATAATGAACATGATCACCGAAAGGCATAATTTAGCATGCCGCATGATCTTTGTGAAGACACCGAACCTCAGAACCAGCTGAATGCCGCAAAAGAACAGCACAAAGATCTCTGCAACATTCTCCAAGGAGCTTCCGTTACTCTCCACATCACCCTTTTGGTTGTGGGTGGCACCATCTACAACACTCACACTCTGAAGCCTTTCAAGAAACTGGGTCTTGACTCTCAAAAAGTTAAGAAGCTTGCCTCTAAGCTCCATGTGCACTCTGTGAACTTTGCTGCTTAATTTGTCCATGCCAGGCGTGCCCTTTCCAGTACTGTTATCAACTTTCATCAGGAGCCGGTATCAGGCCAAGCCTGCAACCCTCCTGATCCCCATTGATTTTTCCTTTCCGTTTTGCGGTGGAGGAGCTTTACGGTAATCGGTACCAAAGTGGCTCCTTTTCCCTAAATTAATGTTGGGAGTGGCTTTCACTGCCTGCGTAGCTTTTTCTTTTTCTCTTCTTTTTCTTTTTCATTTAATCCCATGGTTGTGTTTAAAATACTGCTCAGTCAGTGGGAATCACTCCCCATCATCCTCCAGCAAAAGAAAAAACAAAAAGCTCAATCAGGATCAGGAGGGTTGCAGGCTTGACCTGAAGCCGGATCCTGATGACAGTCGATGATACGGTTTAGTACTGGAATGTCGATGATACGGTGTAGTACTGGAAAGTACGCATCTGGTATGGAAAGTTTGGCAGCGTAATTGGCAGAATGTACATGAAGTTTCATATTCCTTTAGAACGGTGGCCGTCAGGGTCCAGCTCCTGTATAGGATCCAGTGTGTGTGGGCAAAATATACAGAGTTTACAGAGTAAGCCATCAGTCAAAACGTGTGACTGCTAGGCTGCTATGTGAAACATGTAAAAATTGTTAAAATTGTTGTTGTAGCACCAGACTTGTAACACCTACAAAATAAATCTTGGCAAGGGAAAAAAGGCACAACGCTGTTTGTGACATTGCAGCACTGAATAAGATCAGTAAACAATCAAGCGTCTGCCAGGACCAACCCACCGCAATAAATTAAAGAGGGGGAATCATATGTAAGAATGGGAATCAGATGGATGGTTCCACCCACTCCCAAAAAGAGGTGTGGAGGGTAACAGAGGCTCCTTGAAGGGTGGAGCAGAAGCCTTTGTGCTGTTCCTGTGCTGCGCTTAGCTGGTTTAGGCGGTACTTGATCTCGATGAGGTGAACATCGCGTTGAAGATTGCTAAGACCTTTGGGTTGGTGCTATCTGAAGAAGGTGGATATGCTAGTGGCTGGTGGTGCTGCTGAGGTGATGCTCCCAGTCCTTCTCATTTGCCCCCTGCCACTCCTAAGAACCCACCCCCCTTTCTTTGCTAGTCTGTTGCTTTACGGAGATGGGAGCAACCAGTACAGCATCTGGACGGTTGGAGGTAAACCTATTTTGTCTGAGAAGCGGGGTGGAAAGAGCCACTTTGGTATTATCATAGTTTCAGCTGTATCGGGAATTTGAAGACTTTGCATAGCCAGACGTTCGCTGCTACCTACATCCATGCAAACTTGTAAACTTGTCCATACCAGACGTGCCCTTTCCAGTACTGCCATCGACTCTCATCAGGAGCTGGTTTCAGGCCAAGCCTGCAACCCTCTTGATCCCCATTGAGTTTAGTTTGGATTACAAAGGCCTCCAGCCTGGCATGACTGCTCAACCTATAGGTCCCAACAAATAAATAAATCAAAAGGATCGACAGCTGCACTTATAAATTTGTAAGTTTCTGAGTATGTTGAAAAACAAAACCTTTGATAACACCTTCAGATATGATCAAATAAATGGATAAACTGGTGCACATGAAAAAATAACGATCCCCATTGATATTTCTTTTCCTTTTTGCGGTGGAGGAGCTTTACGGTACTTGGTACCAAGTTGGCTCCTTTTCCTTCATTCATGTGGGGAGTGGCGTTAACTTACCAATAAGTATACCCAGATTGCATCGGACAGTGCATGCTCTCTAAGCCAAATTTTGGAAACAGCTACTCTTCCCTGAAAATGCAACGAGACCATATACACAAATCTGCTAGAACAAATTATATCTATAATTTCTGCTTCACCAAAATCTATATGCTTCTATAAAGTGAAAGCCCATAGTGGCATCGCTGGAAATGAATGTGCAGATGCAATTGCCAAACACTCTGCTTTACATGACGATGGTCATGACATGCACTTTCAGCCTCCAGCTCCAGACGTCAATGCATACACACACCTTTTCTGGCTTGCGGCTAAAGACACCAATGAGAATCCCAGCAGAAGAGGGGCAATTACACCTAGGCTTCGTGCACTCTCTGATTAAAAGGCCAAGCTGAAAACAGAAATGTGCAAATCACACAGACCGGGGAGTGCCAAAACAGACACAGGGTATTACAACTTGACTTTTGGTCAATAAAAAAGCCACAAATGTGTCAGATCAAATTACGGTCACTGCAAAGTATAAGACTCAGCACATCTACTAATACCCCCCCTAATTGGTTGCGCCTTCGGACCAAGAAAGGCCTCCAAGGTGGAAAAACCATCCAGCAGAGGAGTGAGTTCTTTGCATCGCGTGGTCCCTAATGCTTCTACCAGTTCCATGGCTCATGCCCTTGCGCTCTCTACACACATGTATGTGTGTCTACTACTCTGAGTCTACTCAGCTTTGCGTGGCTGCCACACTGCTGGTCCTTCCCGGAACTGGGACCAATGAATCAGACAGACCTCTCGGCCTCATTGTTGGTTACACCTTGATAATATGACTGAACGAACAATAAGAATCGGAAACCTTACACGTCACAGGGTCTCTCGAGGATCCCCTCTAATGGTACCTCTTAGAGTTCACATGTTGTCAATTGATTACCAAAACTACCTCACAGCCACAGCCACAGCCAACCACAGCCACAGCCACAGCAACAGCCTGCCTCTGCTGCTGCTGCTGCTCGCCCAACCCCACCACCACCCCCACCCCCCCCAAAA
>Ga0307968_1002285_pt1 | contig 15917 bp, 28 predicted proteins | sample OrgLakmetagen650_FD_201834 | JGI IMG/M metagenome (GOLD analysis project Ga0307968, IMG submission 201834) | Saline water microbial communities from Organic Lake, Antarctica - #650 | ecosystem: Environmental > Aquatic > Non-marine Saline and Alkaline > Saline | place: Antarctica: Organic Lake... | reverse complement strand
AAACATTCACACCCACCCACCCACCCACACCCACACCCACACCCACACCCACACCCACACCCACACCCACACCCACACCCACACCCACACCCACACAAACACACACATACACACACACACACACCCACACCCGCACCCACACCCACACCCACACCCATTCACACACACCTTCTAAGCGCGGTAGCATGGGCACGCCAACCGTGACAAACTTTTCAAGGATGGACATGTACATGAGGTCCTCTAACGTAGCCCTGACCTCAGACGCTCTGACCTCTTCCATCCTCCTGTCATACACAAATGCATGCACACGCAACAACAATGAGACATCAGCAGATTGTAAATGAAGTCCTTATGCATGGCCCTAAACATCAGACGCTCTGACCTCTTCCATCCTCCTGTTGTACACAAAGGCATGCACACACAAAAAAATTGAGACGTCAGCAGAATGTGCATGAAGTCCTCTGACGTGACCATAACTTCAAACGCTCACCTCTTCCATCCTCCTGGAACACATTACGCACATGCAGAGGACTCAGAGGTGAGTGGCAGAATGCAGCGCATTAACGATTTTGCAGCAGGCCCTGACATCAGACGCCCTGCCCTCCTTCGCGTAGAACTTTGTGGAGATGCAAAGAAGTCACAACCGCGCAGGAGCAGCAGAACAAGCGTGAGCATTCCCCCCTCCCCCCCCCTCACACTTAAATACACACCCATGCTTGCAGGCAAGCAAGGCAGCTCAAGCCCGTTTTCCTTTCTCACAAAACTCACAGCACAAAACATACACAGCACGCACTTATACAGAGCCACATACACAACACACACAACACACAGCACACACAGCACACACAGAACACGCACACACAACACACACAGCACGCACTTATACAGAGCCACATACAAAACACACACACAACACACAACACACACAGCACGAACTTATACAGAGCCATACACACATAACACACACAACACACACAACACACACAACACACGCAGCACGCACTTATACAGAGCCACGTACAAACACACACACACACAACACACACACACAACACACACATAGCACGCACTTATACGAGCCACATACAAAACACACACACACACAACACACACACAACACACGCAGCACGCACTTATACAGAGCCACGTACAAAACTTACACACACAGCACATAGCACGCACTTATACAGAGCCACATACAAAACCCACACACACACACACACAACACACACAACACACGCAGCACGCACTTATACAGAGCCACGTACAAAACACACACACACAACACACACAACACACACATAGCACGCACTTATACAGATCCATACACACAAAACACACACACACAACACACAACACACACAGCATGCACTTATACAGAGCCATACACACAAAACACACACACAGAACACACACAACACACGCAGCACGCACTTATACAGAGCCACGTACAGAACACACACAACACACACAACACACAGCACGCACTTATACAGAGCCATACACACAAAACACACACACACACACACAACACACACACAACACACACAACACACACAGCATGCACTTATACAGAGCCATACACACAAAACACACACAGAACACACACAACACACGCAGCACGCACTTATACAGAGCCACGTACAGAACACACACAACACACACAACACACACAGCACGCACTTATACAAAGCCATACACACAACACAAACACACAACACAAACAACACACGCAGCACGCACTTATACAGAGCCACGTACAAAACACACACACAACACACAACACACACACAGCTCGCACTTATACAGAACCATACACACAAAACACACACACACACAACACACACAACACACACACAGCTCGCACTTATACAGAGCCATACACACACACAACACACACAACACACACATAGCACGCACTTATACAGAGCCAGATCTGTTTTATCCTTGTCGGGCTTCTGTTCCGTTGTGGCTTGTGTTGCTTTTTCCTGGCCCTCCCGCTCCTCCTTCAAGCGCTTCAATTGGTCCTCCATGGCGCTTTGAAACAGCTCCTGCAGGACACACGTGTATGTGTGTGTGTTTATGTTTTGTGTGTTTGTGTGTTTGTGTGTGTGTGTGTGCGTGCGTGCATACATGTGTGCGTATGTGTGTTTGAGTGTTTGTGTGTTTGAGTGTGTGTGCTTACGTCCTCACAGACCACAATCCAGCACACACAAGCCGTGTAGCAAGATCGCCTACCTTTCAGGTAGACCAGGATCACAGACATACATATATGTATATGTATATGTATGTATATGTATGTATATATATGTGCAGTTATTTGTGCGATTTGAGTTCACCACAAAAAACTCACCTTTACAAGGCTGTACGCAGCAATATACTCTCGTAAGTGTACACACATATTTAGGGTTGGCCAGAACCATATATATACGGTGTATATGCGGCGTTTTTGGCAGAGATATCACCAAATATACAGTCATATACGGTGTATATATACGGTTCCGGCCAACTCTACACATACTAAGCTGTGGCCGACCCTGCAAACTCGTGATGTACGACACGTAACACACTGACGTCAGAACGTCTAGATGAAGGAGTTGCACAATATAACAAAGCAGCCACGTCGCGTGTCAAAAAAGCAATGCTCAAACCCGCGGGGCTCTTAAAAACAGGTCAAAGCTAGTCTTTCAGAAAAGGCAAAAACAAGGACCAAAGTCTCCTTCCTCAAGACTCAAGCATAGGTTAGCTTACTGACTCGCTGGAAGAAGAAGGGCAGTTGTGCAGTTGTGAAGACGTGGACTTTGTGGATGAGAAGGGCTGGCCAGAACCGTGCGCATATATTTATGTTCACGCCATACATGTATACACGTATACAACCGCGTGTATTTTTGTAGATGCTCTAACAGCTATTTGACGGTAAGTATGGGAAGCGTTTACGCGGTAAATACTGCAATTATGTAAGCATACGGTTTGCATGTATACATACTTTTACAGAAATCCCATGTGCGGTCCTGGTCAAACCTATGAATGGTACTTTTGCATGTGATTAGAGGAGGCCTAACATACACGTATAATGTTGCATGCATTGCATGTGCTTTGCACTTTAAAATGTATCACCACACACCACATGCAGCAGCTTACCCCGACAACCATGGATGTGACAGCAGCTCACTCAACCATGCCAATCACAAATGTGTGCAGCAACTTACTGAGCCATGCCAACTATGGATGTGCGCAGCAGCTCACTCAACCATGCCAACTATGGATGTGCGCAGCAGCTCACTCAACCACGCCAACCACACACGTGCCCACGTAATAAGGGTCAAAGAGGGGTGCTGCAAAACATAACCGCCTGCACACCACACTGCACTGTACTACAGTACTGCACTGTACCACAATACTGCACTGTACTACAATACTGCCACTTTGATGAACAGCATCGGCCGGCTGCGTGCAAACTCACAGGCTCCATCTTGAGGTAGTACTGCAGCATCTCGCCGTAGGCCGTTCGTGGCTTCACGGGCGTCTGCGCACACAAACGCACACAGGGGGAAAGATGAGGCTACGTCCGGCAAGAGCCCAAACTAGAATTTTCAGGTAGGTATGGAGTGGAGTGCACATATGCACAAATATTTAGGTGCACATACAGTTACACATACAAAGACACCTTACTCCCCCCCCCCCCCACGAAAATGTACAGGGTTTATACATGTTCGTGAGCAACTGCACGTGCTGCGTATGCGTATGCAGATGTGTGTGTGTGTGTATGTGAGAGAGAGAGAGAGAGAGAGAGAGAGAGAGAGAGAGAGTGTGTGTGTGTGTATGTGTGAGTGTGTGCGTGTGTGTATGTGTATGTGTGTGTATGTGTTTGCATGTGTGTGTGTACATGCGTGTGTGCGTGTGTGTATGTGTTTGTGTGTGTGTGTAAGTGTGTGCGTGTGTGTGCGCGTGTGTGTGTATGTGTCTGTGTGTGTGCACAAGTGTGTGTGTGTGTGTGTGTACATGTGTGCGAGTGTGTGTGTGTATGTGTGTGTGTGTGTACTTGTGTGTGTGTGTGTGTGTGTGTGTGTGTGTGTGTGTGTGTGTCAGTGCCTTACCAGAGAAGAGGATTCGTTTTGGCTCCACTCCCCCGAGCTGCTGGCTTGCCCGTTGGCCACCACAACTGGACGTTGAATGCGGGTAACACATGAATAACTCCTGAGCGTTGGACTCCTGGGTAGTCCTGTAGGGCGAGACCACACCCTGGAACTCCCACCCGCAGACACTTGGTGAGAGCACAATTTCCCCGAGTAAATCATAATTTATAATGCTTACAAAGCGCCATAAATTTTTGCCACACTTCTTGTTGCTCCTTTTCACATATTAATTTTATTCCCAATTTCAACTTCCTTTTTATATCTGTCCTCCAATCAGCTAGCTACCCCTGCACACTCCTTGGGTATATGTGTTTGTGTGCATAGTCTCTAGGGCTAGATAGCCATGCCATCACTAATACAAGCCATTACAGAGAAATCCACACTGGTCAGGGACGCCAATGGCATTCTGCAGACAGGCCCCCTCCTCGACACGTGCCGCATGGTCTTGCCTGTCATCGGTCAGTGTCTGTCACCCGCGCTTTTTACCAAAAGAGCATGCTCAAAAACCAGAAAGCGGCCACGACGATTGCCTGCAGAAAAACTAGGGACAGCCTTCAAGCTCGTGGAGTACGATATCAGCGGCAACATTCAGGTCAGGTCGCAAATACGATTGACGAAGCACGTTTTGTATTGATGCTGCACTCCCTGTTGATGTGATTTATAATACAGGTGAATGGTGTCAAACATACACACATATCTTTTTGCTTCTTGCTTACAGAGGCTAGAGGCTAGGATACCGCAGGAACCGGAGCGGTATCAGCGACTCTTTCCAATCGTTCAAGACGAAATAGTGGCCGGCACGCACACAGAATCCAGCTCATGCACAAAGGGCCTGTTGTGGCTGAAGCGGTGAGGTACTTTTCCCCTCTCATAATTAGGTTAATGTTTAATGTGTCATGGCAGATGGATGCAACGGTAGCAAATTTCACCATAATTTTATTAAATGGGCCAGCTCTTCTCATCCTTTTTTTTCTTCTGTTGTCCTAGGGCTATGGAGTTCATCACGGCCTTGATGCAACGCATGCTACAGGAACCCTTGAATAAGGTATGTCGGTTGCTATTAGGTTGCCGAAAGATCTGCCTAGTTTGCCTCGAGAATCTTACATACCAATTTTTTCTTTCTAGTCCCAGGACTACTTGTTAAGGTACGAGTGCTCGAAATTGCCAAGCCTTTTTGAGAACTTTTATATTATCTTGCACCAATTTTCGTCGCTGTTGTTCGTAGAGCTGGCTTTGACCAGCAGCCTTGTATTCTGGGTGTCAAATACGATGGGAATGCATCATGCTTGCAGGCAGTGGCAGATGTGTACAGAGAAACACTCATGCAGTACCATGGCTTCATGGTGTCTAGCGCATTCACGGTGAGTTGTGCAAGTGCTGTTGTGCATCATGTTTTTAGTTGAATAGAGTTAATAAGATATGAGTATTTGGAGAGCTTTCAATGTGTATTTTTGCACCTGGTATTTTTGCACCTGCCTTTAGGAATACATCGTTTTAAGTTACTCGTTTTCTCGTTAACTCTTTTAGCTTCGCAACAAATATCCTCCCTCAGATGCCATGCTTTGCAGCCAGCCACTTAATGAATTCTAAAGGGTTGAGATCACTGGAAAATTGTGCTGCGCTTTACCCCATCCTGTATGCTCTTCTTACCCTCTCTCTCTGCAACTATGTCCCTCTTTGTGATAGCTTTATAACCCGCTTTTTACTGCCGTGCTTGCAGCTTGCGTTCAAGTTTGTGCCGACTCGCGAGCACTTTGTGGCAAGCCTGGACCTTGGCGAGCATGATAAATTAGACCAGCAAGTCTATGAGTACGTGGCTGCCTTTGGGCCACTACTGAAGGAAATCCACGAGTTCATGGTGCGCATTTCCCTAGCAAATGTTGCCGGCAAACCAGCTGCACAGAAGGACCATGTCCATCGGTCTTGTGCCGCACAGTTGATGCATGTATATCACGGTCCCTTCATCCCGCACATCTTGTTGTTTTGTTCGTGATCGCAGGTGGAAAACAGCCTTGATGATCCCGCTAAAGTGTGATTGATATTGAACATGCTAAAAAGATATTTTGTGAAGGGAATGGCTGCTTTCATACGTGAATACGTACGGCTGGATCGCTGCAACGCTAAATGGACGGAGGGCCGCTCTAGAGCGCTTTCCAAGCTATTGATACATAGGTGACGGAGGTCTGACCTGAACGAACTGCTCGGCATTACAGTCCTACCTGGACTTAGTGTTTCAACTGCTTAGAAGGTGGATCTTAAGAATAATTGTTGTTTCCTTAAAGTAGGCACACAAGGTTTCTTTTTTCACTGAGTTTTCCTCTTTTGAACGACATGATCAGGACCGCGTCTAAATTAGGATATGGGATTTGGATCGATTAGTTCTCTTAAATTTTACCCACCGAACCATATACCTGTGATATTTATAATATTATTTATATATAATAAAATACCACAATGGACATAACCGTGCATTTGGCAAGCAGAAAGCCCCATAAATTTTCCTTCGCTCCAGGAGGCACAGTTAATGAGCTGCTGACAGCCATTCAACAAAATCTAGGGACTGAGGAAGGGCAGCATGCCCGCGTGGTACGAGCATGACGCATACACGTTTGCGTGCATGCATGTGCTTATGATGCCAGAAGGGGTGGCACCTTTGCCTACAAAGCTAGGAAAGCACAGTCATGCGCACGAACACAATTCCACAAAGTCATGAAAGTAAACGCCCGTTTAATTCCATGACTTAGCCCGTTTAATTCCATGACTTAGTCCATAATAGTCCACAAAGTCATGGTTGTAAACGCCGCGTTTACGTACATGACTTTGTAGAATTGTATTCGTGCACATGATTGTGTGCACGGCTGTACATGCTGCTTGAATGCACAGCTCATAGGACGCACATCATCGCACAAAACAGTTTGCCTTTGCTTCCTGCACCACAGGTGCACCAGGGCCGGGTGTTAGGCGAGGCACAGGCATCCCTGAGCCTTCAGGCAGCTGGGCTCACAAGTGGGGATGTGTGCGTGTGCATCCCTGTGAAGCCGCTCCCCCTGCCAGACACCCCTCAGACATGGCCTGTGAGTGTGATTACACACATACGTGCGTAGGCACGTGCTGCTTAGCGTGGGATTGTAAGAGGGGAAGTTGAACGCGCTCTCATCAAGGCGTGACGGTGCTGCACACGCAACCTTGTGATCGCCTCAAGTTGCAATGCAATTTAAGTGATGCGCATGCCGTCTTATTCACACATAGATATGCACACACGTACACACACACGCACACACATACAAGCACATGCACATGCACACGCACACACACATACCCATACCCATACCCACACGCACACGCACTCGCATGCACACACACTTGCACACAGGCCCCCAGCAGCTCTGTTATCAAGTCTGCCATCACTGCTGAGGCCAAGAGCTTTGGAGTGGAGCACAAGCTGCGTCCGGACAGACCACGCGGAATAGGCCAGGTTTGTATGTGTATGAATGTGTGTGTGTGTGTGTAAGTGTGTGTGCATCTGCGTGTGTGTATGCGTGTACGTCTGCGTGTGCGTGTGTGTATGTGTGTGCGCGCGTGTTCTTTGCCGTTGCTTTGAGGTGTGTCATCTTTGGGAGAGTTGACTTGAGGAGAACACAGCGCAGTCATTCCAGTCCTCCCTCATGGCTACTGTGCTACTGTGCTATGCCCTGTGCCACTGTGCTACGCCCTGTGCCACTGTGCTACTGTGCTACGTCCTGTGCCACTGTGCTACGCCCTGTGCTACGCCCTGTGTGTGTGCTACGCCCTGTGCTACGCCCTTGGAGAAGGGAAGGTACCAAGGGATGTGAGATGTGAGCATGAAGTATTTGTGCACTGCTGTGTGGTAAAAAGGTATGCATTAGACTGTCATTAGGAAGTACGCTCCAAGCGTTCTCACAACAAACATAGCATCATACAAAAAGCCTAAGATCGTGCATGCTGAAATTAGTGACATGATGTGTAGCAGGGTGCTAGCCCTCCCATACACTCTCTTTTTGCAAGCCTGTTTGACCCTCCAACGCCTGCAATGTCAGAGGCAGGGCCCTTTGCTTAGGGTTAACTTACACCCAACATGAATTAAACGGAGAGAACTCGCTGATCTTGAGTCCCCTTCTCATAGGTTAGCTATTCAAATTGATTCAATCAGTTCAATGGCTCCTCTTGCTCATCACAAAATAGGGTTTTTGAATACAAAGACTTCTTAAAATTATTCACACAATATGTTTTCCAGCAAAACAAATGTTTTCCAGCGGAACATCTACATGTGTACATGGGCTCGTCATCACAAGGGCACAAAGGCAAAGCCTAAGTACACGACCCCTCACACACACACACACACACGCGCACACACACACACACACTCACACACATACACACACACGAACATCAATATTCTCACCTTGCTCCAGCCCCCCAGCCCCCATAACTCACCAGCCTCAGGAACGTTCTTGATGCACTGCTTCCCTTCAGCCGTTTTTGTCTGCTGTAGTGAAGAATTGTGCACGGTAATCAAAGGCCCATAACCAAAGGCCCAAAAGCTTCCTTCCATTCCCTTATTCCATGTGGAGGATGATCGTCCCTTTTTCTTTTCTGTACCATAGGTGTTAAACTCGCGCACCTGCTCTTGTCACTTGTGAATCGCTCGACAGGATGTCACACACACACAATCATATGCACGTACCTACACTTTTTCCCCTCTTACGCGGCACACACACACACACAAACACACGATGTACTGACACATTCACAACTGCCTCTGTACAGCCTCACTTGCCTCCTGACTTCATGACTTTGGAGCAGCCCCTGATGCAGCTCTTACAGGCACTGGATTCGCGCACACCGGCTGCTCGAGCAGGTGCGTGCGTGTGGGTGTGGGTGGGTGAGTGGGTGGGTGCGTGTGTGTGGGGGTGTGGGTGTGGGTGTGGGTGTGGGTGAATCGCTTGCTGGTGGGTATGTGAGTGTGGGAGGGTGGGAGGGTGGTGGGAAGGTGAGTGGGTGGTTGTAGATTTGTTAATGTGCGGGTGTGGGTGGGGTGGGGATGGTATCAAGATGCAAGGAAACAGTTGTTCAAATAAGGTAGTTGGTTTCCTTAGGTCTTGCCAGCTATATATAATAACAGCCCAGTGCTACCTCAAGAGTCTGTTCGAGTTTGAGAGTCTGTTGTAGTTTGTCAGAGGAATAGAGCAGTGCACTCCAGGCGCACAAGTCTTCAAAGATGCATACGGAAGAGGCGGGTCTGGCACGTCATAGACGTGGAGTGGTTGGTCAGCTTCTGCACTGGCATTGCATGACACTGTGTCTAACTGTGCATTCCACTGGCTTTGCATGACACTGTATATAACTGTGCATTCCCCATGTGATTTGGTTGAACAATCTGTTTCAAATGAACAATGCGTGCTGTGTTGGCCCTGTGTGGCACGAAGAGAGAGAGAGAGAGAGAGAGAGAGAGAGAGAGAGGGGTATTCTTCAATAACAAGTGGAAAATGTCACTCCGCAGGAGCAGCTGGGATTGCAGCAGACCCTGTGGCTGCCGCCATGCAGGTGGGTCGAATGCGTGCCTGTGTGAGTGTACATATAATGCGTGTGTGTGCGCGTGTGTGTGCCTGTGTGCATTTTGTATGTGTGCGTGCTTGCTTGCTTACGTGAGTGTGTGAGCGTGTACGTGTGCATGCATGCGTGTATGCCTGTGTGTGCCTGCGTGTGTATGTGTGTGTATGTATGTTTGAACGCGTGCGTGCATATGGTGCACGAGTTCAATGTTGTGCGCAATTTTGCAGGTGGTGTTTGACGTTGGAGAAGTAGACAAATGTAGCGATGCATTTCTTCTACCAAAGATGTAAATGCAAGAAGAGTTATGGTGGCCCTTTATCTGTAGGGTTGGCCAGAACCGTATATATACGCTGGATACGACCGTATATTTGGTGATTTCCCTGCCAAAATTACCGTATATAAACCGTATATATGTGGTTCTGGCCAACCCTATTTATCTGTCGCACATGCTGCGCAAGGACCCTCCTCTGCAACGGTTGGCTACAGCCTGTGAACTGCTTCTGTGCATGAGTTGCATGGGGGATAGGGTGTACAAATACGCACGAGCATGCCAAGTGCACCATATCCACAACACAACACACTCACTCACTCACTCACTCACTCACGCACTCACTCACTCACGCACTCACGCACTGATATATACACACGCATGTGCAGCAACTGGCCACGGCCTTTGATCTGCTACAGCAGGAATTGCATGGGGGATAGGGTGTACACACACACCTCTGAGCACACCTCAGACACCATATCCACAACACACAAGTGCAGCAACTGGCCACGGCCTTTGATCTGCCACAGCAGAAGTTGTATGGGGGAAAAGATGCAAAAATGCAGGAGCACACCAATCACACCATATCCAACACACGCATACACACACGCGCAGAAACTGGCCACGGCCTTTGATGTGCCACAGCATGAGTTGCATGGGAGAAAGGATGCAAAAACGCAGGAGCACACCAAATACACCATATCCAACACACGCATACACACACGCGCAGCAACTGGCCACGGCCTTTGATGTGCCACAGCATGAGTTGCATGGGGGAGGGCGTCCTAGGAGGCGCGGCCGTGACCAGCATTCAGAGGACGAGGAGGAGGATGGAGAGGAAGAGGAAGAGGAGGAAGAGGAGGAAAGGGAAGAAGGTGGCAGGGGAGGGGCCCAAGCTGAGATCAGGCCTCCAGAACCACCTGCTCAAGTGTGTGTGTGTGTGCGTGTGTGTGCAGGAGGGGCCCAAGCTGAGATCAGGCCTCGTGTGTGTGTGTGTGTGCGTGTGTGTGTGTGTGTGTGTGTGTGTGCGCGCGCGGGGAGGGGCCCAAGCTGAGATCAGGCCTCCAGAACCACCTGCTCAAGTGTGTGTGTGTGTGTGTGTGTGTGGATGTGTATGCTTGTGTTTGTGCGTGTGTGCATGTGTGTGTCTGTGTGTGCTGATGTCTCCCCCCTTAGAATGTGTATGTCTGTGTGTGTGCTGATGCATGAGTAGGTACTGGAATGAAAGCAGCTTTGCCCTTTGCAACTGATGAGATCCTTCTTGATTTGCAAAGGAACGCAACATATACGTGCATGCATGTGTACACTCACTGATGCACACGCACACACACACATATGAACACATACTTTCACACACACGTACACAGGCAATCGAGCAGCTGACAGGAATGGGCTTCACAGAGCCTGTTGTGCGCAAGGTAAGGCGCACTCAGAGAGTACCACAGCATTTGCTCGTATGAATGGTTAGGTTGTTGATGCGAGGAGTCCATTTATGGATTTAAGAACAAAAGAGCAAGACAGAACAAGGAGCTAGTGATGGTGATAGAACAAGGAGCTAGTGATGATGATGGAACAGGGAGCTAGTCATGATGATAGAACAAGGAGCTAGTCATGATGATAGAACAAGGAGCTAGTGGTGATGACAGAACAAGGAGCTAGTGATGACAGAAGGTTGCAGGTTGCAATTAGGGGTGGTCACGTCACATGATGCAGACATTATACCAAAGCCCCTCCCCTCACCATACGCGCGCGCGCACACACACACACACACACACACACACACGCACATACACATTCTAAGGGGGGGGAGCAACTTTACGATGCCCCTGGAGGCCCCTTTTTTTACTCTGGTTTGGTTTGACTTTACGTTCTGGGAGTTATGAAGCTGAGTGGCATTGGACTAGAAGCTGCACTCCTGCACCCATGCCAACTTCCTGGCAGGGACAGATTCAGCCTTTTTACTATGGTTTGGTTTGACTTAACGTTCTGGGAGTTATGAAGCTAAGTGACGTTGGACTAGAAGCTGCACCCCGCACCCATGCCAACTTCCTGGCAGGGACAGAATCATCCTTTAACTTACACTCTAGATCCATAATCATAATCAATGCTGTGTCACGCAGAAAGAGTTGCATGTGTAAGCAAAGCTCGGTGTATCGACTCTCCATTTCATTGCGGGCTTAACTAAGCTGAACTGTGGTGGTCAAACACTCCGATTTTCTGCAACAGCCCTACTTTTTTGGGGGGCTTCTTTGGGGACGACCTGGACAGAACCGATTGCGTACAATCATGTGCTTTGTCACAATAATGCCTTCTTACACCTCTCATGCAGGCCCTTGTGCTGGGTCGCTACCGATCGCGTACGATTACATTCTGAGTCACACTAAGGTTAAGGTTACATCACTATATATGCCTCAGAGGGCATCTCAGCGGAAGCTTGGAAAAAGGCTGTAACCAAACCTATCTAAACAAAAGGGGAAGCGTCTATAATAGATCAGAGGCAACGTCTGTCTGCAGAAAAGTGCAATCACATGCTGAGTCACTCTAATATTGTCCCAATTTGTACGCAGGCCCTTGTGCTGGGTCGCAACAATGTGGACTTTGCTCTAGAATGGTTGTTGGGCCATGCAGAGGAGCCGGATGCTGCAGAGCCTCCCACACAGCAGCAGCTGCGTCAGGTATGCGTGCACGTGTGTGGTGTGCTTGTGTACGATCGCTGTTGGTGTGTGTTCAAAACCTGATGCAGAGCCTCCCACACAGCAGCAGCTGCGTCAGGTATGCGTGCACGTGTGTAATGTGTCTGTGTACATGAGTCTGGAACTGTACGTGTGTGTGAAAGCTTCGTGCAGAGCCTCCCACACAGCAGCAGCTGCGTCAGGTATGCGTGCACGTGTGTAATGTGTCTGTGTACATGAGTCTGGAACTGTACGTGTGTGTGAAAGCTTTGTGCAGAGCCTCCCACACAGCAGCAGCTGCGTCAGGCATACATGCACGTGTGTGGTGTGTTTGTATGTATGTATGTATGTGTCTGGAATTGTGCATATGCGTGCGTCTGATTTTTGTTTTGCAGAGATTCCCGCACAGCAGCAGCTGCGACAGGTACACACGTGTGTGGTGTGCTTTTGTACAATCGCTGTTGATGCGTGTTCAAAACCTGATGCAGAGCCTCCACGCGGCAGAAGCTGCGCCAGGTATGCATGCATGTCTGTGTGCACCTGTACTCCTATGTGCAAACCATGTACGTAGTCTTTGTGCACAGCCTCTCACACAGCAGCAGCTGCGTCAGGTGCGTGTGCATGTGTGTTGTGCGTGTTTATGTGTGTTTTGTGGGTGTTTATGTGTGTGTATGCGTGTGCATGTGTGTGTGTGTGCGTGCGTGTGTGTGCATGTGTGTGTATGGATTTGAGTGTGCAATGTACATCTGTGTGCGTACGCGTTTGCCACTGCAGCGCCATCCACATGATCGCAGCAGCCGCTCTTAGTATAGCTGTACAAATGTGTGTGTGCATCAGTTTGTTGCATGCGTGCGTGTTGTGTTTGTGAGTGTGCTTGTTTGTGAATGTACATGCGTGCATGCATGCATGTGAGTTTAGGTGTAATATGTGTGGGTGCTTGCTTGATTTCACGTGTGTTTGTGTTTGTATTGAATTTTCTATGGAGAATCTTGTGCTCTCAGCAGCAGCTGCTTTGGGTTGTTTCCATGTATGTATGTATGTGTGTGTGCGTGTGCCTGTGTGTGTGTGTGTTCGTGTGTGTGCATCAGTTCGTTGCATGTGTGCATGCGTGTTGTGTTTGTGAGTGTTTTTTGTGTGTGCGTGTATGTGTGTGCATGCGTGCATGTGAGCATGTGTGTGTGTAAAGCAGGGTGCTGCAGCATGCCGATGTTGCAAAGGCCCTTCGAGACCAGGACAGTAAGAAGTTCATATTCCTAATCGGGATGTTCATACTCACAATCAGTATGTTCACACTTATGATTTTGTTCACAATTGTGATTAATATTTTGCAAGATTGCATGGATTGAGCCCCCACCCGTCCACATCCGCACCCATATGTGAAGCACACATCCATCAGCATACATACATACACACCTCCACGCACACATGCACACACACAGACTAGCTCCCAATTTCCAATTTCCAGGTGCCTTAGTGCAGGATGGGGCAGTGTCCCAAGCTTTCAACACACACGTGCTCATACGATTACAAACACACAACACATACATGTCCTCAGACAGTTGTACTAGAACAAAATACATACAAACACATACATTTATGTCCTCACCAATGGCTGTGTTCAAACAATTTAAACACACACAAACACATACATGTATGTCCTCACCAATGGCTGTGTTCAAACAATTTAAACACACACACAAACACACACAGGTGTACGGGGCCCCGTCCTCTCAAACCATTGCACAGTCAGAGGCGGTCGATCAGCTGTGCGAGATGGGCTTTGAGCGGCCTGCTGCTGCAGCTGCCATTCGCAGGTTAGTGGAAGGATCTGATTTTTTATTCATACGTGGGATGATCGATTACATTCATAAATGGATCTCTTTAATTGAAACATCAGCTGTGTGATATGGACTTTGAGCGGCCTGCTGCTGCAGCTGCCATTCGCAGGTTAGTGGAAGGATCTGATTTTTTATTCATACGTGGGATGATCAATTACATTCATAAATAGATTTCTTTAATTGAAACATCAGCTGTGTGATATGGACTTTGAGCGGCCTGCTGCTGCAGCTGCCATTTGCAAGTTAGTAGGACGATTAATTACATCTATATTACATTTCTTTTTGTGATATGGAATTTGAGTGGCCGGCTGCAACACCTGCCATTCACAGGCAAGTGGAAGGATCTGATTTTTTATTCATGTTTTTTTTTGTGTAAGGTCGGTCAGCTGTGAGGAGGGGGTTGGGCAGCCTGATGCTGTTTGCCGGTATATGGTATATGTGTGTGAATATGTACAGAGTGTAAATGTATGTATGTGTGTGCGTGAGTGTGTGTGTACGGAGTGTGTATGTAAGTGTGTACGTGGTTTGGGTTAACCTCATCGTATCGGTATGTGTTTGAATGAGCTTTTAAGAGCACCAGGCATTTTGCTTTGTTGTGGGGACAAGCACCTTGTTCTGTTGTGGGGACATGCATTTGGGCACTTTGCTATGGGGACAAGCATTTTGTTCTGTTGTAGGAAGCTGTACAGTGGACAGCAGCACTTGTGCTAGAATGTTTGAGTGACGAAAGGCCTTGAGCAATTTGCTCCCAAACAATTCCACCTTATTTTGTTTCACAGTGATAGAGTGTTGAAAGACCATGAGCAACCCGCTCCAAAACAACGCCACCTTACTTTGTTTCGAAGTGATAGTGACGAAAGGCCTTGAGCAACCCGCTCCAAAACAGCGCCGCCTTATTTTGTTTCAAAGTGATAGAGTGTTGAAAGACCTGGAGCAACCTGCTCCAAAACAACGCCACCTTATTTTGTTTCAGAGTAATAGAGTGTTGAAAGACCTGGAGCAACCCGCTCCAAAAAAATGCCACCTTATCTAGAATGTTTGCAAGCATATTGTGCTGCATACACACACACACGCAAATGTTCGGTGAGCACACACATACACACGCATACACACACACACACACATACAAACACACGACACACGCACACAGGTTTCGCAACGTGGAGGTGGCGTTGGCTTATCTGTTGCAAGCAGGCAGCGCATCCCCCCCTGCTGCCCCCCCCTCTGCCACCGCTGCGTCTGCCGGGCCTGCTACCAACAACGCTACTAGTGCTGGTGGCGCTGTTGGTGATGCCTCTCCCTCTGCTGCTAGTGCGGCAGGTGCAGGTGAGCGCACTGGTGGTGGGGGTGAAGGTGAGGGTGGTGATGGTGGTGGTGTGTGTGGGGGGGGGCGGTGGCGGTGGGGGGGGTGGGTGGGGGGGGAGCAGCG
>Ga0307968_1002282_pt1 | contig 15923 bp, 18 predicted proteins | sample OrgLakmetagen650_FD_201834 | JGI IMG/M metagenome (GOLD analysis project Ga0307968, IMG submission 201834) | Saline water microbial communities from Organic Lake, Antarctica - #650 | ecosystem: Environmental > Aquatic > Non-marine Saline and Alkaline > Saline | place: Antarctica: Organic Lake... | reverse complement strand
TGCTTGCAGATGCATCCCTCAAATCATGCTTGCAGACGCATCCCTCAAATCATGCTTGCAGATGCATCCCTCAAATCATGCTTGCAGACGCATCCCTCAAATCATGCTTGCAGACGCATCCCTCAAATCATGCTTGCAGACGCATCCCTCAAATCATGCTTGCAGACGCATCTCTCAAATCATGCTTGCAGATGCATCTCTCAAATCATGCTGTGATTCCATTTGTGCTTGCAGACGCTCATCACCTTTGTTGTGTCAGAGAAGCTGCGAGAGCTGGCGGGAATGCCCAGTATCTGAGGAGGGGCACTCGTATCGAGGAGTGCCCAGTATCTGAGGAGGGAGGAATGCCCAGCATCTGAGGAGGGGATTATCGAGGAGTGCCCAGTATCTGAGGAGGGGCATTCATATCGAGGCCTTAAAGGCACGGTCGCTTTGTTGCTGCCATTAGGAGGGATGCTGCAGAGGCTGTGTCGAGGAGGCTGTGTAGCTGTTTAAAAGAGGCGTGGAGAAATCCGTTGTGTACAGAACACCTGTCCCGACGCTCGCCTGGTCCAGATCGTGTGCCTTGCACTTCAACATGCATTGCACACCATTCTGTCCTTGGGGGAGGGGGCATTGAAACCAACCTTGCAATGAAACTAAACTATCATTTATTTATTTGGTGCCTCAGTTGAAATTGGAAGCCGGAGTTGTGCTGCTTTGCACTGCTGCTTTGCGCTGTGTGCCTGCCTTTGATCTCAGTATCACTGGGATATGCAATTAGGTCCTTCGGTCTTGACTTCATCACTCTCGAGTTATGTTGCAACGGCAGCTGAGTGGCCCCTGTCTGTTCACTTTCTTTATCCCCTTGAGTTACGTATGAGTGTTATGTGTGTTCACTAAATGAGTGTCAAATGTGTGCCCTATGAACCACCGCTGCTGCTGCGCATGCTTCTTGCTTATCCCACCTTGTATTTTAAGGAGTGTTCTCATGATGCGCCGTTTTAAAATGTGTGTGCATGTGCAGCATAGCATTGCATGTGTTGGTCATCTTCCCGGCCAAGATAAAGCTGCTTGCCAGAGTTATGCCTCTATAACCCACGAATAAGGCTGGACGGTTGGGAAGGTGTTTTATGTACCATAGTACCATAGCTGATACTTTTGTGTACAGACATACTCTGAATAGGGTTTGATTGTTTTAAACAGTATATTCGAACAGTATGGAGCAAGGTTGGGGCACTGCGTGCTTGCCAAGCTTGCCACGGTGTTTTGGTGGTTTGTAAGTGTGCAGGCCATGATGAGCCTTGTCTGAATTCAACATGATCTTGTTGTTCTACCTCCTCTTTTGGTCACTCGGCTTTCTCAAATGTGGATGCACGCCTTCTAGCTATCAAATATTTATCAATTAGATAAAAGCTGGCATCGCTGGAATATGCCTGCCAGCTTTCCTGTGAAACATGAAGAGAAAAGCAGGTAGTAGTGTACACATTATCAACTTGAAATAGCCCACTGTATAAATAATAAGGTAAGGTAAGGTATAAATAATAATAAAAGTCAGCCAAAGTACCCCCTTTAACAGCAGGAAAGTACCCTCACCCTTCTGGAAAGAACACTCTCAGCAGAACACAACTTTTCCTCTATTTCTGAGCTTATACATTTTTTGGTGTGAACGAGTTGTTCAAACTGGGTGTGCTATTCCCATGCAAGATCTTCCTGCAAAATGAAGCATAGGATGAGAGGTGTTTGGAAGGACGCTGAGTTGTTGTTGGACTCTTATACGCTCAACAACAAAGTGGCGATTATCATTCATGGTTTGCTATCCCTCTTTTTAGTAATAAAGAAAGAAAATTACGCAGGCAGTGTAAAATCACTCCCCACATTAATTAGGGAAAAAGAGCCACTTTGGTACTGAGTACCGTAAAGCTCCTCCTCTTCAAAAAGGAAAGGAAGAATCAATGGGGATCAAGAGGGTTGCAGGCTTGGCTCCTGATGAAAGTTGATAACAGTACTGGAAAGGGCACGTCCGGTATGGACACGTTTAGCAGCAAAGTTCACAGAGTGCACATGGAGCTTGGAGGCAAGCCTCTTAACTCTTTGAGAATTGAGACCCAGTTCCACAGGCTTCAGAGTGTGAGTGTTGTAGATGGTGCCGCCCACACCCAAAAGAATGATGTGAAGAGTAACAGAGGCTCATTGGAGAATGTTGCAAACAAGGTCTTTGTGCTGTTCCTTTGCGGCGCTCAGCTGGTTCTGAGGTATGGTGTCCTTACAGTACTAGTACTTGATCTCGACAAGGTGGATGTCACGCCGAGGTTTGCTGAGGTCTTTAGGTCGGTGCTGCTGTCTGGGGTTGGTGGCTCTAATGGTGGCTGGCGGTGCTGAGGTGCTCCCAGTCTCCCTCAATTGCCCCCTGCCACTTCGAAGAACCCACCCCCTTACATCAGTTTGTTGTTTTTGTGTTTTTGCGGCGCTGAAAGTAACCAGCACAAAATCTGGGCGGCTGGAGGTAAATCTGTCTTTATCTGGGAAGCGGGGTGGGAAGAGCCGTTTGAGAACAATTCTACTTCCAGCTGTTTCAGAATCTGGAGATTTTGCATGCATGGCCATCCGTTCGTTGCTGCCTATATCTTTAAAGACAATGCATGATCCTATGGAGCCTGTTTTGCTGACAGCCTTAAAGATCATGCGGCATGCTAAGTTGTGTCTTTCAGTGATCATGTTCCTTATTTGCGTGTGTTGGCACCCAGAAAAGATGTGCAAAGCACTGTCTAATTGTGGGCAGAGGGGATAAGTTTGACTTGTTGCAAGTTTGAACAATTCCGCATGTTTTTGATTACTTAGGGTGCCTGTTCTGTATTTCATAATGATACATTTGGTCTTAAAGGGGATATCTTGAAGATGTTAGGTAAGCATTGCTAACGGCTCCATTGGCAGTGCCGTCCTTTATGAGGGTCTGGTAGTACGCGTGGTAGTTCGCTTCAGTTTTCAAAACAATGGCTACAAAGGGGGGTGACCTTCAGCCAGGTTGTTTGGCTGATCGGCTGCTGATTGATCTCTGCCAGCCACAATTAAATCCATAAGCTCAGAGAGAAAAAGAAAAAGTCCAGTGTTCTGCTGAGAAAGGAAATTATGAACAAGTTGGTTGTTGACCTGTTGCAGAAGTAATGAACATATGCCTCGTGTACTACGGTATCTCCATCTTGATCTGTCCGAAAATATTGCGCAATGTCAATAGGCTTCGCTTGCGTGCGCATATTTTGAAAGTTGCGGCAGCAAGCAGTGTGGTTTGAAGGTGGTTATATAAACCATGCAATATTTTGCATATGTGACTATCCGGTAGTGTCCTGGTAAAGATGAACATGTTCAGAACAAGGTGCATGCTCTGTTATTTTGCCAAGACCATCGAGTTTGTGAGTTGAGGAAACATTTTTCCTATTTGTTTACACCTTTTTTTGAGGACTTCTAGACTTTTTTTCTTTTTTTCTGAGCTTATGGATTTATTTGTGGCTGGCCGAGACCAGTCAGCAGCCAACCAGCCAAACAACCTGGCTGAAGGTTACTTCCCATCATCAACATCGAGCTCTCACGGGCAATAATTTACAAAGTGCACGTGTGCTGGCACCCTTGTGTAGCCAAGAAGCAAGAAAACCAGCACAAGAGGAGGGAAGCTCTGAGTCAAAGAGATAAAATGCATGTCATCGCAAAACAACCTCTGATGAATAAAATGTACAGTGTATGTAAAGCAAAATAGGCAGCGTGTTGTCGGTGTGCTACGATGGTGCCAGCACGAGTGCGTGTGGCACCTGAAAAAAAAAGTCAAAAGTCGTACCCAAGGTGCGTAGCGAGAGAGCATTATCACCACCCCTCATGATCCCAAAATAAATTAGTAGTGCAAACATGGCAAAAGTAAAGGCAGGGACACCTGCCATATCGTGTTGAACTGGGGCTTAACTCTTTATTCCTCAGCAACTTGTACAAGCAGAGACCGCTGGGCTTGATTATCTGGGGGGATTGGTGCCAGATTTTTCTTCAAAATCATCCCGTACGCCCTGCTGCGTGCAGTCCCGGCCCCCCGAGAAGCAGGCAATGAGGAAGATGACAATGGCCAGGATGATGATGGCACCAATGATCAGCAGCTTCCATTTGCAGTAGTTCCACCACATCTTGTTCCGTAACGACCTCCCCTTCTTCTGAAACACCTCCGCCTGTTTGGTACGATAAGAAGGAGGAAGAGAAAGAAAAACAGTTACAATTAGGAAAAAGGGTATAGGAAAGCAAGGGTGGAGCTGATTTAGTGTATGAAGGGTGACATTCCGATGCAGAGAGTCTGCAGCATTGAAGCACAGTGAGAACATAGGCGAGGGAGGGCGTTGACAGACACCAGGCTGCGTGCAAGCTCCTTGCACCTTTTTGGCGATTGCAACTTTGCCACCCATGTGCGTCCATCTGCCAATCATGATGTGTGTAAGCTCCCACCTGAGCACACACCTTGCAGTGTGCAGCCCTGCCATGCAAGGCACTGACGCCCAGTCACTCACCTTCACGTGTGCTACACCTGATGGGAGAACTTGAAAAATTTAGAGGCAGCATCAGTGCTGCATAACCCCCCCCATTAGGAGGCATGCAACTGGAAAGATTATGGGAAATACAATGACGAGGATGGTGAGGAGGTGACGATCAGGAGAGCTTCCCATCGCAGCAGTTCCAAAACCAATGGGTGCAAGAATTTTATTCATCACAAAAATACGCTTGCTTTAGGTAGAGGCAGCAAGGAGAGAATCATGAAATAATGGCAGGCACGTGCGGCGTACCTGAAAGAACAAAGTTCAGACGAGTCCCATAACGAAGCCAGGCAGTAAGCAGAGTCTCTTTTTCACACTCAAACCAGCCCAGGGTTGTTCAGTTCGGGATTCAATCAAAAGTCCGGGTTTGCAAATCTACACAAACTTTATCAAACCCTTGCTCCCAAAAAAACGAATTGAACAACCCTGAACCAGCCTATTCGAGCCTGACATCCGAGGAGAAACCCATGCCTGGTTTCACATCTATGCCTTGCACGCATGTACCCTCATGTTTGAACATGGGAACAAAGAAAGTATCATACCTGGTTACGCAGCACGTCTGTTTTATCCACCAGCAACTCAATGCGCTCCCCTCTTTCCAAGACCTTCTCAATGTTCTCAACCATCACATCCTTCACTTCGTTGACCTGTAAAAGCACAGTTGGGCATTATCACATGCAGAAGGTGTGCATTATACATGTAAGGTTGGTCAGAACCATACACGTGTGTATATTTATGGTGTGAGTGCGGTATTCCTAACAAAGCATTTCCATGTATACGGGGTCATGTACAGTAAAATGTATATGGTTAAGGTGAACCTTAATAAAAAAAGTAGTTATACACATAGGATGGACAGACCAGTGTAATTCAGAAGTTCAACAAATAACAACTAATAAATACAACTCCTGTTCCAAAGAAAACATATTATTTGATGACGTGGACAGGAGGGTGTAGAAAGCATAGCTTTTGGACGGCACGTGTCATATAAATTACAAATTTAGATATTCGGAATCCTGACGTCGAGAGTCGAGAGCTATCAATTGGTATGTATATGAGTCGAATCCGGGAGGGGGTGGGATGGAGTGGGTTTTTATTTGGGGGGGATCTCCAGTTTATTCTGGGCAACTTCCACAGAATTTTAGATATATCAGCGGAATCCTTAGCTCAAGCCCAGTCGATTGCCACCCGTTTTGAGCAAATTGGGCAAAAATGGGGGTCTGTGGACATGTCCAAAAGTCAGAGGCACACGCGCTCGGGTGCAGGCCGCGGGGTGAGTCAAGCCAATGAAGCAGCAATTAACCCCAAACTTACAGGATTGTGCCAGCATGAGATAGTCAGTGAAATTCTGAAGAAATAGAAGCAATGTGGGACAGTGCAAGCCAGTTATGGGTGCCTGGTAGATCACGTGTCCATGGGCGTCCGTATCTCAGTTTTTGCCCCATAACTCTGCGACACTTCAGTTTCATGTCTTGAAGAATACGCAGATGGATGCATAATTCAGAATGGAGCAGTTTTGGTACCCTTTTCTGTCTGGTGTGGGCACTGGAAGGGGGGATTAGGGGGTGGGAAATTCCTCAGGGGTGTCCACCCCAAAAAGTAAAAGTGCCTTTCAAAAAAACCTCCTGACGTGGGTATCAAATACCAACCCGTATTCCGTTATCCTGCAGCGTAAGTTCTTGTTCTGCAATGTACACCAAGTTGTGTTCTTTTGATCCAGGGTGAAAGCATAAGCAGCCCTTTTTGCCTCTTGCTTTAGTTTGGTCAACTTCCTTTTCACGTGGCGTTTCTCTGATTTGCACCCCTTTTTGCTTCCAACGTTAGAGCCTTCATTTGCATCAATGACATGACTGAGCCCCTCTTGACACTGAAATAGACCTGTTTGGGGCTTCTTTAAAAACGGCTACAGCCCTCTAACCTTTGTAGTCAGAAATTGGACACAGGTGAGCAGCTCTTCAAGCTGCAGGATTACCCTATTTTAGGCCATTTATAAAAGGGTTTTACTTGAACTTAAACATGGTATTATGCTTATGTACAGCAGTTGCATAACCTACATTCAAATCGTCTGGAGTAAAGCAACATGTAAAATGGCCTTTACAATTGTTTACCGGGTGCAGCTCTTAACAGTGATGCTGAGGCAGGAATGGTGCAGCATACATCATCTTCCTGTACAACAGTAAGCACTTGAAGAGGACATCGACATGGGGGGACACAAGTGGTAGCACTTTTAACATGAGTAAACACGAGAGCACGAAAGACCAGACAAGCAGCACCACTGTGTGCAATCGAGGCATAGATTTGCTGCGCACCTTTCTTTGCACTTGGGTAATCTTGGATATCTCGTCAGGGTGCGCCATGCAATACTCCATGTGCGATTTTAATCTGGGACTGCAAGGGCATGGCGATGTAAATTCAGAAGCTAGCAATTTGCTGCAAGTCATGGCTGTCGTCATTTTGGAAGCACTGTCTAGCTGCCCCACTGACAGGAACATGCACAGCAGTTAGTCAACCATGGAGTGCAGGACATACGCATACTTGTTTTTTGTATGCTTGTATGAGACCTTGCCTTGTAGTAACCTCGGTTAACCCCTACAAAAGCTTGTGGTGAGAACTTATGTCAAAGCTTCAGATGCTGTGCTGATGATGGCAGCCAGTGTGCCGGAGTTACTCTGCCAAAATGTGACGATGGACAGGATAAATTTTTACTAGCTTTGAGAAATATGATTCATTCGCTCCCCTTGCAAGTACCTTCTTACGAGTTCAAGCAATGTAGAATATTGTGCTGCAAAAATGCTGCTTCTTCATGGGATGTCTATCAAAAAAGGGTCACTGACACACACACACACACACGCACATGCACACACACACACACAAACACACACACACTGCAGTACCCACGCAGAAACGTGAATGAGATGTCTGCTATAGAAGGGACACACATGTGTAACCCAACGTGCCCCCTTCTTGCTTTATGACTACTGCATGTGCTCTACTGGCATCATCGTGTGCCAGACACAAGTTGACCTGTATCAGGCGTGTGCAACTTCCCTGCCCACACTGAACAAGGCCCCCCTTCCTCCTGTGCTGCCCACCCACCCAAAGGTGCGGTCCATACTGTGTGCTGTGGACATGCGGCCCTTGTCTGCATAACCCTCCTCAAACTCTTGCTTCACCCGGTCAAGGAAGGCAAAGGGAACCTGGCGCCCATATGCCTCGTCCGCCACGACCAGGTACGCTGCAGAGTACGGACAAGCGTGCAGGAGGAGGGGTCACGCGGCTGCTCAAGGATTCGGGCCAGGAGTGAGGAGCTGGATGCGCGTGCGAGGCAGCTGTTCAAACTGCCGGTGGACGTTCGAGAGAGAGAACAAGCAGCCATCGTGCGGTAGCAGGATATTCAATAACACACACACAACTCACTAAAGCCATTGTGTATCAGGTAGTTGAAAGTGTGCCTATCGCAGGCGATGGTGAACTTGCTCTCGGGGTTGTTCAGCTTTTGAAGGCATTCTATGGCCACGGTGTTGAAGTTGCCTGTGTGTTGTGAGTGGGTGGGTAATGTGTGTGCATATGTACGTGAGATGGGCTGCAGCAACCTGCACACTTGTGCAGCAAGTACCTGTGTAGGGTGTAAACTCCGCCAGCACAGTGGTATCCCTTGCCACAAAAGCATAAATGAGTGGCATGATGCACTGCCCTGTTTGAGCCTATGGAATGTCCAGCCCGGATCAGCTTGCACCACTTCCCACTTCACAGACCTTCTTTCCTTCGTCACTGTAATTAAATATAATCTATGTCACTGAATTATTTAGGTATGTTCCACTTCTTGAGGATTGTATTATTAGGTATGTTTAACAGTTGCGCGTCGCGGTTCAGGGCGTGCATGATCCTATCTGTACCTCAATCTGCACAGACAGCGGTGCACACTTGTTTCGCGCAGTCAGCTCGTCTCGCGCAGTCATGGATCTTGAACAATTCGTCCATCAATTTCGAAAAAACAACTTCATTCGGATGGAATGCAGGTGAAATTACCTTGAACTCTATATAAAAGAAAAACTATGTGGACAGTGAAACGCCACTCCCCACAAATGATGTATGCAAAAAGTCTCTATTGACTAGGTACCAGGGTCGCACAATAAATAACCAGAAGGGGCTGACTGAGCCAAAAAAATGGGTCTTAAAATGTGAATCGAGCACGTGCGCCCTAAGTTGCTATGTTAAAGCTTAGTACCCAGAGGTAGCCCTTGCTCTAAACTTTTGATAGCACCTGATTTTCTGCGGCGTGGACCCCACTTTACACCACAAAATCTTCACAGCAGACCCACTCCACCAAATGGCTTACTTTCGTGTGGTATAGAGTTGTTGTAATAAATGAATATGATTGCAAAAAAAATCAAGTGAAAAGATGAAGTGCGTGGTGATGTGGCTCAACACATGCTGTTTTCCCATAGAAATGCCCAAATTAGGGTTTGGGCAGTCAAGGTGAGCTTTGACCCCCGTCAATTTGCGCACACTGTGACTTACATGGATGCAAGCACATCCTCGTGCAGCTTACAATATCAGCTTTCAATTAAAGCCAGGATGGTTTCAGTTGGCTGAGTGGGCAGTGAATGGCTGGATTCAGAGTGCAAAAATGCACATTTTCAGGCATTTCCTCAGTCAACCCCCTCTGACAATACACTACGCTACGCTACAAGGGTCTGCCGTATGAAAAAAATATGCAATACTGCCTGGCTCTCCACAGCAGCCACATGTGCAAATGAGCCAAGAACGTCCTTTGCTGCACAATTAACTATGAACTTTGTTCCAATTTAACGTAACTCGTAGCCGTAGCGTAGCGGTGTAGCATAGTGTAGCAACCATACGATACGTTCAGAGGGCTTGTAGCATGTTTTGTACAACCCTGCTAGGTACTGAGGAAAGGGCCTTGCTAGGTACTGAGGAAAGGGCCTAGCAGTTGAACAAGATGTTCTTTGAAAATCCGGCCATTTTTGCTTCCAAATTGGTGGTGCCCTTGAACGTAAATCAATAGCAATTGCAGGACCACGTCAGAAATTGCCGGCTCAGAGGGTAGAAGGCTCTGCAACCACAGGAAAAAAGGTCGAGCACATAATCTATGGTTGAAGAAGAGCAAAAGAGAGTCTGGAAATGTCTGACTAAGAAGAAGGAAAAACAAAAAAGGAAGCAAGAAGTCAAACAAGATCTGCACCAAATCTGTAGGTGACCAGTGCAAAAAGTGTTGCAGGTCTAAAGATGTGTTACCTGGCCACCACGTATGCATCACTCTATTCACCTTTCATATTTCAACAAATACGTATACAACCAAGCCTATTGAAGAATTGCTGCACACTGATCTCTCACCCGGATAGCCGAGCACAGCTCTGCTGAGCTCAGGCATCCGCTGCCATCCAGGTCAAACTTCTTGAATGCTGCCCCCACTGAATGCGCTGGAGCAGACACAAAGGTCCGTGCTAAAGCCTGCATTGCGTGATGTAGGTATAAGATGAAAAAAGGCGGATGCAAACAGAGTACCTGATGTAATTGCAGGGATTTGGAAGGATGTTGATTAGAAGACCATGGATGTTATTTGGAAGACCATATAAAAAAATGGAAGGAGCTGCACAACATCCCACCCAGTGATGGATGATGAGAAAGTGCTAGGAAATGAGTGCTTGGCATTTAAGAGCAATGAATCAAGTCAACAGTTGAAAATATACATATTTTTAAACCGCACCTGCAATGCGACTTCTGCCCCACCCAGGGATGGGTCCAAGTCGAGAGCGCTCGCCACGCTTTGGCCGCTGCGAGCACTTTCTGCTTCTGCCTCCGAAACCATCCTGCGTGAGGACAAATAAATCATCAACGTTTACCGTGCATGCAATATACATATACCTAATATACCTACTAACATACTCCTTACTTAGACAGATGCATTAATTCAGCCACCACAATTTCCACCCCTTCTCAATCACTTGACCACTCAGCTTCTTCTGACCTGTGAAGCGCAGCAGCACGCCTTGCCGCCCATCCTGCTGATTCAAGCCTGGAAATCAAGGTGGCTTTCCTGATATCTGCCGGCAAGGCTGCCGCACCAACCCCGTTGTCCAGCTGAAGCACAGACAGCAGGAGAAGCATGTCTGAGGCACGCAGTGCACAGCCTGCTGGATGTTCCTCAGAGGATGGAGACAGAGCGCTGACGCTTGCAGGTCCAACAAGGTCAGCAATCATTGCTGGCAGTGCTCTTGCAGGTACGGCAAGAATTGCTTGAGAAGGAGGCCCAGGCTTGGCCCCTTGCTGTTGTCGTTGGTGGTGTTGCTGCCGCTGCTGCTGTTGCTGTGGTTGTGGCTGCGAGTGCAGCGTTTTTGCCTTGGTAGCCTGATGCCGTGCTGTGGCTGCCTGTTTGTGGTCGCTGAATTGCACAAACAGCGCTTCGAGCTTTGCCGGCTTGGACGCAACCATGGATTGCACCAGCTCAAACACATCTGTTGTGCCTGCTAGGTAACCCTGTAGGTGTGTGATTGACAAATTTGTTGCGCTAGAAAAACACGCGACAGGCTGTTGAGCTCAAATAGCTAAATGCAGTATGCGGTGGAGCGAGAGAAAGGGTTCAGCGCATCGCAAATGCAGGGGTAGCAGTAGGAAATGTCATTTTGTACCGTGTGGTGCAATAAAGAGGTTTATGCACAAAGGATCCTCGAGCAACTAACCTACCTCCAGCAGCCGTTCCTGCGAGTGCTGGGCGTCTGGTGGGGTACCCTGGAATGGCGCCAGCGCTGACAAGACCTCCTCAAGGCACAGTGTACCGTCATGGTCAGTGTCCGCAAAGTTGTGTAGGTATGAGAGCAGCACGCGTGCCTGGGGTAGGAGAAGATGAGTGGAGAGGCAGACATTGGGTGCGGTCCCATGAATAGGGTAAGAAGATGATTTTGCAGAACTCACAAGGATGACTGTGCCTTGCCTGTACAAGGATGCAGGCCAGATTTTATGACACAGGTCAGATTTTATGATGCACACCACCCAAGACATGCGCCTTGCCTGAACAAGGATGCAGGCCAGATCCGATGATGCACACCACCCAAGAAGCAACGGAGCTCACCTCAGAAGCTTGCAAGTTTTCTGCACATCACCCAAGAATCCAGCTTGCAGGTTATCTGCACACCACCCAAGAAGCAACGGAGCTCACCTCAGAGGCTTGCAGGTTCGGCTGCAAAGACCTGCAGGCTAGCACTAGCTCCTCAGGCCCTAGGCAGCTGCGTGACGTGAGACATGTGAGACAGGGCAGGGTCTAGTGCGTGTAACACATATGCTGCTGTACAGTTTGAGCTAATTAGGTTAAAGACACAGCAAGCACAAAAAACAGTAGCAGCATAGCTGGAGCAAGGGCAGCCTGCCCAAGAACCTTAGCAGCTAGATGAAGTAGCTCAAATTAGGCAGTCATCAATTCGTCCTGGCTTGCCATGGGTGTAGAGGCATTATAGGTATTCTGAAGACAGGCGCAATGCGAGAGCAAAACAACATAGATGCTGCTGGTCTCGAGCTGAGAAGGAAAGGAAAGTAAAGTAGAAGAATTAGGCCCTCACCCGGATCCATCCAAGTCCAGCTCCTCAAAAGCTGCCTCAGCTCCCTGCATGTCATGATTTGAAGAAGGTGCAGGTTGCGACGCTAAATGATTAAGGCACTCAGGGGGGTGGTGGTGCCTTAAGGCACCGTGGTGGTCCCTTTCTTTTCTATGATGTGGGAAAGGTATCACCCCCTGCACGGTTTTGATTGACTTCAGGTGCTCATGGATAGGGATTTAGATCATACATTGCTTGGTTGGTTGCCCGGTGCAAAACATTTTCCCTACCTGCCCAGATTTATCAAAACCCTGGGCACTGCGGTGTCGAGCAAACTGAAGAGGAAAATGGTTGACTGGAGAGGGCATGGGACCCGGTACCAAAGTGGCTTTCTTTGAATGTGATGTGGAAGGTTGTTACACTGCAAGAACACTTTGTGAGCAACAGGCCACGCAAGACCAGTTTGTCGTGGCAGTTTTTCAACGAGTCTTTGCACGTCCTCTTGCTCACCTGCATGTTTTGGTTGTTGCCCATGAGCAGGTTGGCCAGCGCAACTAGGACACCTTCAGCGCAGCATGCTGCAGCCCTGGATCCGTCAGAAGGTGCCTCCCCTCCCTCAAGCAGGTCTGCAAAGCTGTGCCTGTCAGCAGGGTCTTGAGCCATGCGGTACATGGCAGCAGCCTGTGGTGTTGAGCGAGGCACGTATTTAGTACCAAGCAAACAGTCCGTTATTCCATTGCTGTGCCTGTCAGCAGGGTCTCGAGCCATGCGGTGCATGGCAGCAGCCTGTGGTGTTGAGTGAGGCACGTATTTAGTACCAAGCAAACAGTGTGTTGTTCCATTGCTGTGCCTGTCAGCAGGGTCTTGAGCCATGCGGTGCATGGCAGCAGCCTGTGGTGTTGAGTGAGGCACGTATTTATTAGCAAGCAAACAGTCTGTTGTTCCAGTGCTATGCCTGTCAGCAGGGTCTTGAGCCATGCGGTGCATGGCAGCAGCCTGTGGTGTTGAGTGAGGCACGTATTAAGTGACAAGCAAATAGTCTGTTATTCCACTGCTGTGCCTGTCAGCAGGGTCGTGAGCCATGCGGTGCATGGCAGCAGCCTGTGGTGTCAAAAGAAACACACACACACACACACACGCAGGAATGACAACACCTTTCTCTTTATGTGGATTTGATTTAAGGGGGAGGTGTTGGGAAATGCGGGTGCAGTAATTTGGAAGGAGGGTGCGTGCCATGCAGGGTTGAGGCACACCAGATTAACTAAATGCATAATTGTAGAGAGCGTGGCACGACATAAGTGTCAGTCTGTCATGTGCAGTGACAGACATATACTCAACAGGGAATTTCAGGGGGTTCGAAAACCTTTGGTTCGCCCGCAACTAAATTTTCTTTTTTGCGGGTCGCCCGTAGCTTGTTTTCTATAAAGTGAAGAACGACAAAATGTGCGGGTAAAATCAGGGTTAAAATAAAGTAACACTTACCCGCTTGTATGCATCCTTGCAGCTTTTTATAGCTTCCATGACAGCAGCAGAGGTGAGCTTCAAGGAGGAGGATGGGCAGACCAATGGTTGTGTATTCATGCAGCGGCCAAGATCTTGCTGCTGCTGTGGGCCTTGCAGCGGAGTGGACGTGCTTTGGAGGCTGCCTCCAGGTAGTGCAAGCATAACCGCCATATGTGTGCGAAGGACAGGACTGATGGACGGAGGGACCGTGGTCAAGGTGCTATCTGCTTGCTGGTCTGCAGCTCTCTGGATGTCAGATTGCTGGCTTGTAGTAGCAAAGGGAGTATCTGGATGATGGATGTCAGATTTCTGGCTTGTAGTAGCAAAGGGAGTATCTGGATGATGGATGTCAGATTGCTGGCTTGTAGTAGCAAAGGGAGTATCTGGATGAGGTGGCACTGGGTCTGACTGGGATACAGTGCTTGCTCCGGCTTGAGGTGTGGTCGAAGCTGGAGGGGCAAACAGCTTTTGGGGCAGGGCCGTGCTGATTAAACATTCCACGTGCTGCATCATGGAATTTGACATAGGTCAGGGCCATTTGTTTCCACAACAGAGCCGACCATACACCTAACTCTACGTGAAAAGTTTCCTATGCATTTTTGTCTGGTCTAATTTGGGTAAACCCTAAGCAGGCGAGGGTGAACATTTCCCTGGCATGATGTTGGTCAGCTAACACGATCACGGGCGTCATATACAAAGGCTTGCCTAGCTGCACGGGTAGCAGCCACTGGTGAAAGCATCCTATATTAAAAAAGAACGCGCGGAAAGGCTTGCCTAGCTGCACGGGTAGCAGCCGCTGATGAAATAGAGCACCCTAAATCAAGAAAGATCGCGCGAAGATTCAGTGGCTGAGCGTACCTTTGGCTGAGCGTAGCTTGTGAAGACTCTTTTGGCACCATCCTCACAACCAGTGAGGAGCTCAGGGGGTGCCTGCCTGGCCTTGCCTGCATCCAATCCCTGCTGCACGTCTGCCAGCCACGCATGCAGCACGCGGGGGCGGGCACGGAGGCGCGCCCACAGCAGGCTGAACACGTCACTCCTCCCTTCCCTGCACGCGCAAAAGGAGAGGCAAGGGTGGTTTGGATGCTATTTTACCGTGGATTTCAGGGTTAAAGTTTAGGGTTAGGGTTTAGGGTCAGGGTTAGGGTTGCGCGTTCATTTGCCACCTTTCCTCTTTGCCCGTATAGCACAGGTTGTGCACAGGTAGGTGGCAATCATGGCTAGGGTGGCTTGCCCCAGGCTTTGTGCCCTACTTTTTGTGGGCATCTCACCCAGTCAACAATTGAAAACATGACCTTTGTGAGCCACAAGCCAGCGTGATCAATCTTGCGCTTCGTCTTTGTAATGAGGCGACTATTCCGTACACACACAGTATGCAGTGCCTAAGTATAAGTCAAGGATACTGACGCCATTACAACTCGCCATGCTTGGCCGCATATGATGCGCATGCTTGCCTTGTATGTGCAGCAGTTGAGTGTTATGGGGAATAGCCACACAAGATCTACGCCCAGACTTCTCTCCGCCTAGCATTTCCAGGTTAGACTCATTCACGTGTGGTGCGGCAATCAGAGATGTAGAAGATACTGCACCTTCACATCTACTTTACTACTCTTACTACTTAAATACCTGAATGCCTCTAGCTCCTCCTCGTACGACACTTCGGAGTCCTCAGGGGCATCGCTCACAGTGGGCTTGCGCTGATCACCCTCCTCAGGCAGCATTCGCAAAGGGAAGGGCTGAAGAGGGTTCAACCGAGGGGGTGGAGGAGGGGCGGAGCCTGTGGGCGCTGCGTATGGGAAGGGTGTGTTAAGTTTAAGGGTCATCAAATTATAAATATTAGGGGTGATGTGAGTGAGGTGTGTGTTGCGGTATGACGGTAGGCGTTTGGGATATGTGGGGTATGAGCTCGAAGGCATGGGAGGTCTGAGGTGTTTGGGTTTGAGGTTTGAGGTAAAAGGTGAAGGTGTGCAGTCATGCCTGCAACCCTCCTGACCCCCATTGCGCTTCTTCTTGTTCTTCTTGTGAAGGAGTTCTACGGTATCCGGTACTAAAGTGGCTTCTTTTCCTTAATTAATGTGTGGAGTGGTTTTTTACTGCCTGCGTAGTTCTTCTTTTCTGAAGGTGTGTGGAGTGAGGTGTGCAGAGTTGGATAGCACATGCCTAATCACGACAATTGTAGAAGCAGTGTGAGGACAAGTGGGTGCGATCCTACGGAACACAATAAAAGGTGTGCAGAGTGAGGTGTGCAGAGCTGGATGCCACATGCCTAATCACGACAACCGTAGAAGCAGTGTGAGGACAAGTGGGTGCGATCCTACGAAAAGAAGAA
>Ga0307968_1002281_pt1 | contig 15923 bp, 15 predicted proteins | sample OrgLakmetagen650_FD_201834 | JGI IMG/M metagenome (GOLD analysis project Ga0307968, IMG submission 201834) | Saline water microbial communities from Organic Lake, Antarctica - #650 | ecosystem: Environmental > Aquatic > Non-marine Saline and Alkaline > Saline | place: Antarctica: Organic Lake... | reverse complement strand
CATGTGAGTTACCCTGAGCCCCTCAGTGCCAGTAACAGCACCCATAAAGCCAGTCCCAGACTCATCATCCACATCATTGATAAAAAGGGAAAAGAGGAGAGGAGATAAAGGACAACCTTGTTTTACACCTCTTAAAGGCACAGTGGAATTACCGGTACTGGTAGTTTTGGCACCATCAATCAAAACATACTCGTCTCCATCGTACATTTGTTTGATAACATTGACAAGGTGAGTGGGCATCCTGATATTATTTAATTGATCCCAAAGGTGTGGTCTGTCGATAGTGTCATACGCTTATTAAAAATCAATAAAGGCCGTGTGAAGGTGGGAACAACCCTTTGGTTTAATCTGTTTGGCAGCGTGGACCAAGTGCCTTAAAATAAACATAGGCTGGATCGTGCTACGGTCTGGATAGAAGCCAAATTGCGTGTCAGGAACTTTTCGGCTCTCAACACACCACTTGGTCACTTGTTCTCTCAAAATGTTGGCGCAGAGTCTATACAAAGTCCCGATCACAGCCAACATACGGTAGTTGTTGGGATCAAGCTTAGAGCCTTTTTTGTAAAGGGGGGAGATCTTGGCTTTTTTCCAACAAGCAGGAATACGTTTCTGGCTCAAAGCAACGTGAGGTTTGCCAGGTAAGGGACAATCACATTATATACGTTTCTGGCTCAAAGCAACGTGAGGTTTGCCAGGTAAGGGACAATCACATTTTTATCTTTCTCATTACCTGGGTAGCGTACTTTAAAATAGGGGCTGAGAATTCTTCAAAACCAGGTGAACAATCATCAATAATCTTACCCAAAAATTTGGAGACCGGGCACATCATAACAGCAAGACTCGGACAGTCAAAGGCATCGGCAGTTCTGTTCATACCTTGTGAAATACGACCACGACCCAAAGGGACAGCTGAAGCCCGTGCATCTATGTGCCCTGAATTCCTGTTCAGTGCATCAGGAGGTCTAGGAGGTAATATAGCATTGAAATGTGAAAGGAGGTAGGTTTTCCAAGCATATGTAGGCACAGGGGATGGACAGGTTGTCTTTCTTTGTTTCAGCTTGTCGTAAATAGCTGGACCCCTTTTGCTCAACTTGTCCAAACAATAGCAGTATGTTGTTTTGAGAATTTGCGTGCAACCCTCCGCGTATGCTTTCTGTACTCTTTCTTTGTATCCTGTAAATCCTCTCTACCGTCCCTCAAAGAACGTTAAAAAACCCTTCTCCTTCTCCTGCATACATTATTAAACCAAGGAGCCTTTCTGGCTCCAGCTGCCACCCTTTGATTCTTCCGATTAAAAACGCAAGGCAAAAACTTCCCCATACCAGAAGTGCAAGCAGCTGAAATAATCATAGCCCGTAAATAATTGTTAGCTGCTTCTACGTCCTTTCTCTCAATAGCCTTCATAAAAGAATTGTGGCCTTCAATTATGTTTCCAAGATGTTCAGCGTAATGAAGTGCTTTGTCAGGATTCCACCTCAATATGTGCTTCGGACAGGCACCGTGACAAACATGCTGAGGCTCAAGATTCATATCAGCTCCTGTCAAACCACTCTCTTACTTTGAAACACGTTGTGATACTGCAATGATCAGTGCTCAGCAAATTATGGTAAAAGTTGGGAGTCATGAGGATGTGATGAGGTCTACTTCTGCCATGATACCCCACAAAGGTGGCCTGTCCAGAATTCTCCCTTACCTCTGCCAGTAGTGAGCATGTAAGGACCAGAGGCAGCAATGTCAAGGAGCAGTTTACCAGCACGATTTACCGATTTGCAGCAGGTGCGACGAGCATGCTGTAAGCACTTGAAGTCATCTTGAATGTCGTAGTGCTCGTCGGTAAACTCAGAGAGATCACCTATGTGTGCATTGAAATCACCCATCATAAGGACGTTAGTGAAGTTCAGAGAAGCAGTGGTGGCCTCGTCAAAGAAGTGTTCAAAGCTCTCCGTAATGTCACTGTCGCTCCTTTTATCTGTTTTAGGGTTTAGATAGACAGCGCCCAACGCTACATTACCAGGAAAATTGAATACCTGCTCTGCACACTTCAGCCAAATAGCTTGAATCTGCTCAGAAACGTGCCAAACAGTGACAAAGTTATGAATACTTTGGTCTATGAGAACAGCAACTCCATTGCCTTTATGGCCGATCATGGTTGATGAGATTTGAGATTCAGGAACAGCACAAAGACCTTTGCAACATTCTCCAAGGAGCCTCCGTTACTCTCCACTCTCCACATCATCCTTTTGGGTGTGGGCAGCACCATCTACAACATCCACACTCTGAAGCCTTTCAAAGAACTGGGTCTCGATTCTCAAAGAGTTAAGAAGCTTGCCTCCAAGCTCCATGTGCACTCTGTGAACTTTGCTGCTAAACTTGTCCATACTAGACGTGCCCTTTCCAGTACTGTTATCAACTCTCATCAGGAGCCGATTTCAGGCCAAGCCTGCAACCCTCCTGATCCCCATTGATTTTTCCTTTCCTTTGCGCGGTGGAGGAGCTTTACGGTACTCGGTACCAAAGTGGCTCCTTTTCCTTAATTAATGTGGGGAGTGGTTTTCACTGCCTGCGTAGTTTTTTCTTTTTTCTACGTCGGCACAACTTTTGGAACACCCCGGTCAACTAAATTAAAAACTACATATTTGGAATCCTGAGATCAAAAGCTACCAATTGATATATAAATGAGTCCGATCTGAGGGGGGGGGGGATGGTGGGGTGTCGAGGGCAATTTTTACCTGTTTTCAGTTTTTGGGACCCCCCCTCAGAATTTTACTGGGGCATTTCCACGGAATTGTAAACATATCATCGAAATCCTCAGCTCAAGCCCCGTCGAATGGCACCCTTTCGGGGTGCACTGGGTTAAGGGGGGGGGGGTCTGTGGACATGCCCAAAAGTCAGAGGCACACGCGCTCGGGTGCAAACCGCGGGGCGAGTCAGCCAACGAAGCAGCAATTTACCCCAAACTTACAGGATTGTGCCAGCGTGAGATAGTCAGTGGAATTCTGAAGAAATGGAAGCAATGTGGGACTGTGCTAAATCAGTTATGGGTGCCTGGTAGGTCACGTGGGCATGGGCGTCCGTATCTCAGTTTTTTGACCCGTAACTCTGCAACAGTGCAGTTTCAGGTCTTGATGAATATGCAGATGGATGCCTATTTAAAAAAGGGGCAGATTGGTACCCTTTTTGTCCATGTAGGCTTACTGCATGGGGGGTCTAGGGGTGGGTGGGTGGGTCAGGGGGGTCCTGACCAATTTTAGGGGATGGTGTACACAACTTATTTCTTTAGGTGCCTACCAGGAGGCACCTAAATACACAAGCTTGCTTTCTTTCCCATGCTTGACCTTCATGTACACGCTTGCCCATCTCGCCATCAACCCACCCTACTTGCTTCTATTTTTTCCAGCCTGCCTCTTGCTTCCTTTTTATTTTGTAACCTTCGGTTCATTTTCATCCTCGTAGTAGGGAGTTTGCTTTCTCCCCTTGACCTATGTAAACACGAAAAATCACTCTTGTTCGTACTCCTGCCGTATAAACCAGTTTTACACGTCAAACCATGTCCGCAAAACCCGAACCGGGCCACGTTCCTCATGACATTTTTGCTCAGAACCATCTTCAAATACTCCGGCAAGACAAATGGTGCACGTGCATCAGAAACCGGTCTCTCAGGCAAAGCAAACCAGTTTTGATAGGCCACAGATTATTTAAAACAAGAGCAAGGGTCTTGACCATGTACAAGGTTGGCCAGAACCGTATGCCACCTTTTCAAATACCATATATACCGTACGTATATAGGTAGCTTATTCTCAGAGGGGGTCAACGGAGGAAATGCCTGAAAATGTGCATTTTTGCATGCAGAAAGCAGCCACTTCATCCGATCGACACCATTTTAGCACCAAAGTCTAGCTGGGATTGATAGCTACCCGAGCATGTGCCCAGTTTATGTGGGTCGCTTTGCGTGCTGAGATAGACTGGATTAAGCACACATGATGCATTTAAGCCCTAATGTGGTGATTTCCACGGGAAATGGCTCAAATCCACATAAAACACCAACCAATCAGCCGTTTTCTTTCATTTTTGTTGCAATGATATTTACATTAAAAATATATTAGATTGGTACAGTGGGTGATCTGGTATGTGGTAGAGTTTGTGGTAAAAAGTGGGGTGCACGCGGCTTACCAGGTATGTGCCCCCCAAAGAAAAAGAAAACTACGCAGGGGTGATAAAACCACAAGCATGGATGAAGGAAACGGAGACGTTGCTGTCGGACAGCAAAGCACTCACGCTACCAGGCAGATTCGAACCCGCAACCCCAAAGAGTCTGGCCTGACCACGGGCCACTAGGCTTACAGGGCAGTTACCCAGCCCCCCAATTAGGCAGCCTCAAGCAGAAGTGCTCTGGTAAGCACTTCAAACATTTTGATGCCTAGTTTGAGGCTGCCTAATTGGGGGGCCCATACGCGGGGAACATTTTAAAACATGCCCATTTTAGGGGGAGTTGTCCACTTCTGGCATAATCTGTATAAAACAGTTAACGGTATATATGGAGAAATCGGTACCCTTTAGATGTAATCATAATAGGCTCATCTTGTAGCTCTTGAAGAGCTGCACACCTCTATCCAATTTAATTGTGTCAAAAAACAAAGTTAGTGACACACAATTAAGATTATTGTTGAAAGGCATAATATAGCCTGTGCAGCATAATTTTATCAAGATCATTGTTGAAAGGCGTAATATAGCCTCTTAGGAATGGCTGGGGGCAACTGAGGGAGAATGAGAGCACTTCAGCAGCACCGCCAACCGCCACCAGCAGATTCACCTTCCCCAGACAGCATCAACCCAAAGATCCCAGAATTCTCAAACGTGACATCCACCTCATCGAGATTACATATTGTGAGGACACTAGACCTCAAAACCAGCTGAGCGCCGCGCAGCAACAGCACAAAAGCCTCTGCACCATCCCTGAAGGAGCCTCCGTTACCCTCCACACTATCCTTTTGGGAGTGGGCGGCATCATTTACAACAATCACACACTGGGGCCTTTTAAGGAGCTGGGTCTTGACTCTCAAAGAGCTAAGAAGCTTGCCTCCAAGCTTCATTTACAATTTTATCATCTACGCTGCCAAATTTGTCCATACCAGACGCACTTTCCAGTACTATCATCAACTATGATCGAGAGCCGGTTTCAGGGCAAGCAAGTAACAAATTTTCACGCGCACATCCGTTCCGTGCCACCAACATTCACACAAAGTAGGACCTTCAAAATATCGTTTGCAACTTCTTCCTATTTTGATGTCTGTCTTGATATGTACCCTTGAACTACTCATTCAAGGACCAGTAAAAACTAAGAGGTGAGGTGCATGTGATGAGAGTACAAATAGTGAGTATATAGCAGGACATTCAAATGTTCGAAAATGAATACCGAAATAATAGAATGTTGCAACCTTCAAGTCTATGTTAGACCTCGCAGCATACACAACTGCAGGGTAGCGTAGTGTGGTGCAACACCGATCCACCATAGATGGCCGTGAGGTTGAGGAAAAGGACTGTCTGCTGTTGCCTTCATGCTGCTTGTTTTTGGTTAAAGACGAGCTTGATTACCATGCTTGCGTGTGATCAAGGAACTTGAGAAGAACTTGGTGATTGACTAGAGGCAAATTGCCTACTTGCAATCACGGTTGCGTTTTCGAATTCGTTGTTGCAGGTTGTTGCAGGTTGTGTTATCACTGCCAGCACACGGAACCTTTATTCTTTTGGATCATTTTCTTCCCGTCCTTGTTGCAGGTCTCTGTTGTATTTTTTCTTATTTTTGCAACATCACTGTAAATGATTTAGGCCCACGTACATGGCGCGCAATATCTGCAACGATTGATATTTATCAGATCTTTTGTCCAAAGCTCGATCTCGCGCACGAACAGCCTGATGCTTTTGCATTCACATCTGTGCACAGCGCAAGATGGTCTAGGGCCACAACCTAAACTGGGGTAAAGATGATGACTGTAATCACATACACGGGACATGTCGCCTACGAATGCGAGATATTACTTTGGCACGCCTGCGAATCATATTCTTTTTCCCAAATTTCACCAGTAAAAATGCTCGTGTGCAAGCGTGTGTCCGGTAGGTTATTTGTTGGGTTCGCCTCCTTCCCCAACGGACCCCCATTTTCGCATGTGTGTTGTGGCTGCAGGATCTGTGGCTTCCACCCGTGGTGGAGGAGCGGTGAGTAGCAAGTCCGTGGTCCCTCGAGCGGGCCTTGGCCGCAAACACGCCGTGAGCTGCGAGGCCAAGAAGGTGGCCCTCCTGGGCGCTGGTGGTGGCATCGGCCAGCCGCTGTCACTGTTGCTCAAGGTACAGTGTTTTCCTGTTTGATGGCAGCACCAAAACGGAAGAGGGGAAGAATGTTTTGGTTGCAGTTGCTCTTCCAAGGCGAAACAAACCAGACGACATTGCTCTTTGCACACACCAGATGAACAAGCTGGTCACGGAGCTGGCCCTGTACGACATCATGGGCGTTGCTGGCGTGGGCGCGGACATCTCGCACTGCAACACGCCTGTCCGGGTGAGCACTTGATGTGTTGCCTTCTTTGCCTTCCCCCTTCTTTTCCCCCTTCTCTTCCTCCCTCTCACAGACATGCTGCAGCACAGAGACCAGGTATGTGCATTCCCACACCAACAACACAGGTGACCGCCCACACAGGCCCAGAGGAGCTGGCAGCAGCACTCAAGGGAGCTGAACTGATCATCATCCCCGCTGGCGTCCCCCGAAAGCCCGGCATGACCCGGGACGACCTCTTCAACGTCAATGCCGGAATCGTGAAGGGCCTGGTGGAGGCTGCAGCCAAGCATTGCCCTGAGGTGTGAGCAAGTCATGCAAGCTCAAATTTTGTGGTTAGAACCAGCATGATGTTATTACTTATGGACTAAGATGTATGCCTGCTTCTGTCCAGATTGAACAACAACATAAATGTGGGGAAGGGGGAATGCTCATGCCAGTGGTTGAGTCCTTAAACTGCGTTAGATTTGTGCCTAGAGCTAAATGTTTAGGCAGTTGGGTCAATCGCATGCTTTGCTCTAAATTTTGCACAGGTCAATTCCTAGTAGAATGTTTATTGACAGTATGCACAGCAAGTGCCAGTAGGCGACTGACAGGGGGCCACCCCAAAACTGTAGCACTGCGACTCCTTGGAGTTCCTGGGCAATTGAAAAGTAACAATATGATAATACAAGGTATGCCAGCAACTGGAGTGGAACCAGCATGCAATCTTGGGACCTAATTCTGTGGGGAACTCGTTGCAGGTCCAATGAAACCTACAAATTTGCAACAAAGAGATTGACCAAGCAATAATATGCTTCACGTAAGCAGTTTTGTTTCAGCCGGTGCTTTCTTGCATGCTTGCACACGTGCGCGAGCGCGCGCGCACACACACACACGCACACACACACACACACACGCACACACACACATACGCACACATACACCACACACAAACACACACAAAAGCACACACACATACACACACAAACAAACACACATATATACACACACAATCACACACAATCGCACACACACACACACACCCACGCACACACATACACACACGACACACACACACGTACACACACACGCATACGCACACATATGCGCACACACATACACACACATACATACACACATATGTGCACGCGCACACACACACACACATACACACACGCATACACACACATATGTGCACGCACACACACATACATATACACACGCATACACACACACATGCACACGCGCGCGCGCACACACACACACACACACACACACACGCACACACACGCACACACACGGATCCGTCTTGACTTCTGGAGCGATTCATGATTCGTGAATCGCCTTCAGATGTCAAGACGGATCCACGTGTGTGTGCACGGATGCGGCACCTAGCGACAGACCTGAGTTGTCTAAACCAGACGCAGTAGACACCATAATTTCTGGAGCACAGAGGGCAGCAGGGGGCACACAAAGCTTGCCCCTGTTTGATGTAGAGTTGCCGTATTGGTAGACGGCACGGCTGAAGCACAGGCAATAAGTACTCCTGAGAAAGAAGGTCTTCAGGTATGTCAGTGGCTTTAAGTACACTCTTGTCCCATCATTAGACTGCTTGACAGAACCCCATGCAGGAGCACATCCTCTGTCAGCTGTTGCTGCCCCATGCTAAATCTAATATTTAATTACATTGATTGTGTGTGGATTGCATACATAATGAAATAAGTCCGCCACATTTGCTTCTCAGCTCCCGTCCGTATAAAAACACTTCCAGTGCACTAAACATTATATCAGGTTTTAACCTGTGCAAAATTTAGAGCTAAGCTTGCAACCGACCCAACTACTCGGACGTTAAGCTTTAGGCGGATTGATGATACAGACATGATTTATTTCCTTAGAGCTGTTGTGCAAGCGAAGAGCTGTTTGCTATGTACATTCCTGCAAGTGGCATAGTGCCCATTTCATATGTGTCAGTGATCCATCCTGCAATGGCAGAACCTGATGCGCTTTCCGACTTGCAGGCCGTCATCCAGCTAGTCACAAACCCTGTGAACTCTACGGTGCCTATTGCGGCAGAGATCATGAAGAAGAATGGGGTTCACAACCCTGCCAAGATTATGGGGGTCAGCACTCTGGATGTGGTGCGTTACCGAGCTTTGGTACCTTATAACAAGTTGACATAGCAGAATAACACATTACGTACCGTGTCAGAAAGTACTGGTAGTCCTGGTAGTCTTGAAGCACACACTGCACAAAACTCTTCTCTAGCATGTTGATGCTGCAGATCCTTAAGGATGTGCACAAGGCAAGGATCTGCACAATCAGTTGGGGGCCCCATGTTGACGTTCTGTCGTGGGGCTCAATTTAGGTGGCATTCCATACGGCTATAGCTTTCCACATGGCCCTTAGCTTAGCTCTCTCTTGCTGCTCTTTTTTGCTGCTGGGGCGCTGCTACCTTTGCCTAGCTTGGCGTACAGGGCTAGCTTATAGCTTGTTGTCAACTCGACCTGACTTCTCTAGCGCTGCAGTGAGCCAGCATGGAGCAATGCCTGCTGCGGAGTGTGGTTGCAGGCTTTCTTGCTCGCAGCGTACCAATGTCGTCACCTGCATCCAGCTTTACTTCCACTTACTGCAGCACATTATGTAAGCTCTATAGAGAGCCCCTTAGCGCGCGTGTACGCTTGATTCAAGCAGCAGTTATCAAAATGTTTACTTTCCATCATCATGCATCCAACATAAAGCCTCTCTGTTGTCATTGTGTGTAGGTGCGTGCCAACACATTTGTGGCTGAGGCAAAGAAGCTGGACGTAAAGGACGTGGATGTGCCTGTTGTGGGTGGCCATGCTGGAACCACGATCCTGCCCCTGCTTTCACAGGTGAAAGCGCACTGCGGAGAAGACTCATTGCCGCTCAATGACTTATTTCTAGACTACAGAGATAGCTATTTGCACAATTTGCAGCCTACCATGTACGCGAAAGGACAAAATTGACCAATTGAGCAGCACTAAATAAAATTTCTTGCATACCCTATACGTACATCACCGCCACCCCAAAGCCCCGAAAAATCCCTGCAAGATCTGGAAGATAACAATATAAACATCTTACAAATTATTTGATCACCGCCACCCTCAAGGAATGTTAGTTAGGGGCAGTGATATTCTTCATGTACGGCAATGTGGGTCTAGCAAAAGGTAGTATGTTGGCACGCCTGATTGCCATTTGTCCCAGGGTAGGCACACTTGCGATTTCTATGCTCTGGTTGCTTCATTTTAGAGCGCTGCCTTCCCAACCAACCTGGCTGACATCCTGAAACTGTGCAAATCACTTGCAGGCAACCCCCCCTGTGTCCTTCACCGACGCTGAGAAGAAAATGATGACTGAGAAGATTCAAAATGCAGGAACTGTGGTGGTGGAAGCAAAGGCAGGCAAGGGCTCTGCCACACTCTCCATGGTGAGTGAGCTGGCCAGTTTGTTGCGTGTTGTGTGGTCAGCTTTCCCAACAAGGTACATTTACATGTTTGTCTAGAGGGGCTGACTGAGGCCCAAATATGGGCATGCTGTTCAAATCTTTGAGGTATGTGCAGTCTAGCTGGTGCGATTCATGATAAGTGCTATAATTATAAAGTAGTTGATCTTGAAAAGTGCCATTCAGGGGTACTTCTTATCGGCTGCTGCATTTTTTCCTTTTGCTGCCAAATTCATGACAAACACTCCCCCCTCCAGAATATATGTTTTTTGGTGTTTTCAAGGCCTCAATACTGGTAGCATACAATGTCAGCTTCTGCTGGAAGTGGCGTGTGAGAATTAAATAAAAAAGCTGCATCCAAAGACTTTTGCTCAATCAGCCCCCTCTGGTATTTGTTTCATGTTAAATCAGCCATGTGCACAACATGCACTGTGCACAAGAGGCAAACAAGAGGGTTCTTGCGTGGGCGCTGAGCAGCAATTTTGTTTGTTACAAAACGTGCACGCTGAGCACCGCACACCTTACAAGCTCCACATGCACTGTGCACTGATGGGGCACTGCACACAGCTTGAGCACACAGCTAACTGTGCACAGAAGCACAATGCACACATCAAACACACACACACACACAACTTGCATTTTACCCTGCAAATTGCACTACAAGAGCAGCTTGTGCATGACGTACATTGTGCATTTGACTTACACTGCACACCGCATATTGCACACACTGCACACTATCAATGTTGCTCACGCAATGTCAGGCACAAAACATGAACTGTACAATGCAAAATATGCACACAAAGCACACTGCACACAACAACTTGCGCACACCTTCTGCAATTCGTGCATGATGTGCCCTACCCATATAATGATGCTCATGCACATATGAGGAGGTATAATCAGTTGCTCTGCCGCGCAGATGCCTTATTCTAAGGGTGGGCCAGATCTGTATCAGTATAGTTATAGGTATTATACAGTACGGTATATGCGCCATATAATGCAAAGGTTTAGGGGTTCCTTATCGGTATTCCAAAATTCCTGCACCTGAATTGGATATGTGAGATTGAATATGTCCTATTTTAATGCAAATCATGTTTAAATAACATAACTGGATGTTTCATGATGTTTGAGGCCAAATGGACTACCCCAGTGGTTTGGGCAGAAATTTAGTTCAAATTTTGGCACTGAATGTTTACGTATTGAGCCACCACAATCTACCCAGGGCCTCATTTCACTTCAAAATACGACAGGAGTACTTCTTTTACGATCAAAAATCGCTTGACATCTTGACATGCTAAAACCGGATATGGTGGGACTTGGTTTTCCACCCTTTATGACACCCCTTTTGCTGATTTTTGTAAAGGAATTGGGCCAAAATGGGGTACCTGGCCAACTACTGCTCCGTTTCGCCCCATTTTTGTTGCAATGCTATTCTTATTGAAATGTAGACTATTCATATAAAAATGACACAAATCGGGTCAGTTGGTGGTGAGATATGACAGATTGGTGGTGAAAAGTGGGGTTCATGCCGCGGGCAATTAGACATGTGCACCCCTATTGGCAGCTTTCAAGCTTGGGTGTTATCAGCAGCTACATCTGGGTGCTAAGCTTAGGAACTGCAAGGGTGCGCATACTCTGGGAACATTTCAGAAACACCCCCTTTTCAGTCCTCCGTCGACCACCTTTGGTAAAAATGAGCCAAAATGACCCTTTGCTGCAAAATGTGAGGCAATTTTCAACCTTCTGCATCGTACCGTAACCGTACTGGATTTTACCGTACATATGGTCTGACCGTACCGTACCATGCTGTACCCGTACCATGACATATTGTACACCGTACTGGCACATCACTGTATGTATTATACGGTGTACATACGTCGTGCACACAGTATTCCCATATAGAAATACGGTGAACTCTTGTATTTAGGTGGTACACCCCAGACTTAGGTTTGAATCCCAGCAACAAGTCACATTTGCTCTTGGGTCAATTGTTTTCTTTGCGTGCTTTTGGGCACACCCTGTGCTTCCTACTCTCTTTGATGCATGTATTTGCATAAGCCACCAAGTTTTATTGGTTGTTAGCATAATTGGGCGTTTTTTACACTGGAATAGGCCATTTTTGAGGTATTTTTGGCTTTGAGCAGGCCTAACCCTTCAGACTTTAATTTCTTGGCGTAGCATTACTAAGCCGTGAATTCAAAGTAAGACAAGAGCTTTAAAATGAGCCAATTACCAGGAGGCTGTATTTATCATAACTTATTGGCGTCACGTGTCAATTGAAATATAAATTCTGTAATTGGTATCCCGACGGTAAAAGCTTTCGATTGGTATATAATTGAGTTATTTCTGAGGGGGGCGAGGTTAAAAATGAAAATTTAATACATTTTGGTGTCACAATGTGATCGAGGATCTACAGTATACAGTACTTGAAAAGGTGATACCATCAGGCCTGTGCACTGCACAGTATTACAGGACGGTACGCTGTTTCCTTTACATACCATAATTTTCCAGAGGGGGTTATCTGGGCATAAGCCAAAACATGCTCCTTTTTGCATGAAAGTTGCAACTTCTCACACGTCACTTCATCAAATTGGACCCAACCTAGCTTCAAACTAATGCCGACTTTACAAGCTACCCGAGCATGTGCTCAGGTTGAGACAAGTCGCCCTGTGTACAGAATAACAGGACTAAAAGCACACGTTGTGCACCTGTACCCTAGATGGGTGCTTTCCAGGGGGAATGGCACATTAATTTGCATATCTCGCCAACCACCAAGTCTTTTTGCCCCAATTCTTTGCAATGATTTTTTTTTTATTGTAAGGACTTCAAATACTAAAAATCACCAGGTTTGGTGCGCTGGCCGGTCAGATGCAGCATATGGCTGCTCAAAAAGTAGATTTACGCCGCGGCTGCTGAGGCAGGTGGCCATAACAGGCATGTTTCAAGCTCAACTGCTTTGAAATTTGCATAGCAGAGCTGAGCTTGAAACCTGCAAGTTAAGGGGCCCACACTTTAGGAGCATGCAAAAAGTTTACCCATTTTGGGCCTCAGATAACCCCCTCTGGTAATTTTTTCCATGTACCGTTCGTTTACGATCACTTCGTGACTACACTTTCAAATAATTAATATATTTTCAATTTAAGTTCGTGAGGGAGTCTGGGGATTATTTTTTGAGTTCGAAGGCACTTCGGGAGGGCCCTGTCGGGAATTTATTTTTGAGTTCGAGAGCCCCCCTGTGAACGCTGCCTGTGCACTGCTACTGCTGTTTGTTATGGCTGCTGAAGCTGTGGCTGAGGCTTAAAAAACCCGGGCAGGGGGTTCACACTGGCGAGCTTGGAGCTCATTTCGATTTTCACCCTCAAAATTGATTTATCACTTCGAAGTCAGTTCGGAGAGGCCTCCAAGAATTAATTTCTGGCCAAATAAAAAAAATAATTTCCGAAGTGATCGTAAACAAACGGTATTTGATTTTGGAGGACTGTGATTTAGTATAATTACGGTCATTTACTTACTACCGTATACGGTATGTTGCCAAGCTGGCACTGGTAGTGCAAAATTGGCCTCAGAAAGTCCTGTCCACCCCAAAACCTCCCAATTCTACCTCCAGCATGCTCTCACGTGGAGACACCTCACAATGCTTCCTGGATGACCCTTAGGCTGTGTTGGGGCTGCATCAGCTCGGGGAAGGGCCCCGCAGTGGCTTGCATGGAAACTTAAAGTCGGACGCACTACATGATGCTCTGTGCGAGGGGCACACAATTCAATTATTCACCCCAATGCGGCCTATGCGAAAGCCTTTTGCCCTCTGAGCTGCACGTGCACACACATGCGTTGGTGTCCTTCCTCCCCAAAAGAGGGCCAGCCCCCCTGCTGCTTAAGCCTGAAGCCAGCTTAGGAGGCCTACCTGGTTCCTCTTCATTACTGCAGCATCCAACTCTGCATGTCCTGCCCTGTCCCTTTGCAACACGTTCTGCATGTGCCTCTGATGCCTCCCCCACTGCTGCCTTCTTCTCACTTGCTGTCTGGTAACTAGGCTTGAAGATGTATACTCACTTGGGGGCTTTGAGGGGCGGCTTGGAGGCTTTCCCAGCTTGTCCTTGTTCATGCTTAAAATGAATTAATCGACCTTAATGTGAGCTTCGCAAGGCCCTTGTAACTTCGTTATTGAAACTGCCTTCGACACTCTGCGAGGGGGTCAGATATGTTCGCGATACGCGGTGATATACTGCCTCTACGGTATACGACTATTCTGGCCAACCCAACCTATTATCTTATCATGGGAAAATGCTGATGGTGTGCAGATAACGTGATTAGAAATTCAGGATAACAACAGACAGCCGGCAAATTCAAGTGGTCAATGGGGCTAGGGATCCTAACATAGCTTCAATGGGAGCTGTGTGTTCTATTTCAGGCTGTGGTAGCAAATATAACTTTTGTGGCCAAGTATGGTGGAAAAAGCCCTTGCCTGCTCACGGTACATTGTTGAACTAAAAGGTGTTGAAAAGTACCGGAAGATCAAGGAGCTTGACAGTAGCTTCACCTACATTTTTTTGCAGGCTTATGCAGCTGCACGGATGGCCGAGTCCACGCTAATGGGATTGAATGGAGAGCCCAACATCTACGAGTGCTCATACGTGCAGTCTGACGTAAGTTGGGAGTGCAACATGGGGAGGCAGGGAGCTCTTTCTTGTGGAAGCTTGCAAGCTTGGCCAATGCCACCTAGAACTAGGACTAGTCAATCTTTGGTAGTGCCATTTTGTTTTTTGTGTAACACCTGCAATTGTTGCTCTTCCGTCCTTCTCAGGTTGTCCCAGGTTGTGCCTACTTTGCAAGCAAGGTTCTGCTAGGCCCAGGAGGTGTTGCTAAGGTGCTGCCCATCGGCACTATGGACGCCGTCGAGCAGGTAAGACGGGTTTCAGTTTTATTTCAAGGGTAGGCAGTGCTATACCAAAACTAAATATTTTACCTCTTTGATTGGCGTTTTCCTTGCAGGCTGGCTTCGACGCCATGCTTCCCGAGCTCAAGGCTTCCATCCAAAAGGGCATTGAATTTGCAAATGCTTAACTCTATGTTGGCTTTAGCTCCTGCTGTGCCACTTCGTAGTTTGTAGAATGGCCTAGTATCCGCGGCAATCTAGAGGATACGCATGATTGTTTTGGGTAGGCTGGGCAACGGTAGACTAGGGCCAGGCATGCTACGTGCAGCTTATGGCTTGACTACCAGGCTTAGGTACATTACTTATGCACATCAACAGAAGACCAAGATAAAGCTTGTCTGCAGGCCATGAAAACTACTCCCCAAATTAATAGAGGAAATGGGAAAAGGTAGATATCCACCACGGCTTAACAATGCAGATTACCGGCAACCACATTTATGGCTGTGACCTGGCTGTTACCTTCCAACCTCAGCCCGCAAATTTAACAGAGGTTACAGATTAAAACAAGTAAAAAAATGTGACTGCTAGGCTGCGTATGTAAAAAAACAATGTAACAAATGTGAGGAGTGTGAGGAGTTGTAATACCACAGACTTGTAACACCTAAAAAATGCTTAGAAGGGGAAAATGGTTACAATGAATGGGTGGTGACCTTTAGCCAGATTGTTTAGCTGATCGGCTGCTGACTGGTCTCGGCCAGCCACAAAGAAACCCATAAGCTCAGAAAGGAAGAGAAATATGTTGCAGCAAAGGGTTCAAACCTTGCTGCAACCAAGTCGGGAGTCAAGCTGCAGAAAAGTTTTAGTTTAGTTTGGATTACGAAGGCCTCCAGCCTGGCATGGCTGCTCAACCTATAATGGTTACAATGGTTAGTTTAGTTTAGTTTAGTTTGGATTACAAAGGCATTCAACCTGGAATGGCTGCTCAACCTATGAGAAAGAGGTAAACCTCAAAACAAACCAAGTAAAAAAAGGGCTGTAACGCAACTGGAAAATGC
>Ga0307968_1002280_pt1 | contig 15924 bp, 19 predicted proteins | sample OrgLakmetagen650_FD_201834 | JGI IMG/M metagenome (GOLD analysis project Ga0307968, IMG submission 201834) | Saline water microbial communities from Organic Lake, Antarctica - #650 | ecosystem: Environmental > Aquatic > Non-marine Saline and Alkaline > Saline | place: Antarctica: Organic Lake... | reverse complement strand
GCGTCGGGGAATGGGGGGGTGCTCCAGAGTTTTACAGAGCCACTTTCAAAAAAATATTAAATGTATTTTATGGGTTCATCAGCTCTAGCCCTTTTTATTGGCGCCCTTGTTGGGTGATTTGATTAAGGGGGGGGGGGGCTGGATGCCTGGCCACAGAAATGCATGGAATGCCCCCAAGTAGACCGCGGGGGTGTTCAGGCAAATTACTAGCAATTGATTCCAAACTTGCAGTTCATGCATTGCATATGCATATGTTGCATGAATGAAGCAAAAAAGTGCTTCGGCAAAGGTTTAAGCTGGATTCGTGCACTAAACAGGTGATCAGTGCAGGAGCGTGCCCACATCGGTTTCTGCCCTATAGCTCGTCAGGTATCACATCATTTGGCATGAAAAATGTGCAGGCAAATAGGTGCTTGGATTCTGAGCAGATTGACACCCTTTTTATTAGTGTGGGGGGTCAGGAAGGGGGGTTTGGGGGACGGGGTCATTTTGAGCCGGAGGCCCCAAATTGACATGTGACTGTCATGAATTGTTATTTTTTAGGCTCCTGCAGAGACCCTAAATTAACTCAAATTGTATTTGACCCAAATTTTAATCAACCCAATTGGTAATTGACCTGTAGGCAGGCTGTGCTTGCGTATTATATTGTCGACATGTAGTCGTGATTTATAATATATTGTCGTTCGACATGTAGTGGTCATTTATAATTATAACGCGGAGACTGGTTTTCACAGCTTACGTCGTTCTTTGGTATGCAAATTTTTCCATTCGCAGTTTTCTGTATAAGCGTATTCCAATTACTGCACCCCCAATTGCTGCACCACCATACTCAGTGGTGATGTATAGTTGACGTGAATATCGGTTTTCACAGCCTACGTAATCTTTTATTTTCTGTATATGCGTAAGTGTATGTGTACACGTACACATACCGCGCTGGTGGTGATTTGAAAATCATCCACTGGGTCGAGGTTTATCACTGAGGCTGAAGGCTCACTGAAAATTGTCCGACCCTTTCCTTGCATATGTACATCCTCCACATGTCACCAACCACACGCCATATCCCCACAGACACACTCCCCACAGACACCCTCCACTGCCCACCTTCAGCGTCTGCAGCAAGCGCTTCTTACTTGCCAGACTATTCAGGCCCACAAAGGTGCTGACCTACTGACCAAACTGCAGGCTCCTTGCAGCTTTATCTTTAATTGTCTGAACCACTTGTTCTGCGCATTCAACCCCTCAGCAGCAACAACCGCAGCCCACGTGCACACCCCACCCACCTTCAGCGTCTGCAGCAAGCGCTTCTTCATCGTCAAACTGTTCAGGCCCACGATAGCGCTGATCTGCTGACCAGGCCGCAGGCTCCTTGCAGCTTTCAGCGCGTATGTGGATTTGCTCCACAAGACCTCCCACCGATCTGGGCATTCACTGCCAAGCACCCTGGACAGAGAAATAATGCAGCCCACAACGTTGTTAATTACAAACCTGCATGAACTGTGCGTCAAAATGTAACCCTACACGTCCACTGAGTTGGGCATTCAATGCAGAGCACCAAAAAAAAGTTACGCAGCTCATAACAGTGTTCAGTGTAAAGCTAAGGGAGTGGTGTGTTGGGATGTAACCCTACATATTCACTCGTTTGGGCATTCAATGCAGAGCACCGCAGACAGAGAAGTCACACGGCCCACAACATTGTTCAGTGTGAACCTAAGGGAGTTGTGTTGAAATTAAACCCTACACAATCCCTGGGTTCGGCATTCAATGCAGAGCACCGCAGACAGGGAAGCCACGCAGATCGCAGCATTGTTCAGTGTAAAGCTACATGAGTAGTGTGTTGGAACTAAACCCTACACGTCCACTGAGTTGGGCATTTAATGCAGAGCACCGCAAACAGAGAAGTCACACGGCCCACAACATTGTTCAGTGTGAACCTAAGGGAGTTGTGTTGGAATTAAACCCTACACAATCCCTGGGTTCGGCATTCAATGCAGAGCACCGCAGACAGGGAAGCCACGCAGATCACAGCATTGTTCAGTGTAAAGCTACATGAGTAGTGTGTTGGAACTAAACCCTACACGTCCACTGAGTTGGGCATTTAATGCAGAGCACCGCAAACAGAGAAGTCACACGGCCCACAACATTGTTCAGTGTGAACCTAAGGGAGTTGTGTTGGAATTAAACCCTACACAATCCCTGGGTTCGGCATTCAATGCAGAGCACCGCAGACAGGGAAGCCACGCAGATCACAGCATTGTTCAGTGTAAAGCTACATGAGTAGTGTGTTGGAACTAAACCCTACACGTCCACTGCGTTGGGCATTCAATGCAGAGCACCGCAGACAGAGAAGTCACGCAGCCCACAACATTGTTCAGTGTGAACCTAAGGGAGTTGTGTGTTGGAATTGAACCCTACACAATCCCTGGGTTTGGCATTCAACGCAGAGCACCGCAGACAGGGAAGCCACGCAGATCACAGCAATGTTCAGTGTAAAGCTACATGAGTAGTGTGTTGGAACTAAACCCTACACGTCCACTGAGTTGGGCTTTCAATGCAGAGCACCGCAGACAGGGAAGTCACGCAGCCCACAACATTGTTCAGTGTAAAGCTACATGATACATAAGTAGTGTGTTGGAACTAAACCTTACACGTCCACTGAGTTGGGCATTCAATGCAGAGCACCGCAGACAGAGAAGTTATGCAGCCACGGATATATTGAATGCAAACCTGCCTCTAAGACGTTGGTACAATTACGTGCGTGGATATTAACTCTGTGCAGATGGTTGCGTGTGTAAGAACTTAACATTACATAGACGGGTAATAATAACAATCCACAGGTGGTTATTCTGTCAGAGTCTTTTGTTCCCACCATCACCTGTCTCGCCTATCCCTAAACAAAGTGAGATCAGTCTTCTGTTCCCATCCATACCTGTCTTGCCTATCCCTAAACAAAATGAGACCAGTCTTCTGTTCCCATCCATACCTGTCTCGCCTATCCCTAAACAAAATGAGATCAGTCTTCTGTTCCCACCATCACCTGTCTCGCCTATCCCTTAACAAAATGAGATCAGTCTTTTGTTTCCATCCATACCTGTCTTGCCTATCCCTAAACTAAATGAGATCAGTCTTCTGTTCCCATCATCACCTGTCTCGCCTATCCCTACACTAAATGAGATCAATCTTCTGTTCCCACCATCACCTGTCTCGCCTATCCCTAAACTAAATGAAACCAGTCTTTTGTTCCCATCCATACCTGTCAATCGGACCTTGCACAAGCGCCCGAGGGGGGCCCCCTGTCCTCATGCCGCCTGTCCGTGCAAAAAGACATGACACGTTACTAGGGTTTATTTCGTCTGCATCGTGAGATGCGGAAAATTTAGTATCAAGAAAGTAAAAGACTGCTCAGAGTCCCTCACACCTTGCTCTAAGAGGAACAACACAAGAAAGGGTCAACCAAGGAAAAGGAAAACTAAGCTTAGGATAAGAGCAACTTTTGAGGACCAAGGAAATAAAAGAACAGAGGAACAACAAAGAAACACAGATAAGAAGCAAGAGTGATACAGCAGCATATCACTTTTGCTGCACTACAAGCACTGAAGTTCATGTGTTATAAACTGAACTCAGGATTTTCCAAAACCATACATGTACGGTGTATGCACGTATTTTGGCAGGGTAATCACCAAACATACAGTGTATATACACGGTTCTGGCCAACCTTAGATGTATTACTAGGGTAAGCCAAAACCATACACATATAGGTAAATACGGTGCATATGCAGTAAAGTTACAAGGGAAATAACCATACATACCATGTATCATGTAAAATGTGTAATTAGCAGGCAATTTGCCATACGGTCATGTTAAGTGTGTAAATAGTACGGTCGTGGTCAACCCAACGCATATACAATCAGTGTTGTGCACATACGGCGTCAATCAGAAATGGCACCGTTAATTACGGTGCTTAAATGACGTCTACGTCACATAACCGTAATTAACGGTGAAATTCATACTGACGGTGGGAAATCGTAAGTAACGGTGCGGCGTCAGGTTCTCAGTGGCTCAGAGTGCCAACTCAAGCTCGAGCTTAAGGGGCGCTCTCAGCGCCCCGATTTCCCCACAAACAATTTGCGATATAAATATAGAATGTCCTCCGGAAATCAGGCCAAGAGGGCTCGTGTGGCCCTGAGTCAGTTGAGCCTGGCCCGGCCTGGCCAGTTGCTGACGGTTTCCCACCGTAAATAACTAATTCCTGATGGTTTCCCACCTTAAATAACTGTAAAGCTGACCGTCAAAAATCAAAATCACCGTAAATTACGCCTGAGGATTAGTTTCTGACGGTCAGCACCGTAAATTACGCCTGACCGTCAAATGACGGTTGACGGCTTCAACCGTAAAGTGCACAACACTATACAATACTTTTAGCAGGCAATTTTCCATACGGTCATGTAATGTGTGTGAGTAGTACAGTTCTGGCCAACCCTGCGTATTACATGAACCATGGTAGATGGCACGGTTCAATGGTGGTTCTTATGTACACCTCTGCTGCTGCAAAAAAAGAAGGCAACTAAGCCACTTCCCCCATTGGTTCAGGACAGAGGCGCCTTCGGTATCGAGATCCAAAGAATTTCTGTGACCAGAAAAGGGAAAATCGATGGGAATTTTGGGAATAACAGGCTTTGCTATTTCTACACCACTTATCCGTGATGCGCCCCTTCAGCTGGCTTGTTCCGATGTGCCCGTGCACCTCTTCTATTGCAACGCGTTGCCTGCATGCTTCTTTCTGGTCTGCACCTCTTATGCTGCACCACTTTCTTCATACTTCGTTTCGGTATGCACCTGTTCCGTTTGTGGGGTCCATCCTGGTTGTAGCAGTTCTCAAAGATTTAATCTCTGCTGCACCACTCCTCCTACACGACCCGCGCTGGTCCATACACAATACTGCTGGAAAGAAACGAAAGCCTTTGCTAAAATGCAAAGACTTTCAATGCTCAAACTTGTTAGATCCCCACCAAAAAATGAATTAACACTGGAACACTTATATTATACTTCAGACCCTATTTCCTATCAAGCATCCCCATTTCTGTGACATGCATCGACTTACGCAATACTTCTTGTTAGAGCCATTTGGTATTTGTGCGCCTTGAATGTAAAGGGCAATACATAGTGGCAATGTATAGTGTCTAGTGTCACAAGCACGAGCATCTCGCAAGGCGTATTTGTATGATGAAGTTGACAGCCCTTGTCACCCTGAATGATTTGAGGAAACAAACCTGCATCACGCAGCACTTCATCTATGAGCTCCACCGCCACTTCGCCCTGGCTCCAAAGCACCTCATCCAACCAGAAGCGAAAGTTGACTGGTTTTGGGGGAGGGCTGGGCAGGAAGGGCAGCCCGAGCACCATACAGCGCGCATCTGTGTGTGTGTGCGTGTGCGTGCGTGTGTGTGTGTGTGTGTGTGTGTGTGTGTGTGTGTGTGTCTGTGTGTGTGTCTGTGTGCGCGCGAGTGTGTGCGTGTGTGTTCTAACAAACTGTCGAAGCGGCCGTACCTATCAGGTTCCCTTGCCCCTGGACATTGTCTCGCCCGTGCAGGCGTCCTGCTGCATCTAAAAACAGATCTCGTGCCTTGGAGACATGCCTTCTATGGGTGCGTGGTGCAGGCGGTGGTTGGGGGCGTGCAGCACTAGCCGCTGCTGACGCACACGCATCAGGCACTTTCTGCTGGGGGTAAGAGTTGGCTGCACCAGGGATACCCTCCTTATGCATTCTTGAAGTGGGCGAAGCAAAAAAAGCCAACGGTCAGTGCTACAGAGTAGTGAGATATCGAGCATAACATAAATGGCAACATTAATTAAATTACATTTATAAAATTATGTTGACGCTTAACTCATTGCACAATTGTGTGCCCAACGTTGACTTATTAGTCTGATGGCTGGTGAGGACGTCCAGCTGCTCCGTGTGTTCATCCAAGATGGGAAGGGCTTTGGGCAGATTTTACAGGTGGGTTGATTTTCAAATTTGATTGCACAGACATATGCGCACAAACGCAATACGCACTTAACACACACACACACACACATACACACACGTACACACGCACACACGCACACACACACACGCACACACGCACACACACACACACACACACACACACACGCTAATACACAGGCACTTGCGTGCCAAGCCACCTTTGCGGACACAAAACTAAGCTCCAAGTACTCAGTCGGTCAGGACAAGCACAGCTTCAATGCCAACCTGCAGTGGTCAACCACGAAGCAGCAGCTGCGGCGCCTGTCCAGCGCAGGTCAAACCACATGCAAGGTTGCGGTTGTAAGGAAGGAGGGGGAGGCAAAGCTTGGATGGGTGAGTGAGGTTCTATGTCCGTCCGTGTGTGTGTGTGTGTGTGTGTGTGTGTGTGTGCTTGTGTGCGTGTGTAAATGCGTGTGTGTTTGCATGTGTGTATGTGTGTGTATGTGTGTGCGCGTGTGTGTGTATGTGTGTGTGCGCACAACTATTTATAGTCAGCATAAGAAGGGCAGCGTAAGAAGGTCCGGTCACGGTACAAACTCGTAAATGGATGATGGGTGATGGGTATTGAATTGCTTTGTCTATTGATAAATCTCTTTTGTTTCTTCCGTGCAGGTTGTGTTGGACCTGCGCAAGGCGAAGCTGAACGGACAGTACTCAAAAGAAGAAGGTAGGGGCAGGGTGCTTCTCCGCCAATTCTTCGCCAAATTGGCCATCAGCTTCTTCTCTAGAAAGAAACCAATGACCGATGATTTTGAATAGGAAGCGTACTTATGCACTTGTTGACTTGATCAAACTCCTGCCCACAAACATGCGTGCACATTTGAGTGCGTGTGCACACAAACACACACACACATACAAACACACACACACACGCTAAGATGCTCGCTCTCATAAACACCCATGCACACACACAGACATCCACACATTCAAACACACACACACACACACACACACACACACACACACACACCACACGCGCGCTAAGACGCTCGCTCACACAAACACCCATGCACACACAGACATCCACGCATCCACACACACACACAGACATACACACGCACACACACACTTGCAAACGCACACACACAGGTGAGTGGCTGCCCCTGTGTGGGGGCAAGCCTGGTGACACCCCTCCCCAGCTGCGTGTCTTCTTCTCACTGGCAGACCCACCACGGCCCGTCAACAGCACCATGGAGTCGGACGCCCTGCTTGACCGCATGAGCCAGCAGCTAGGAGCTAAGAGAGGGACCCCACAATCGCCATCTGGCGCATTGGAAGCGCGGCCTTCTTCGCTGCAAGCGCATGCACTTGGAGCGCCACAGCCAGCGCCAGCAGACCCGGCACAAGGACCGTTGTCAGCAGCAGCTGCAGCAGCAGAGGGTGGGGCATCAAAAGCAGAGCGCGTTGGGATGCCGCCTTCAACAGCAGAGGCAGGAGCGGCAGCAGCAGCAGCAGCAGCTCAGCACAGCTTGTCACAGCACATGTCACCAACAGCAGGGCGTGCTGGGACGCCACCTTCAGCAGCAGAGGCTGCAACAGCGGCAGCAGCAGCAGCTCAGCACAGCGCGCCACAGCAAATGTCTGGAGCGACGACAGCTGGAGGGCCTTCAGCAACGGAGGCATCTTCCGGGGGTCCGGAAGCTTCGTATGCGGATGACTTCCAGAGTGGCAGCGCACACAGCAGTGTCAACGGTGCGTGTGTGGGTGTGCGAGCATGTATTTGCATTCTGGGGGTCTAAAAGCTTTGTATGCTGACTCGGTTGGACGCACTTTGGGCCTGAATAGCTCCGCAGCCGGGCGTCCGTTCCGCGTAAGATTCTGTAGACAATTCAAAATCACTTGCATCTCCAGGTCTGTTGAGTTTCGATGGCAAGCAGTGATGACTTCTTCGGAAGCAGCGTGCACAGCAGTGTCAACGGTGCATGTGTGTGTGTGTATATGTGTGGATGTGTGGGTGTGTGGGTGTGGGGGTATGGGTGTGGGTGTGGGTGGGTGTGGGTGAGCACGTTTTTGCAACCAGGCATGTTTGTGGCGTTGTGGGAACCTGTGTCTTGAGGCGTACAGATGAAAACTGATGCACACACGCGTGTGCGCACACACACACGCACACACACACGCACACACACACACACACAAAACACGTTTCAGGAGAACACAACCCCCCCAACGTGCAACAGCATCCACTGCCACCCCCACCTCCACCACAATCTGCTTCCCCTCTCCCCCCTTCTCCCCCAATGCCTGCCGCTGCTGCTCCGACACCACCAATGGCAGCAACACCACCTCAACCAGGGCAGTCAGCAACACCACCGCCACCTTTTCCACTTCCGTTTCCTCCACAGTACGAAGCACCACCCCCACCATCTGTGCAATCACATATACCACCAGCACACACACACCCACCACCCCTGCAACCTCTTCAACCTCAGACAGCAGCCACAGCCGCCGCAGCAGCAGCAGCAGCGACATCAGCAGTGCAGACGCAACCAGGGCATGTAGAACTGCAAGCACAACACGGCCAGGTAGCTGCATCATCCACAGCACCTGCTGCTGCAGCAGCTCGTGGGTCCACCCCCCCCAGGACCACCACCACGCACACACACTCCGTCCACACCCCAGCCCCTGCTTCGTCCAAGGCGGCATCCAGGTGGGCGAGCGTGTGCATGGTGTGTGTGTGTGTGTGTGTGTGCGCGTGTGTGTGTATATGTATGTGTGTGTGCGTGGGTGGGGGTGGGGGTGGGGGGAGTGGGCTAAATTGACCAGAACAGCTCGCCGGCAGCCCTCCTCTGTTGCAAATGTCCCTGTACAGATCTCATCGCCGATATGGTGGATGGCCCCTTGCGTGCGCTAATTGTTTTTCCGTCCCAACTCTAAGTTATCCAGAACTGCTTCTCCGTTTTATATACTTCTGTACAGATCTCAGCGCCGATTTGGTGGATGGCCCCTTGCGTGCGCTACTTCGTTTCTTCGCCCCAACTCTAAATTGGCCAGAACAGCTTGCCGCCAGGCTCTTCTCATCGTTTCTCTCTTGTAAATATTCCTGTGCAGAGTCAGCCCTCAGATGACTGATGGCCCCTTGCGTGCGTTCTCCTTTTCCTTGGACGTGCGGAGCTTCCAAGCAGGCCGAAGGCTGCCCTTTAACACCGCCAACACTTACGTACAGGCCACACTGCCAGCTGGCCTATTAGGTGTGTGTATGAGCGAGTGTGTGCGTGTGTGTGTATGTGTGTGTATGATCGAGTGTGTGTGTGTCTGTGTATGATTGAGTTTGTGTATGTGTGAGTGTGTGTGTATAGGGGGTGAGTTTGTACATGGGGGCACAGTCAAAAGTTGAAGGTTGTCCTTTACACCACAGACATATGCTGCCGACTGGTGCGTTGCTAGGTGTGTTTGGGTTTTGTAGGTGGGCGGATGGGTGGGTGGCTGGGTGGGGGTGTTTGTTAAGGCTGTCCTTTGACACCGCAAATGTGTATATGTGTATGTGTATGTGTGTATGTGCAAGCCACACTGCTGACTGGTGCGTTACTAGGTGCGTTTGGGTTTTGTAGGTGGGCGGATGGGAGGGTGGGTGGGGGTGTAGCCAAAGGCTGTTCTTTGACACTGCTAACGTGTGTGTGCAAGCCACACTGCTGACTGGTGCGTTGCTAGGTGTGTTTGGGTTTTGTAGGTGGGCGGATGGGTAGGTGGCTGGGTGGGGGTATTGCCAAAGGCTTTCCTCTGACACCGCTAACGTGTGTGTGCAAGCCATACTGCCGACAGGTGCGTTGCTAGGTGCGTTTGGGGTTTGTGGATGGGTGGTGGATGGGCTGATGGGGGTATAGGCAGATGGGGTATATATATTCATGTGGTTTATTTTCGTGTAATAAATATGATGATGTGTGTTTATAAATATGTGGTATATTTATGTGTGCAAGCCGTGCTGCTGACAAGTTTGCTAGGTGCGTTTTGGGGGTAGGTTTAGGAGAGAGACTCACGGCACTTTGGTGCAATATGTCTCCTTTTCCTTAATTGATGCAGGGAGTGTTTTGCTGCCTGCGTAGTTTGTCTTTTCTTTTCTTAGGTGTGTGGGTGCACAGCATAAGATAGCCCTTCAACTCCACAACAGTGTGTGTATGTGTGTGTGTGTGGCCAAAGGGCAGGCCTGAGGCAGTACTGTGCTGGACGGTTAACAAAATGCTTGGCACCAGCAGCAATGATGTGATTGCCAGACAAGAAAGTTATGAAAACACCGCATTGTTGTGCACGCAGAGCTGGTCACCGGCAGCGGCTACAAGCTGCCCACAAGAGAGGCTGTCTTGAGGAGCCACCCTATCTTGCTGAACATAATGCCCTACAAGCCCCACGTTGCTGTGCATGCAGAGCTGGTCACTGGCAGCGGCTACAAGCTGCCCACAAAAATGGCTCCTATGAGGAGCCACCCTGCGGTTGATGTGGCCAGAGGTCTGGAGGGTGCCATTCCAAATGGGTAAGAAGACCTGCAAAACAGAAAGTAAGATGTGGCCAGAGGTCTGGAGGGCGCTATCCCAAGTGGGTAAGGGATTTTTGCAAACATAATTTAAGATGTGGCCAGAAGTCTGAAGGGCGCTATTCCAAATGGGTAAGAACTAAGAACACTTGCAAAACAGAAAGTAAGATGTGGTCAGAGGTCTGGAGGGTGCCATTCCAAATGGGTAAGATCACTTGCAAAACCAAAAGTAAGATGTGGCCAGAAGTCTGAAGGGCGCAATCCCAAATGGGAAGGAATATTTGCAAAACAGAAGTAAGATGTGGCCAGAGGTCTGAAGGGCGCAATCCCAAATGGGAAGGAACTTTTGTAACAACAACAGAAGTTTTGCAAAGATCAACATAACTTTTGCAAACACACAGAGCCTTAGTTAGTGCAAGCTTTGAGCTGTCTGTCTGTGCAAAATGCCAAAACCTTCCAATACGAAAGAAGCATGAGACCCAAGTCGTATTACAAAATTGGAGGAAAGCATGATTCACATAAAGCCCTGACTTGCCTAAATTTACAAAATTGGAGGAGAGCATGATTCACACAAAGCCCTGACTTGCCTGTACTACAACAGATAGAAGGCATGGTTCAGGAAAGTATACTGAAGTGCGCGTCGATGCAGTAAATGGTTTAGGCTGCTTACGTAGGTGTAGGTAGAAATGACAAGCTACTCCTGCATTGATGTATTATTGTACCAGCACTTACCCTATTTTTTTGTCAGGCGCCTTGGAGAGTAACTACCTTTTTATAGATTATGCTGATGTGCACCAATATTGCGTACTCATCTGCTTTGTCAGGCGCCTTGAGGTTGCTACCTTTTTATGCATTATGCATCAAGTTTGCATTAAGTTGTGTTTTGAGTTGAGTTGAGTTGACAAGCCTGTTGCCGGCATTACTGGTATGGGAGGAGCCATTGCTGCTTTAGACTGTGGGGTTTATTGCGTGGGCCTGTCGCATATTGGCTCAAATTTGAATGCAATTACCCCTTTCATAAGCACTCTGCTATGCCTTCACACAGGTCTGGGTCCGTGGATTTCATTTCTGGTGTTGTGCACCTAGCCAAGCTCCTCGCAAAGGACCCTCGGATCTACGTAGAAGTGTGGCACAAGGAAAAGTGAGTGGAGTGCGTGTCTGTGTTTAGCCAAGATCCTGACAAAAATTCCTTGGATCTACGTAGAAGCGTGGCACAAGGAAAAGTGAGTGGAGTGCGTGTCTGTGTTTAGCCAGAAAAAAATCCTAGAATCTACGTAAAAGTGTGGCACAAGGAAAAGTGAGCGGAGTGCGTGTCTGTGTATAGCCAAGCTCCTCGCAAAGGACCCTAGGATCTACGTAGAAGTGTGGCACAAGGAAAAGTGAGTGGAGTGCGTGTCTGTGTTTAGCCAAGCTCCTTGCAAAAAATCATTGGATCTACGTAGAAGTGTGGCACAAGGAAAAGTGAGTGGAGTGTGTGTCTGTGTTTAGCCAAGCTCCTTGAAACAAATCGTAGAATCTACGTAGAAGTGTGGCACAACGAAAAGTGAGTGGAGTGTGTGTCTGTTTAGCCAGGCTCCTCGCAAAAAATCCTCGGATCTATGCAAAAGTGTGGCACAAGGCTGTGTTAATGCAATGCACCTTGTTGGTAGCTCAGTCACTATATCCGTTGACTGCACGCAGATTCTGTTCTGACACCCTTCTTGGTTTGGCATCTGTGCCTCTTACCCCAATGCTGCACGCAGATTCCGCTCTGACACCCTTCTTGGTGTGGCATCTGTGCCCCTCACCCCAATGCTGCACGCAGATTCCGCTCTGACACCCTCACGGGCACCAAGAAAGAGAAGAACAAAGGCTGTGTTATGCAACGCACCTTGTTGGCAGCTCAGTCTTTTCATCCGTTGATGTGTGTATGCGTGTGTGTGTCGACTGCACGCAGATTCCGTTCTGACACCCTTCTTGGTGTGGCGTCTGTTCCCCTCACCCCAATGCTGCACGCAGATTCCGCTCTGACACCCTCACGGGCACCAAGGAAGAGAAGAACAAAGGCTGTGTTTATGCAACGCACCTTTTTGGTAGCTCAGTCTTTTAATCCGTCGACTGCACGCAGATTCCGTTCTGACACCCTCATGGGCGCCAAGGCAGAGAAGAACAAAGGCTGTGTTTATGCAACGCACCCTGTTGATAGCTCAGTCTTTTCATCCGTTGACGTGTGTGCGTGTGCGTGTCTGTCAACTGCACGCAGGTTCCGTTCTGACATCCTTCTTGGTGTGGCATCTGTGCCGCTCATTCCAATGCTGCACGCAAATTCCGCCCTGACATCCTTCTAGGTGTGGCATCTGTGCCTCTTACCCCAATGCTGCACGCAGATTCCGTTCTGACACCCTCACGGGCACCAAGGAAGAGAAGAACAAAGGCTGTGTTATGCAACGCACCTTATTGGTAGCTCAGTCTTTTAATCCGTCGACTGCACGCAGATTCCGTTCTGACACCCTTCTAGGTGTGGCATCTGTGCCTCTCACCCCAATGCTGCACGACCAGTGGGTGGACGGCTATGCCCCCGTGCACGCGCTGCTGGCCACGCTGGCACCCGATGGCAGCACGCAGCATGAGGAAAAGATACAGGTGTGTGTATGTGCGTGTGTATGTGTGTATGCGTGTGTGTGTACGTGTGTGTGAGTGTTTGCGTAATTTGCTGGCCACGCTGGCACCCAATGGCAGCACGCAGCACGAAGAAAATATTCAGGTGTGTGTATGTGCGTATGTGTGTATGCGTGTGTGTGTATGTATGTGTGAGTGTTTGCGTAATTTGCTGGCCACGCTGGCACCCGATGGCAGCACGCAGCACGAGGAAAAGACACAGGTGTGTGTATGTGTTTGTGTATGCGTGTGTGTGTACGTGTGTGAGTGTTTGCATAATTTGCTGGCCACGCTGGCACCCGATGGAAGCACGCAGCACGAGGAAAAGATACAGGTTTGCATATGTGCGTGTGTTTGTGTTTGTGTGTGCATGCGTGTGTGTGTACGTGTGTGTGAGTATTTGCGTAATTTGCTGGCCACGCTGGCCCCCAATGGCAGCACGCAGCACGAGGAAAAGATACAGGTGTGTGTATGTGTGTGTGTACGTGTGTGTGAGTATTTGCGTAATTTGCTGGCCACGCTGGCACCCAATGGCAGCACGCAGCACGAGGAAAAGATACAGGTGTGTGTATGTTCGTGTGTATGTGTGTGTATGCGTGTGTGTGTACGTGTGTGCGAGTGTTTGTGTAATTTGCTGGCCACGCTGGCAACCGACAGCAGCATATAGCACGAAGAAAAAGATACAGGTGTGTGTGCGCATGTATACGTGCGCATGTCTGTATGTGTGCATACCCTGCTGGCCACGCTGGCACCTTTTTGGCAGCACACAGCACGGAGAAATGCTACAAGTGTGTGGATGTGCGTGTGTACGTGTATGTGCATGTCTGTCTGTATGTATGTCTGCATACCCTGCTGGCCACGCTGGCACCTTTTTGGCAACACGCAGCACGGAGAAATGCTACAAGTGTGTGGATGTGCGTGTGTACGTGTATGTGCATGTCTGTCTGTATGTATGTGTGCATACCCTGCTGGCCACGCTGGCACCTTTTTGGCAACACGCAGCACGGAGAAATGCTACAAGTGTGTGATTGAGAGTGTGCATGTGTGTGTATGGGTGGGTGGCTATGGGTAGGAGCCGCCTATGTGTGTATGTGTATGTACGTGTTTGGGTGTGCGTGTGTGATTGAGCATGTGTGCTTCTACCTGCATGTGTTTGTATGTGTGTGCGTGTTTGCATGTGTGTGTGTATGTGCACGCGTAAATGGTCCAGTGTTCAAGCAAAGCTCCAGTCACACACACACATACATACACACACACACACACACATGAACACACACACCAGGTGGGCATGCTGCGCGTCGTCCTCTCCCTGCAAGACCAGGGACCCACCACCGCCCCCGCAGCCAGTGTCGCTCCCTCTCCATCTGCCGCTATGCAAAACCCGAACTCTAGCTTCCAAGCTTCTCCTGCTCCTGGGCCTGACGCAGCCCACACCACACACACGGCCAGTCAACTGCCAAATGCATCACAAGAGGTGCCGCGGCCACTCAGCACGCCCCCAGGTGGATGACTTGCACAGTGTTGTGTGTGTGTGTGTGTGTGTGTGTGTGTGTGTGCGCGTCACAAGAACCGTCTCATCCATTCAGCTCGCCCTCAGGTGACTGATGTGCACAATGCTGTTCTGTGTGTGTGTGTGTGTGTGTGTGTGTGTATGTGTGTGTGTGTGTGTGTGCCTGTGTGTGCGTGCGTGAAAGTGTGTGTGTGTGCGCCGCTTGAATTGTCTTATCCACTCAGCTCGCCCTCTGGTGACTGACGTGCATAATGCTGTTCTGTGTGTGTCTGTGTGTGTGTGTGCGCCGCTTGAATCGTCTCATCCATTCAGCACGCCCCCTGGTGACTGACGTGCATAATGCTGTTCTGTGTGTGTGTTTGTGTGTGTGTGTGTCGTGTTCAAGCAGCAAGTGACGCCTCATACGCTCAGCTTGCCTTAAAATGGATTTCGCAGTGATGTGTGTGTGTGTGTTTGTGTGTGTGTAGTGATGTATGTATATGCGCTTGTATCGCATGCCCCTAAATGATTTATGCTCTAACATATGCTGAGCTCCGTTTTCTGTCATCTATACCACGCACAATGTTCGCACTCACGTATGCATGCAGGACCCAATTCATCTGCTGAGCTGTCGCCAGCTGTCGCTGCTGCAGTGGCAGCCGCTGCTGCAGCAGCTGCACAGGTAGGGAAGTGTTTAGGAAAATGTATTTTAAAGTGAGTGACAGCAGCAGCTGCAAAGGTGGGGGATTGGTTAGGGGGACATATTTTAAAGTGAGTGGCAGCAGCAGCTGCTGAGGTATGGGAGTATTAAGGAGCATTTTTAAAGCGGTTCCTGTATTGCAGATTGATGATATGATGGATAGTTAAGAATCGATGATGATGTGATTGAATAGTTGGGACAAAATTTTAAGCGGCCTGTATTACAGACTGATGATGTGATGGAAAATTAACACACATGAATAGGTATGGATATTTGACACACATGAATAGGTAGATGAATATTTGATACACGTGTTCTGCCAGGGATCGTGTGCAGGGTTGGCCAGGTCCATATGAAGACGGTGTATATACATTATTTTTGGCAGAGACTTCATCAACTGTGTAGGGTTGGCCAGAACCATATATACGGTGTATATATAGTATTTTTGGTAGGGATTTCACCAAATGTAATGTCATATACAGCATATTTACACACTCACACGCGAGCACACACACGCACACACTCACACGCGAGCACACACACACACACACACACACACACACACACACACACACACACACACACACACACACACACACACAAACACA
>Ga0307968_1002279_pt1:12500-15934 | contig 15934 bp, 16 predicted proteins | sample OrgLakmetagen650_FD_201834 | JGI IMG/M metagenome (GOLD analysis project Ga0307968, IMG submission 201834) | Saline water microbial communities from Organic Lake, Antarctica - #650 | ecosystem: Environmental > Aquatic > Non-marine Saline and Alkaline > Saline | place: Antarctica... | reverse complement strand
CGCAGGGATGGTCCTGAGAAAAGCCTACTGCAGTTGAGAGCAGCAGGCGAAATGTGAGCAAGAGAGGAAGGAGAGCTGGAGAAAGCATGAGAGAAGGAGCTGTGTACGAAACCGGGGTCAAGGCCGGTCAGGTCACAGGTGGGGGAATTGCTTTGATTACGTGTCTCAAAACGCAGGGTGTGAACACGAAGTCTGAAACGAGCTGTACTGCGAACATCCAGGTTGAGAAAAAAATACTACGCAGGCAGTGAAAGCCACTCCCCACATTAATTAAGGAAAAGGAGCCAGCCACTTTGGTACCGAGTACCGTAAAGCTCCTCCACCGCGGTTAAGAAACATGTATTTGGGAAGAATGTAAGGCGAATGAGTGACCAGAGCCCTTTTGGTAGGAAGAGCACACCAGTGTGATAAACAGAGCGATTGTTGTTGTGTTCTCTCGTATGAGTTTCAGAATGAGGTGTCCAGTACCCCAGGTGTCTCTCCCTGAGCGAGGTCTACGACAAAACGGCTGAGATCAATGGGTTCACAGTTTTGCAACTTTTGTTTGAAGATATATGATTGCGTTAGAAGCAGCTAAAATGAACTGCCTTGGTGCAACGCTGCCATCCATACAAGTTGCTTCAGTCACATTAGTAGAAGAGCGAGTTGTAAAACGGGCAAGCAGTTAACAAACAAGTTATGCACAACAATAACAGGTACGTCGCAAAAGATAAGGATGAATAAAGGAGGAATGAGAGCAAACTTTGAAAATGAATGTAAAAGAGCGAAAGAAGTACAGAAAGAGAAAGTGCGTCACTAGATTTTCACACTATGCTAATGGCTGTGATACAAAAAACAATATTATTGTAACAACGAGTACCTATGATAAATATATCAGTAAGAAAGTGTAGCCAAATTTGGTTTCGTGCAACTGCCTGCTTACGGAAATAGAAATCACAAGTCTGAGTCCCAGTCCTCCAATTTCTCATCCTTCATCATTATGAATATTCGCCCTTGCTCATCACGGCTGATCCTCAAAGTTTCGTCTAGGTAGGTTGTCAGCATCCAAGATGTAGCAAATTCGCTCACCTGCGGCCACCAATTTTTAGTAGTTGCATAAAGGGTGAAACCTTCATGCAAAGTCTACCATGTCAATCACAATTACATCACAGCTGCTGTCTACATGGCCAGGGAGCGCTAACCTCGCTTTATCTGCTGCTCACCTGTACTCCAAATTCAGGGTTCAGGGCACTCTGGATGAAAGTCTGAGCCGATTCCAGGCCGGCGTTAACAGGGTTCACAATGAGCTCTCTGTAAAAACAAATTGCAGTTGGAACACACGTCAACCTTTTCCTTAAACACAGAGGAGTTGAATTATTTGTAAGGCTCTGAGCATGACAGTTACTCCTCGTCTTTCTTGTTATTGCTCTCCTGGCCTGTCTCTGGGAAGCGTACCACCAAGCTCCATCTGCGATTCGTCGACTGCGCTGCTAAAGTTGCCCTTATTATAACTGTTGCCAACTTGATCGGCACCTACACTCAGTATGCCCCAGTTTAGGCCTACAACCCTCCTGATTCCTGTTAATTTCATTTCCCCCTTTATGGTGGAGGAGCTTAAAATACTCGTTTCTACTGAAAATTAAGGGAAGTGACTTTTTAACTACCTCTGTTTTTTGTTTGCGGTTGCAAATTAAAATCATCAAGTCTGGAAACACTGTATTCTTAGTTGAGTCATGACAACAACTGTGTACCAATATTACCTGAGGGGAGTTAGGTCGACAGTGTTCCCAAGTACAGAAATACTCTCAGGGATCTCCAAGGCAGACAACAGCTGGGGGGTCTGTAGGCAGCAGGGCAGTGAAAGGACATCAAATAGAAGCGGCACACCAGTGGTGTGGCCAACATAACCTTGCGCCTTTTTGGCAGATCTTTGCCTTTACAACTATAAATAGCACACGACTAAGGTGAGCAAGAGGGAGGCAATTTTAGAACAAAAAGCACCTTAACCTCACTCACCTGCACATAGGTGTCCACGCCGACTTTTGTGAAGCGCACTTTAAAGGCTCTGGGTGTACGCACCTCAAACTTGGCCTCAGAAGTGAGGGCAAGAGGCCAAGTTTGGGTAATGGGCACGGCAATATCAATCTGTGTGATGCAACCAAATGAAAAAAATGCAGGAATTGGGCCTAACAATGTCAGCCTGTAAGATTTAATAAGACGGGGAACAGCTGTGACACAACCGATGTCGTGTCATCATGTAGCGTGACCAAATTCCTGCCAATTATAATTTTCACAGGCTGCAAACATGACCAAACTCATGCCACATGTGTCAATCCCAGAAAATTTTGCAGACTTGTAATAAGTGTTGACGTCAAGAGCAACCAATTGGTCTACAATTGGCTCAATAAGGGTTTGGCTGGTTGGTTTGGGTCACAAAAACGATTCAAAGAGAAGCTCCAGAAATCTGAAGCATTTTGCAAACTGGTCAGTATTTCCCCTCAAATCCTTAGCTAAAGCTCAATCGCACCCTTGCTGGGAGGGTAAAATATAAATTTCAGGTTTTTGCGCAAATTACAGGTATGCATTGAGGCTGCAGGATGTGTCAGGCAAGCACTAGTAGTGGTCAACTTGCAGTCCATCTTGCAGTGGCGGAGATGAAGGAAGAGTATTGGAAAAACCTTATTTTTGCTAGCTGGTGGTCGCTACAAGGGCACATACCAGTTTCTCCCCTTTTAATGTGAAGGACAAGTAGATGAATTCGATAGAAAGCAGATAGATATGCGAGCAGTATACTTTGAAGACACCAACAGATGTTGCGTGCCTCACAATATGATCGTTGTTCACAGGGATTCGAAGACCAACTAAGGTTTGTGCTTTACTCAAATACGGAGGCGGAGTTGCTTAATTGTATTCTTACCTACAAGTGGCAGTTAAATAGCGTCTGCACTGTGATGGCATTTTGTCCGCTCGTCACTTCAGGTACAACTTCTTAGGATATGTGTCACTTTAAATTATGTCACCTCAGGAGCACCACACTTTGCAACCACATCACACACACTATTATGACAAGTCTCCACCTCTGCAAATAGCTTCTCTCGTACATCCCCAAGATAAGACACTTAAGAACAGGTTGCCTGGGTCTTAAATGGCAGCAGTTATATGACCCCCGTTTCATCATCAAGGGGTGACAGCACTTCTGGCAACGACAAGCACTAAGCACTCATGCTACTACATGGCTACAACACGCACCTTATTGCTGGCTGTCATTGACGCGGCATCTATTACTTGATACACGTTGCCAATGTCTACCAAGGGCAAGGCGTCGATGGCATTAAGAACCATAAGGGTCTGCGTGTCCGTAGTGTACACCAGCTTCCAGTGGCCCTCCATCATTTCCATGCACTGTGAGGGATGGGTACCAGGGGCGTGTGGGCTTGTTTCAGAGCAGAAATGTT
>Ga0307968_1002279_pt1:0-7500 | contig 15934 bp, 16 predicted proteins | sample OrgLakmetagen650_FD_201834 | JGI IMG/M metagenome (GOLD analysis project Ga0307968, IMG submission 201834) | Saline water microbial communities from Organic Lake, Antarctica - #650 | ecosystem: Environmental > Aquatic > Non-marine Saline and Alkaline > Saline | place: Antarctica: Organic... | reverse complement strand
TTATAAAATACAGACTTAAGATGGCTCACCTTGGTGATTATGACCCTTGGATGTTGCTTTTTGTGGGAAAATACCATCCTGATACCAGCTGCTGATACTTCTATTTTGTGAGTCCTGTAAATGGCGAGGTGCCAAAATAATTACAAAAATCTTTTGCGAGCATCAGGGATGGGTCATACAACGTATTCGTACAATTCGCCGTATGGTATTTTACGCGTATTTTACCGTATTGAATTAATTGGGCCGTATCATACGATTGCAAATTTGCCGATTTTTTTGCCGTTTTTAGGCATTTTTCGCCCCAACAACGGCCTTTTAGTGAGCTTCCAGTGCTATTATATAATATATTATAACACATAATATATTGGAAAAGTAATTGGAAGCGTTTTACGTGATTTTGGGGCGATTTGGGTCCATTTTGGATCAGAAATCGACACTCCCAAATTGCATAAAATACGGTACCGTATTATACGCGTATTGCGTATTTAATGCATATTTTACCGTATTGAACGTCTCTGAGGTCGGTATGACCTATCCCTGGCGAGCATTAAGGTTTTGTGAGGCCCCTCAATAATAAAGAAAATTTGCCAACTTGTGCGACTTTTTTGGGGGACTGCGTGCATTGCTCCAGCTGCTACTGGAGCTGGAGCTACAGCTGCTTCTGCTGAATTCAGACTGGCTGCCTGCTGCAGCCTGGAGTTACTTCTCTACCACGCATGCTTCTCTCCTGGAAGGGCTTGACCCCCTACAAAGGCTTTGTGCTTAGGTCAGCCCACCGTGTGTCCTCTGACGAGGCAGGAAATATTTTGCTTGTAAGCAACTCCGCTCCTCAGCCCCAACTAAGGCCTGGGCAGCTGTGGTTGCCTTACCCTTCAGAAAAAGGGGGCCAACACGAGCACCCAAAAAAATTGCAGTAAATAGTGAAAATTACCGCACTACAAATTAAAATTTTGTCAGGTCTGGAAAATTTTGATTCTTCTTGTACTAATTTTTGCGAGAATTCAAATAAATTTTAGCTACTCGCAAAACAACTAGTAACTTTGCACATTTGCTGAGGCTTGAACCCAACTCTTGCTGCCAGATTTGCTTTACAGATTACCGTACCTTTCCGTACTCATCCCGCATCCCCGAATTCTATAAATAATTAGTAGAATCCCGCACCTTACCCCACCCCCAAAATATATATTTTGCCCTTCCCGCATCAACCTCGCAGGGCCTTAAGCCCTCGCAGCACGAATAAGCTCACAAACAATCTCAAAGAAAGAAATTGTTTTCAATGTCAAATTTTGTTTTCGAACAGGGGTGGATGCAGAATTGGAAGAAGGGCACTTAACACATTATTTTATTGGGTAGGGGCTCAGGTAGAAGATGGGCTGGGCGGGTGGGTGGTCTGGGGCCCAAAACCACGCGGAAATTTGGTCATAATTTCCTTCGGAATATTTTGTACGCTTCTCATTGGATGCCTAGTTTCTCTGTATTTACAGTGTACCACTGTACACCCCAAAATCAGGCTCCAATCTCAGCAAAAGCTATTAATATAGTTGAGCACTAAACCTGGAAGTGCACTTTGGATGTGTGGAAAATATTCTAAGCTTGGCAAGATGTAGTGTGAAAGTTTTCAGGTGTAAGTTGCCGGCTTTATTCAGTTTTTGTTGTTGTGATGACATACAGAGGAATGTCCTGGCAAGCGCTGCAGGTCTGTGAATTGTAGCCCACTATACAAGCATCATTTTCAAGCTTGTGTGATTACGCCGTCTTAGAGCATTTTTGACCATATTTACGGTACCATACCGTATTACACCGTATTGTACTGCTCTAAGCCGGTGGAAATAACTAGTACGGTCTAAAACCGTACAAGACGGTGGTCACCGTACAGTGCAATTTTGGCTGTTTGTTTCCAAATTCGGCCCAAAATGATTGTTATCTTTTTGCAACAATTGTTCATGAATATAACACTAATTAATAAACAAGAATCAAGTACCGCGTTTGACTGAGTTTTCATGCAAGCCACTGCTGGGCCCTTCCCCCAAGCTGATGTAGCCCCAACCTAACCTCAGGGTCATTCAGGGAAGCATTGTGTGGCGTCAACATGTGAGAGGTTTATGCTGGAGGTGGAAATGGGAGGTGTTGGGGCAGAGGACCTTTCTGAGGCCAAAATTGTACTGCTGGGCAGCTTGGCACCGTACCGTACATCGTCGCCAAAATTCGAAAATACGCTGTGTTTTGCATAACGGTTGTCCGTGCCGTACTTATAATACCGTACCGTCTGACCATCTGAGCCCAAGCCTGACTGTTTTCAAGTAAATGACAACGTCGTGTCATTATGCGTAACGAAGTTAAATCCCGAAATCCCATTAAGATAATCAGATACAAGCATCAGATATCTCCCTTGCAATATCTTAATTTCCCCATCACTTCACTGCTCAAATTGATCACTTGTATCTTCATAGAGGGGGGTACCTGAGGCCTGAAGTGGGCAAGCGTTTTTTATGTTCATAGGGCTTGGCATCCGTAATAGATGCTACAGGCACAGCCAACCCCAGAGATCCATCTTTCAGCGTGTACCTCACTTTTTCAAACAGTCAGTGATTGAGGTGTCTTGGAGCTCTCACAGCTCACAAGCGGCAATCACTCACCTTAGATTAGTGCTTCCATGGAAAATTACATCTAATTTGCACATTTTACTGTGTCTTTTCAATTGATTTGTTTATTATTGAAAGAACTTTAATGCATTAGAAATTAGATACTGTAGCAGAAGGGTGAAGGAAGCACAACTTCTGGACGGCACGTCTACTTTCTAATAATAATAAGATATTCGAAATCCTGACGTCGAGAGCTATCAATTGGTATATATATGGGTTGAATCAGGGAGGGGGGGGTGGTCCCCCGGAGAGGTTTTTGTTTTTTGGGGGGGTTCTCCAGTTATTTCCTGGGCCACTTCCACGAAATTTCAAATATATCATCAGAATCCTTAGCTTAATCCCAGTCGATTGCTACCCCTTTTGAGCAAACTGGGTGAAAGGGGAAGTTTGTGGACATGTCAAAAAGTCAGAGGCACACGCGTTTAGGTGCAGGCGTGGGGTGAGTCAAGCCATTGGAGCAGCAATTCACTTCAAACTTCCAGCATTGTGCCAGCATGAGATAGTCAGTGGAATTTTGAAGGAATGGAAGCAATGTGGGGCTGTGCAATCCAGGTATGGGTGCCTCGTAGGTCTTGTGTGCTTGGACGTCCGTATCTCAATTTTTGCCCCATAACTCAGCAACAATTCAGTTTCAGGTCTTAGTGAGTATGCAGATTGGTACCCTTTTTGTCTGGGTGGGGGTACTGGAAGGGGGGTTGGAGGGGTCGATGGTCCCTCAGAGGGGTCCACCCCAAAAAGTGGACATGCCTTTAAATAAAAACTCCTGACCGTAGTACCTGACAAAACATCATGCTGAAATTTTGTTTTTGAGGGGTGCGGCCCTCACCCCCCTGAAGTAAAAAAATATTTGAGGGGGTGCGGAGGTTGGGTTTAAATAAACATTTCCGAGTTTTTGACAGGTCACGAGTGGGAAAGAGACTGCAAGACCCCCAGCTTCTGCAAGGCCCCTCCAACCACCAAACAGCTTGAGCAGCAACAGCTAGAGGAAGGGCAGAAGTTCAAACACCAAGGATGGGGAATATGATGATGAGGGCTTGAGTTAGGAAACCTGGAAGGCAAAACCAGTTGCCAGCTGACACACAATGAATGATGACTGAGTGGAGCAGCACCAGACTCATATTGTTTTCTCAGTGCTCTTGGACAAAAACTGTGAATGTGTTATGCATTGCACCACTGAGTCTCTTGGTGCAGTTCTGAGGGCATTTTGCCCCGGCAGATTGGTGCGTTAAGCATTAAAAAATACATATATATGAGAGGGGTGCGGGCAGAGTAAAAACAACTCTTTTTTTAGGGGTGCGGAATGAGCATATGTCAATATGGAATAACCAAACAACCAAACCTTGGTGTGGTAGGTACCATACCTTTTTGATAACACCCCGCATAAACATAATTTTTGCCCTGCGGGGTTTATGGTATTTTTAAAGTATTTATCTATTTTGACCCTGCGGGGTTGTGCGAGATTGGTGAAATTAACCCTTTCCGGGTCGCTGCCGATCATGAACAGTGAGAGGTACCCTTCTCCCCGCCCCCTGTCCCACAGCACCAGGCAGCCTCAGCCTCAGCAGCAGCAGCAGCAGCAGCAGCAGCAGCAGCAGCAGCCCCAGCCCCAGCCCCAGTTGCTCCCGAGGGGGAAGGGGGGAAGGGGGAAGGGGGAATTCCGGAGAGCAAGCCGCGGCGACAGCCGAGCAGCAGGGCAACTGTCCGATCCAGAAAGCAAAAGCGGAACAGGCTGAGCTGCTGGTGGAGGAGGCAGCCAACAAAAGGCCGATTGGCAGGCCAAAGAAAGATTGCTTCGGTCTCACAATTTGGTTGTGGGGACACCTCAGGGGCACAGCTATAGTTACGCACAGAGGCATTGGCACTCATGAGGGGGGAGCCATGTGGCAGGGGAAAGATGAGTGGGAGGAGGAAGGCGTAGGGGTTGAAGAGGACCAAGCTGCAACACTTGCGCATACAGAGCAGGTTAGAGCAACCCAATCTAACAGCAGACGAGCAGGTGGGTCAGACGAGGTCACCAAGGCTGCCCGCACCCAAGGAACATCATCAGCACAGACGAGCAGCAGCAGCAGCAGCAGCAGCAGCAGCAGTGATAGTGGCTAGAGGAAGAGGAAGCATTCTTGGGAAAGGGGTAGAGCAGCAGACCAGAGAGCAAGCTCACATGCAAACAGCATGTTTGCTTCCCTTTGCCCTTGGCAAGGAAGTTTTGAAATTGCTATACTCTGTCCCATTAGTTAGCTTGGTGTTGCACCCTACTAATACCCTCTTGGGACGCTGCTGCGCACTGTACACCCTTTGCTAGTGCTGCCTTCTTTTACGTGTAACCGTACGACTTTTTTCGTTGACTGTTAACAGTTCAGGCAACCCCACTGGCCTGGGAGCGATAGATAGGGATCACCTCTCCTTTAATTTTTTTCAAAGGCCTTCTTCGGCTAAACCTGGGAAAGCAACTGTAGTATCTCAAGACAGACAAGCAAATTGGAAGTTGAAGCGCATTGCAGAATTTTCTATTTAGGTGTCTAGTTTTAAAGCAAAATGTGTTCATCCCTTTTTGCAGGCAACCATAATGATGGCAGAGGAGGCCCAGGGCCAGCAACAACACAACCTCCCAGCAACAACACAACCTCCACAACCTGCTCCACAAGCGATCGCGGCTGAAGTAACCCCAGAGCAAGGCACGGCAACTGGGAGTGCAGCTGCTGCTGGAAATACTCCAGGGGCGGGAGATGATGTGGGAGGGAACGATGCCAGCGGAGTTGGAGCGAACAGGCTTCCAATGACATTTCGAATTAAGATGTGATGTTGCTGTCCTCGTGATGCTTTCCTTTGCTGCATAATCCTCTACGTGTTGTTGTGACACAACACAGCTGTTTCAGAAAGGGCCGGGGTGACCATAAGTTCCTTCTCTGTTGCAAAGTAGAAGAACGAAAAGCTAGCCTGGGTTGGCTGAGATTAAACCACCCTGCTCGCTTTGACAAATATGTTGCCTAAATTTTGCACAAGACGCGCTCCTCGTGTCGGGCATCCACGCACGCCCCAGTTACCAGAGCTCATGATTTCCCCCTGGGGGGAAGGGGGAAATGCCTCCTGTGTGCTGCCTGTGTGCCATACAATGATAGCAGTGACCTTCACTGTGGCACTCCTTTTCCTGAGCGCTAACATGACCTCCCCAACGAGTGTTCACTCCTGTTTATTTGCAGATGTCTTTTTTATGAAAATGGAGTTAGAGCCAAAACTCACTTGTACGACTTCGTTGTGCAGTGGGGCAGCATTCAGTGGCAGGGCCACTACTACTGTTGGGAACTTGTTAACAAGAACGGCAGGCGGAGTTCTGCACTGAGGAACTACCCAGGCTACCTAGGCTGGATGTTTTGGCCTGCCACACCAGCAAGCATGGTTTGACCTGTGTTGGTTTGGACCTGAGCTGTCCCAGTCGGAAGCAAGTGGTCTGCAATGCCTTAAGTCGTCAAAAAAATTTAAAACGCAATTCAGGTGCATTTTCGATTGGACTCTGCGCAAATTTGGTGAAATAAATAATAGAGGGAAATAGTATGATGCAACTGGGACGGCTGCTAAACCGGGTGATCAGACCTGTGCAAGCCCAGTCACTCCTGATGAGCTCTTTGAGAGAAAAAAGGAAATCACCTCTTTGTCTCCCAAACTACTCTGTGGCCAAAAGAAGAAAGAAAACTGATGTTAGAGCCTGCTCTGCTGGTGGCGTGCCTACTAAGGTGAAGTGGCGTGCGCGCGCACAAACACACACGCACACACACACACACACACACACACACACACATAGTCACACACACACACACATAGTCACACATACACACACACATACACACACACTCACACACACACACACACACACACGCTCACTGATGCACACACAAACAACTTCCATGCAACATGCGAGCAAAAATGCACACTCACACACACATGCACACACATACAGACACACGCTTACACACACACACACACACACACACACACACACACACACACACAAATGCACACTCACACATATGTGCACACATACAGACACACACGCTTAACACGCGCGCACACACACACACGCACACACACAAACACACACACACACACACCGCATACTCGCATGCACAGGTCAACATATAAGCTTAAATACAAGCAAGCAACACACGTGCACATACACACAACGCGGCATCACACATGCACACGCACACACATACATACATACACATGCACACATACACATACAAACACGCACGCACGCATTTCCATTATTAGCACGTTGTTCGCCTTTGTGAATTCAGAGACAGAATGCTGCAAAGCCAGCAGCCCCTGGGAGCCAGGATGATCTCGATGCTACTTGGTTGATCGTGGGGCTGGGAAACCCAGGAGCAAACTATGATGGCACCAGGTATGGTTCCAAGCAAGCTTGGATGCAAGCATTTGCTGTTAGAGAGCATTCTCAAGTTCCGATCTTAATGTAGCACCATCATTGTGCGTCATGCAGGCATAACATTGGGTTCATGGTCCTGGATAACTTTGCCAAGTCCAAAGATATAGAATTAAGGAAACTGGAGAAGTCAGCCGTGGTTGGCAAAGGATCAGTTGGCCGCAGACAGGTAGGCCTTCTTCCCTCTTTCTGATGTGTGGCGAGTTGTGCTTAGGGAGCGAGGGAAGCTCAAAATGGGTGCCCTATTGTACTATTTTAAGATATCCGCAGGCGTGTTCTCAATAACTGCTATTTCCAAGCTTGATAACGAGCTGTCAGGCTCATAAACAGCAAGTAGGGGAGCACATGCCCTTCCCGCCACTGTTAGAACCTTGGTGTTAAGCAGCATTTTCTGTCACTCCTAGATCACGTGATGCACCA
>Ga0307968_1002272_pt1 | contig 15955 bp, 18 predicted proteins | sample OrgLakmetagen650_FD_201834 | JGI IMG/M metagenome (GOLD analysis project Ga0307968, IMG submission 201834) | Saline water microbial communities from Organic Lake, Antarctica - #650 | ecosystem: Environmental > Aquatic > Non-marine Saline and Alkaline > Saline | place: Antarctica: Organic Lake... | reverse complement strand
AGAGTGAGAGTGAGAGAGAGAGAGAGAGAGTGAGACAGAGAGAGAGAGAGAGAGAGAGAGAGAGAGGGAGAGAGAGAGAGAGAGAGAGAGAGAGAGAGAGAGAGAGAAAATGCTTGCAGGTCCTTTAAAAAAATTTACCAGAATTCCACTTTATAACTAGGAATGTAATTGTGAATGAGAAGGCTAAAATGAAAACCACAGAGGACGGCAAATATGATTCTAGCACCTGTGATTTGGCTCAACAACGTGTGGTAGGAATACATCAGATAAACCTTACTCTTACCACACCTTTGAAGACTATGTGATGAGAATCCTCCCCTTTTTTGCTGATCTAAAATATGACTTGGCACCACATTAGACGCGCCTTTTCCAGTACCTAGGTACTGCCCTGTTGCCAACTCTCACCAGGAGGCAATTTTGGGCGTAGCCTGTAACCCTATTGGTTTCATTAATTTGTACTCAGTGCCATAAATTAGTTTGGTCTGTTTTAGCTTTCAATTTTGCAGCAGAAAGCAAAGTTTCCAGCATACGCAGTGACTCTAGAGAAAGTTGTGACTCGTCAATTGGGCGCGCACCGCAGGTGACAATGGCTGACTTTGAGCATGCACTGGAGGAGGTCAAGCCTGCATTTGGAGCTGCTACAGAGGCCCTGCAGCTGTACCGTGTGCACGGCATGCTCTCCTGTGGCGGTGCCTTTGACCTCATCATGAACACCATGCGGACACTGGTCAAGCAGGTACGTTTGTGTTGCCGGGTAGGGGGCAAGTTGCGTGTGAGTGTGTATGTGTGTGTATGTGAATGATGCGTGCATGCATTTGCAGGCGTTGACACAATTTACTTTGTACAGTGAGCCGGTAGAACTAAGGTATGTACATGCAAACACAGTTAACTGGACGTGTCTTTGTTATTCCTCATGCAGAGAAATATTTTTGCTGTGATATGTTGTGCAGCTTGTATACACCTCCCTCACTTGATTGTTTGGACAGGTGCAAAGCAGTGACAAGACGCCCCTGCTCACTTGTTTGTTGGAAGGCCCAGCTGGGTCAGGCAAGAGTGCCATGGCAGCCACCACCGCCATTGAGTCTGAGTTCCCATTTATCAAGGTCATCACTCCTGAGAACTACGTAGGCTACACCGAGCAGGTGCGGAGGCAGGAACAGTTTCTAGGAGTGAAACGGTGGGGTGGCTGTGTGCGATTTAAGTTATGCCATGGGCATTGCTGAGGCCATCGAGTAAATTGTGACTTGCATAAGTGGGTAACTGAGTATGTAGCAGTCCGTGGTCAAGCCAGGCTCCTTAGAGGTCGTGGGTTTGAAGGCGCACGCAAAAGTTAGAAAAATACCAGCAGCAATGGTCCCCAATTTCTCCATTCATAGCTAGCACATTATAAAACCTCTAAAATACAAAATTATAGAAGATTATGAAATTTACTTATGAGGTGCATAAGCGCGCAATTTTAGCGTTGCTGACTTGCTTAAACAACAAGCGACGGAATAGTCGCATGTAGTCGATAATTCTGAACATTCAGAGAGAAATTTGATTGGAGGCATCATCCTGATGTACCTGCAGCAACTGCATGCCAGAGCGATTGCGTGAAATATTTCTTTGCGGCTCTAAAAATAGCTATTTTTTATTCATTCTTCAGCTGCTGTCGACGTAAAACTAGCCTTCACCTTCCCTGGGCAGGCCGCTGCGTAAAATACCATTGCCTTTTAACAACCAAATTGTAAACGAGCCTTTCCACCTGTTTCTTTGTGCAGCGTAAATGCGATCAAATTGCCCGTGTCTTTGAGGACTCGTATCGATCACCGCTCAGCGTCATCATCATGGACGATCTTGAGCGCTTGTTAGAGTATGTGGCCATTGGCCCTCGGTTTTCTAACGCCGTTCTGCAGGTGCGCGGGCCAGATGTTACTATCTTTCCTTCCTTGCGCGTGCACGGCGTACGTAATATTATGTTTTAACTAAGGCCCTAGCACGTGCATGACAAAAGTTTGGTGCTCCTTAATGTTGTTTGGGATTGTTGTTTGGGTAAGGTACTCCTGTACAGAGGTAAAGCTGGTGTGGAGTAATGCCTGAACACCTCACAAGACCACCTGACTCTGTCTGCTATCTATGAAGCTAAAGGCCTCCTCTCGGTCTAAGCCCCTTTTTTTTAATCCTTGCAGACCCTACTTGTACTTGTCAAGCGCCAGCCTCCTGTGGGTAAGAAGCTGCTCATCATTGGGACCTCTTCCACAGGCGAAATCATGGAGAGCATGGGGCTTGGTAAGCAGCCTTGTTTGCTATTTTATTTCAGCTGCAGATTTGTGACATTCCTCGATTTCTTGTCTCTGCTGCTGCTGCTGCTGTTGCTGCTGCATCAGTTTAAAAAGTCATCCTGGTAACTGTCTCTGCTTCAAAACTTTGTTAAGGCTAGAAACTTGGCAATCTAGCAATGCCCTTTTCTTTCTTCCTTACATTTGTATGCTTGGCAAGCTTTGCACTGCATGACAAGACCGGTTTGTTCTCGGTTCACTAGAAATGAGAACAAGGACCGGTACCACCAATGCAGGGGAGGTGTTCAACATCAGCCTGCATGTGCCAGCCTTACGCGTGGAGGAGATTGTACGTGTCATGCATTCGCTCGAGATCTTCCATGAAAGCGACATTCCAATGGCGGTGGATGCCTTGACCACACAATGCAGCAGAACAGTGCCTATGAAGAAGCTGCTGCTCTGGGTTGAGATGGCAAAGCAGGTGGGTCAAGTGATTATGCTGCACGCCGTCCAGGTCATTCATGTTACGTGATTCCCTGATGACAGCTCTCTGACATATTTAGAGTTCAAGGGGCAAGGTCCCGTAGTCCTAGGCCCTCCGTGATTGACGAGGGCCCTGATTAAGCACTGGGGCGGCAATTTTTTATGATGGATAACTGTTTAAAGGAGCCTCTCTGGTCCTGCATCAGCATGTGTGACCGCAGTGAAGCTTGTTTTGCACTCTCTCAGGCAATGCCTGAGTACCAGGTTCCTTAGGTGAAGGATGCCCAAACTTGTTCCTGCAGCAAATTGTACCTGTAATCGCACCTGTAATGCGCAGTACGTTTTAGACCTTCCAATTTAGGGCCTGTGGGCCATGTGATGTTGTTTATATCCAGGAATGTTTTGCTCAATTATTCCCGACATTGAGCTTGGCACATTGCAATAACCTTCTTTTCGTGCAGGAATTAAAACCAGGACAAAGGATACCTCTTGAACGGTGGCAAGAAACGCTGCGTGATTTGGCGTCTTGACCGGGTTTTGTTTCCTGCCTTGAGTCGTTGCTATAGTGGATTACAAAGCATGACTTGCACTCGATGATTATCATTTTTATCACCCTGTGAATGGCCTTGCTGATTTTGATGCGTTAAGAGATTGGAAACTTGGACTTGACGGGTATAGACAGGCGTTCCTGCAGAATAGATATTGCATCGTCCCTTAATCGTCATGCTGGCTGTGTCATCACTACCAGCGGAGTCTTTTCTTAGCTTTTCTTTGCATCGTTAGGCAAGTCCTGACATAGCTACTCACGCAATAAATTTTTATCTTTTCATTTACTGCAAGCGAGTTTTATGGTAGCAAAAACTTGCAAGCAGATTAAAAAACTCAGAACTACTCGCCTGCAACGTACTGGTTACAATGGGGGATGACCTTCAGCCAGGTTGTTTGGCTGATCGGCTGCTGACTGGTCTCGGCCAGCCACAAATGAATCCATAAGCTCAGAGAGAAAGAGAAAAAGTCTAGTATTATGCCAGAGGGGGCTGACTGACCGAGCCAAACAAAAGGGTGTTGTTAAAATGTGGATTGAGCATGGGCGCCATGACTGGCAAGCTCCAAAATTTACACAATATGAAAAATGAATCCTTGCTCTGTCCATAGGTGTAAAATCTGGAGCTTGCCAGTCATGGCGCGTGTGCTTAATTTGCTGTGGCGTGCAGGCCATTTGTTACCACAAATTGCTCATACCAACTCACCCACTGCACCAATATAGAATATTTTTAATGATGTATAATTCTTATTGGAAAAGAATATCATTGCAACAAAAATGAAAGAAAACGGCTGAGTGGTTGGTGTTTTATGAGGATTTGAGCCATTTTCCTATGGAAATCACCACATTAGGGCTTAATTGCACCATGTGTGCTTAATCCAGTCTATCTCAGCACGCAAAGCGACCCACATAAAACTGAGCACACGCTCGGGTAGCTCTCAATGCCAGCTACACTTCGGTACTAAAATGGTGTCGATCAGATGAAGTGGCTGTGAGTGACTGCCTTCTGAATGCAAAAATGCACATTTTCAGGCATTTCCTTACTTTGTTAGCCCCCTCTGGTATTATGCTGAGAAAGGAAATTATGAACAAGTTGGCTGTTGACCTGTTGCAGCAAAAAGGGTTGGGCCGCTGAAAAGTCCTCAAAAAAAGGCGTAAAAAAAAAATATGCTTCCTCAACCCACAAACCTGATGGTCTTGGCAAAATTAAAGAGCATGCACCTCGTTCTAAATATGTTAATCTTCACCAGGACGTTGGTCACATACGCGAGAACGACCTTCAAGCCACACTGCTGCCTGCAGTGCCTCAACGTTCAAAGTATGCGCACGCAAGCGGAGTCTACTGACATTGCACATAACATGTTTGGACAGATCAAGATGAGGATACTGTGGTACAATAGTCGGCAAACGCTCATTTCTAGAAAAAGGGATGGCAAACCAAGAATGGTAAATGGCCAATTTGTTGTTGTGCGTGTTGGGGTCCACCAACTCAGCGTCTCTCCAAACACCTCTCATCCTATGCTTCGAATCCGCAGTAAACTCTTGCATCCCAAGATGGGAATAGTACGCCCAGTTTGAACAGCTTGTACATATAACTCACACCCACGCCGTCCTTGAAAAGCACTCAGCAATTGAGCAGTCCAGCAGGCACTTGAATGAGGCTATAAATTGAGATCAGCCTGGACCACCCTTTGTAAAGTAACACTATTGATATTAAGCATACTACTACCCTTGAAAAGCTTGACAGCTGACCGAAACCAGTGGAACTGCAACGGTTCATGTCCACATTCTCAAAGTGCAGCCCAGTTAATAGTGGACCGCTTCACACCTAACGTGCCCTTCAAAAAATGCAAATGAAGCGAAGACAGCAAACTCCTTGCCTGCCTGTGAAAAACCAGTACCCCATATTTGACAACCATACATACTAGCAGGATCTTAGCGAGCCACAAAGAAGTGTGTGGTCTGTCTGCCAAGCAAAGTGTGTTCACGCACAAACTTTGAATTTACGTATCCTATAGGCAGAGGCAAGAAAAGGACGGGATGCGTGTTCAGCAGACTTGGCCATGTTCAAGGTCCCATATTAAAACCATGCCCAGATACCTAAATTAATCTTTGTGATGACGGGTGGCGCGAACCGCCAACCATAACAACAGAAACCCGCGGAGTTGAAATGCACAACCTCGGACTTGGAAGTGCTGACACAATTAGATGTTTATTCTTGGCGTAAGAAACAGAAAAAGAATAACCTACACAGGCAGTGAAAACCACTCCCCACAATAATTAAGGAAAAGGAGCCACTTTGGTACCGAGTACCGTAAATCTCCTCCACCGCAAAAAAGAAAGGAAAAATCAATGGGGACCAAGAGGGTTGCAGGCTTGGCCTGAAACCGGCTCCTGATGAGGGTTGATAACAGTACTGGAAAGGGCACGTCTGGTATGGACAAGTTTAGCAGCAAAGTTTACAGAGTGCACATGGAGCTTGGAGGCAAGCTTCTTAACTCTTTAAGAATCAAGACCCAGTTCCTTGAAAGGCTTCAGAGTGTGAGTGTTGTAGATGGTGTCATTCACACCCAAAAGGATGATGTGGAGAGTAACGGGCAGAGGCTTCTTGGAGAATGTTGCAGAGATCTTTGTGCTGTTCTTTTGCGGCGTTAAGCTGGTTTAAGGTCTGGTGTCCTCACAATACTTGATCTCGACGAGGTGGATGCCACGCCGAGTTTTGCTGAGGTCTTTAGGTCGATGCTGTCTGGTCTTGGTGGCTACTGGTGGCTGGCGGTGTGCTGAGGTGCTGCCAGTCTCCCTCAATGCCCCCTGCCACTTCGAAGAACCCAACCTTCTACATTAGTTTGTTGTTTTTGTGTTTTTGCAGCGATGGGAGTTACCAGCACAAAATCTGGGCGGCTGGAGGTAAATCTGTCTTTATCTGAGAAGCGGGGTGGGAAGAGCCATTTCATTTGGGAGCAATTCTACTTTCGGCGCGTACCTGGCATACCTGGAGTCATATCATCTGCATTCAACATGTGTGAGACGTGCACACCCGCGGTTCCGGTGATAGCCACCCGACACCCCCTCAGCAATGTCGTTAAATCCTTAAAGGGGAAACAGTTGGGGGCAACCTTGTTTACCCCGTTGGTCGCCGGATGAACTGACGTATTCCAATAATTCCAATGAATTGGAACACCAGCAAACGTTCCAACACAATGTACAACGTTTTGAATTACTTAGTCTTCTTTGTGCTTTCGATTTTCTTGGGGTTAGGCAAGCCGACTCACGAATTCGGACATGACTGTGTAGCACGCTGGTGAACATAATTCCAGATATTCCGGATTCTATTTAACCAAGCATCGAAAAACGAAAGGTTAAGAAGGAAACGGATGTACCATTTCGCTGCACCATTTCAATATAGTAATATTCAATATATTAATAGCACTATTTTGGCCAATAACAGGCCAATTTCGTATGACTGCCTCCTTGCGGCCTTTCCAACCGACCTCCTATGGCAAAACATTAAGCATGGCAGTCACACAGCAGTAGCTGGATCAGGTTAGAAGGAGGCCTTGAGATAGAGTGTAAATGGTGAGGAAGGTGTCTGCGCTTGCAATGTTGCGTGCATGGGAGGCTCTGTATTAGTATTAGGTGTTGTAATGCTTGCTGTATACTACAACTACCCAGGGCTGCAGCGGGAGCAAGCAAGAGGTGGCAGTACCTAAGCAAGCGCAGCAGGCCAGGGCGAGCAAGACCCAGGGCCCCCCTGAGGGCAAGGAGAAGCGAGTCACACCCACCATCCTAGACAATGCACCAGATGGTGAGAGTGGCCTTGTTTTGTTTGGATTGGAGTGGGGGGTTGTGCAAGCAAACACCTGTGCAAGCAAACACCCGGTCCCTCGAAGTGAGCACTTATCGAAGCCCCTACCTTCGGTACGCCACGGCCCAAATTCACATTTCCGACTTGCTCTGATGCTGTTGTTGCTGCTGCAGTGCGGCAAAACTTCGTGTTCGACAAAGTGCTGGGCAAAGGCAACTTTGGCATCGTGCACCTCGTGTACGACAAGGTCTCGAGCGAGCCCTTCGCCTGCAAATCAATATCCAAGAGGAAGCTCGTGACGCAGGACGACATTGATGACGTGAAGCGCGAGGTACAGATCCTGTCCCACCTGGCGGGTCACCCAAACGTCGTGCAGCTGAGAGGCACCTACGAAGACAAGGGTTACGTCCACCTGGTCATGGAGCTGTGTGAGGGTGGAGAGCTGTTTGACCGCATAGCAGACAAGGGGCACTTCACCGAGCGGCAGGCGGCAGAAGTCGTGCGCACGGTGGTCAGTGTGGTGCACCATTGCCACACGATGAACGTCATCCACCGGGACCTGAAACCTGAAAACTTCTTGGTGGGTTTCAGAAACTCATGTGTGACCGTCCAGCTGTTTTCTTCAGCGGCACACGTGGATACACTGTGGATTTAGTTCATCTGCTGGCACCTTACGCTGAGCTGATGCAAATATCCTGATAGGCAACTAGCTAAAGCTGTGCAAAATAAATGCAATTTTAATTTGGATGCATAGGCCAAGGATCAGGAGGTATCATGCTCTTGCTGCTCGCCTGGCGCGGCTTATCGGTACAAATCAGACCATGAGTAAAATACCTCCACGCAGTTTATGTTCAGCCTTGCCCTGCATATTTGGTTGAACGAAATCCAGTCAACATTTCTCCTCCCAGATAGCTCCTCACTGCATTTTATAACGGGCAAATTACTCCTTTCAAGTAACGATCTGCACCAGGTCAGCAATTGGTAGGCGGGGGGGCTTGAACCCTCAGTTTGACCAATTGCCTGCTAATCCTTGCTGCAGCTCACCAGCAAAAAAGCTAATGGGATCTTAAAAGCAACGGACTTTGGCCTGTCCCGGTTCTTTAAGGAGGGCCAGGTTCTGAATGACATCGTCGGGTCACCGTTCTATGTTGGTGCGTCATGCTACTGCACTTTTTTAGGAAGAGCTTGAGGAGTTTCACATGCAGTTGCATAAGTTGATCATTGCATGCATGTCACTAAGTCTGCATTCGGTCTTCCCCTTTTGCACATGCATACTTCTCAGGACATGTTTTTAACCTTCCTGGAATTCTGATGCATGCAGCTCCCGAGGTTTTACGGAGACAGTACGGAAAGGAAGCAGACATCTGGAGCTGTGGCGTAATCCTGTACATCCTGCTCTGTGGCTGGCCTCCATTCCATGGGGACACGACGCAAAAGATCTTCAAGAACATCATGTCAGTGTTGCCGTTATGTCAGCAAGAGATATTGTGAAGGTTAATCAACAGATGACTTGTGTAGGGAAATCGCTTTGGGTGGCATTCACTGGTTAGTAACCCTGACGACTCTTTTGTTTAGTAACCCTGATGGCTCTCAATCCGACAAAACATGAGTGTCAAGCGTGAGTGTATTGCATGCCTGAAACTGTGCACGCTCTTACCTCGCAGGTCAAAACCTTTAGATTTGAAGTCACCTCCTTGGCCAAAAATCTCTGACGCTGCAAAGGATTGTGTGCGCAAAATGCTTGCCCGCGACCCACGCAAGAGGCTGACTGCAGAGGAGGTGAGACTTGCTTTGCACTGTAACAGGGTGTTCTGAACGGTGGGCATTGTAACATGCGTAAGTAAAGTACAATTTACTTGTTGCACATCTGCGAGTAAACTCTTTTGGCCGCTACAGGCACAGTTTAGATCAAACTACAGAATGTGCCTCCCCTTCCTCATTGCAATTGCGCCTGCATCTTTTGTTTCTGCAGAAATTTGAAATGAGTAACAATAAGCAGAGAGTCGCTGAGATAAAAAGCATTTCTGCGCTGTCTCATTACACAGGTCCTGAATCACCCTTGGATGCAAGAAAATGGCGTGGCCACAGATGTTGTCATTCCCGAAGTGCTCACCCGCATGCGCCAATTTACGCAGATGAACAAGCTGAAGAAGAACGCCTTGAAGGTATGCCATTATGTGGTGTTAAAATGCGTAGACATGGCAGGGCAACAGATATACATTCTAGCCTTGAGTGCATCACTTAACCCCCACTTGTTTCCTACTTCTGATCAGGTGTTGCTTTGAAATCAAAAAATTCACCTAACTGCATAGAGAAATCGTTGTGTTGGCATATGAATAGGCTCTCCTCCAGACCAGACAAAGGCACTCAATCTGTTCCATGCATTTGTCGCCTGCACTTGACATTTCTGCATTCCAGGTGTTTGCCTGCAGCTTGCCACCTAATGACTTGATGGGGCTCAAGGAAATGTTCCATGCCATCGACACAGACAACAGTGGTACCATCACCGTTGAGGAGCTGCATGAAGGCTTGAAAAAGAAAGGCACAGTAGTTGCTCCTGAGGTAAGCTGAGGATTAGATGGGACGGAAATTAGTCAGCAGTCGTTCCTGTGTAAGGTTTGTATCCTTGGCTTTGATTACAATTAAGTGTGTCAGTAATGTCATAAAAGAATCATTATCTTAGGTTATAGCTGCACATTTCCCCAGTATCACAAAACAACACACAGGAGGCACAATTCATCATGGACAACATCGATGTAAACGGCAACAGTCGCATTGACTACGAGGAGTTTCTGGCAGCTACTATGCACTTCAACAAGCTCAACCGCGAAGAAAACATGATCAACGCGTTCAAATTTTTTGACAAGGACAACTCTGGATTCATAACGCAAGAAGAGATAGTGGTGAGTTCTGGCTCAAGATAAAGTGCCTATTGAAGGTCCTATTTTGGAAGAAGGGGACCCAGTGCTCCTTGACATGCAACGATTTTGCAAGTCCCTGGCTATAGAATTGGGTGCATCTGCACTTGCTAGCATGTTTTACAAGGCAAGAAATACAGTGACCACATACTGGCAAAGGAAACGGTCGCTAAAGCAGCATTTAGTTTTCCAAATAGGAGAAGGTAATCAGTTAGATGTTTCCAAGAAAAGGGAGTGTTCTGAATCTGACATTCCCTGCCCAGTACCACCTTCAACGCTGGAAAGGTACGGCATACAAATATTGCCGAAATTTGGTAAATGACATCACTAGGTTCTAGGTAAGGTAGGGTAAGGTTACATCGTCATAGGTTCTAGTGTTTGCAATGAAGGTTTTGATACATGAGTGTTTCTATCAATTCTACGGCGGACTGCTTGCAACTTGGCAGGATGCTCTGAAAGAGTTGGGCGAGGATGCACCTCCGGAAGAGGTTGCGCAGATCATGTCTCAAGCCGACAAAAACGGGGACGGTTCGATTGACTATGAGGAGTTCTGCATCATGTAAGTATTTGTAACAAGATGAGTGTAGACAGTCAGTTTTTTACAGTTTCTTGTTTACATTGAAGAATGATTGCGATGTGTATATGATCATCAACTCTGGTTAACTCCTTGCACGCAGGATGCGAACTAATCACCTCCTAGATATTGCCGTTGCCACAAAGGCTCTGAAGACAAGGATGCTGGTAAGTTTCACTACTTAATACCTACTATCGTAGCAGTGGCAAGCGAAAACACCTTTCCTAGGAAACGGTGCTGTATCGTGAGCTACTCTGCTTATTCAGACCTGAAGCCCTCCCTTGTTTCAGTTTGCAAGCAGAGTAATACTTTGTAGGTGCCAGGGGCTCTCTTTTGAGCATGAGGAAAGCTCCCCCTGCATGCTCGTGCTCGAGCAACGGCCCCAGGCCTCACAAGGAATTGCTACTTTTTGTTAAGCATTTTGCGCCTGCTGAGAAGAAGTGCAAACACTGGCCATAGGCACCTACTCTGTTTCTAAATTCAATGGCCACAGGAGGCAATTCACCTCGTGCTCTTGCAAATGTTGTGTGTATGACAGGTGGAACCAGCGCTGACCAAGTCTTTCATGATCAGATCTGATCAACCAGATGAAGAAATAGAGGAGAGGCCTTCTGAGATCTCTACTTAAGCAGCAGCTTGTTGGTGTGTCTTTTACCAACACTTTTTTGTCCAATGCTAATTTCTCTTGGGTCCAAGTATGCCAGTTGTGGATCGTGGGTCCAAGTACGCCAGTTGTGTATCAATGCGTCACAAGGTATTGTCTGGACATGCCAGTCTTTTCAGTTATTAATTGTAGCCGTGCATTGACTGCAGCAACATCTCCTTCTAACCTACGCCATATGCTATCCACGCCCTTACGGAATTCCCTGTGGGGCTGCTGTTATTGTCATGCCATTTTCAAGTAATCATGCATCTAATTGCATTGCATGTACAAATTCTGAACATGTTTAGTGGCTTGTGATTAGGAACAAGTTGCTTTTGCTGAGCACCTGAGTTATGTGACTCGTGGTAATGATTGTCCGTCTCCTTATGTCTGGCTTTGTCGGTAGTATAATTACCCAATTTCATTGTGCATTATATTATTTTATTGTGGTTGGCCTTTGCGATTGAATACCATTTGACTTTAATCAGTAAAAAAGTTTCAGCTGAGTGCTAGCTGGTGGTTCTGCCTCTGGAACTTGTCACTCATTTGAATACCTTTATCTGAGTAATTTTCTTTCTCATATTTTACATTCCTTCCTAGTAAAAATTGAAGGTCTATATAAGAGAAAATTGCGAACGTCAAAAGCACCGTTTAAATCACTATCTGGGAATTATTCTTATTCGTGATGGAAAGATAAGAGAAAAAAGGAAAAGGACGCAGATAGGTGCGTAAGGTAAGGTAAGGTTACATCGCTATATATGCCTCTGGTGGGCATCTGAGCGGAAGCTTGGAAAAGCCTGTAACCAGACCAAAAAACGCTAGAAAAATCAAGGGAACAGGGCTAGGCACTTAGCTACAAAAGAGGCAACACCAAAAATATCAGGTTGGTTCATGAAGGTCCTCAAACGACGTCGGAATGTTAGATAACGTTACCAGTCTGGCTTACCAGGCTTACTACCGGCTTACCAATTATACCCTTACTGGTAACCACCGCAAAGTAAGCGTGTAGTAAGCGTGGCTTACCAGTAAGCCACAGTAACTGATGACAGTAAGCGTACAATGTATATGATTACTGAAGACGCTTACCATGGTTTACTGGTAACCACTACTTACTTTTAGCTTTCTGGTAAGCGGACAAGTAGGCCAGTATAACACACGTTCTTTGGGCTTACTGGCGGTTTAACAGTAACCCAGATCAGTAAGCCTCAACTACTACTTTGCCTTCTGGTAACCGGACCAGTAGGCCAAGAAATAACCAGGCTTACCAGTAAGTGCGAAGTCTGACCAGATGTTCATGCGGACAGTCCAACAAAATGTGTTCCTCATCCTGAATAGTGTGCCAGACACATGCATCTGTCACAGATCCTGAGCTCATAAGGCCTTCTATGCCTGTCATGAAGCATTCTTTGGACCAGAAAGACGCAGATAGGTAAACACTACTGGCATGAAAAAGAAGACGAAATAACTACGCAGGCAGGCAGCGAAAACTACTCCCCGTCACATTAATAAAGGAAAAGGAGCCCCTTTGGTACCAAGTATTGTAAAGCTCCTCCACCGCGAAGCAAAAGGAAAGAAAAAATCAATGGGGATCAAGAGGGTTGCAGGCTTGGCCTGAAACCGGCTCCTGATGAGGGTTGATAACAGTACTGGAAAGGGCACGTCTGGTATGGACAAGTTTAGCAGCAAAGTTTACAGAGTGCACATGGAGCTTGGAGGCAAGCTTCTTAACTCTTTAAGAATCAAGACCCAGTTCCTTGAAAGGCCTCAGAGTGTGAGTGTTGTAGATGGTGCCACCCACACCCAAAAGGATGATGTGTAGAGCCACGGATGCTCCTTGGAGAATGTTGCAGAGGCCTTTGTGCTGTTCCTTTGCGGCGTTCAGCTGGTTCTGAGGTCTAGTGTCCTCACAGTACTTGATCTCGACGAGGTGGATGCTACGCTGAGTTTTGCTAGGTCTTTGGGGCGGTGCTGTCTGGGGTGCTCCCAGTCTCCCTCAGTTGCCCCCTGCCACTTCAAAGAACCCACCCCCCTACATTGGTTTGTTATTTTGTGTTTTTGCAGCGATGGGAGTAAGCGGCACAAAATCTGGGCGGCAACCTCAAAATATGAGGTTGGTTCGCTATGTGTACATTTGTGCTTGCCATGTCATGCCTTAAGTCTGGCAGAGGCATATGTTTGGTTTAGGGTAGTTTGGTAGGTTAACGATTGGATACTTTTCCGCAATTTCTACTGGCGTAGCCAGTTGTTGTTATTGCCAGCTTCTGGACTTGATATTGGAAGAACAACCGAGACCCCTCTCAGTGTAATTGTATGTGCTCAGGCAGCATGTCTGAGTAGTTTCCCCTAGATCTGGGAGGCAAAGGCGCGGCAGCCTGTCTAGCAGTGTTCGTGTAGTTGTGTCAGCATTTGTTAGTGTTTTTGAGAGCAGGAGCACGTAGGACTCCACCATCACAAGAGGTTGAAATGACTGCATTCCTGTGTGCAGCTTGCTCCGCTGTCCTTGCTGAGAGCCGCTCACGCATCGATACGCAATCCTTCAGCAAAAAGCGTACCAGCCTGCCATAATTGCTCCCCCCCTTTCCCCCCTTGTAGACCCAACCCCTTTGGGGGTTTATTAAAATATCTATAAACCTAATTGCCAACACACAAAAGTTTGGCAGAGGAGCGGTCATAGAGCAGAGCAAGACACCTTGTGACTTCTTCTGGCCAGATTATGAGCAAAATATTTTCTTCTCCGTCATGAAAGGCAAGTACCGGTAGTGTTACCATAGCTGCCATTGTGATTGCCATAGCTGTTTGAGCGGTAGGGACTTGAACAGGCTTGAAGAACAAGTAGTACATGAAATGAGGCTTTAACGAGAATTTATGTAGGTAGCTCATCATCTAAACGTATGTAGGTAGCTCATAAACGTATGAAGACAAGGAAAAAACACCATCTAACACCTTATCTTTACAGCAACCATAATTGCCAAAGAGTGTCGAGCGATAAAGAGAGGTTTATAAGTGTTAAATAGACTTTAGCGATGTGGTGCTATTGAAAGGGAACAATTCCAGATTTGACCGCCTGGACAAGCAAGATGCCGCTATTTTCTATGGCTACCCGTCTCTTAATAGCAAAAGCTGTAACGCGCGCTTTTTTTCTGCTCTGCATTGGTAATTGATAGAGAAGGGAGGCAGTGTAGAAGCAGAGCAGCATTACGCAAACCTGGTGGCAATGTTTATACCATCTAGTTAACGAGAGGATGCGCTGCAGCTAGTACCCTGCCTTGGCGCCCGTCCGGCTACTCCTCCCTGAAGTGGTGATAAAAGTAAAAATGTAAAAGACTGGCTCACACGTAAGCAACAGCTGTACCAAAAAATAATTGTAGCCGCACATGAACTGCGAATGACATTAAGCTAGGTATTAGGCCTAATCTTGCGGTGACTATCTGTCAGGAGCACACAGGGTTAAAAGCTTGTGCCACTCTCCCACAAACTCTTATTATTTCCTTACAGAGAAAGACAGCCATATCCTGACAGCATGAAACGAGAGCGGCTCATTCTAACATTCTAACACCATGGAAGCAGGCGTAACCACACCTGAACTACATAACAGTTGTAGTAATTATGCAGCATTATATTATCCAGAGAGCTGGTAATCATGTTCAGGATGAGCTATTTCGCTCTCTCTCATAAGGCATACGCAGAGCGCATATGCTCACGTGGAATTGCATACGAACTCGCACGTGTCACATGCATTGCGTCCAAGCATTTACGCAAACATAGGTGTGCGTACAAGGTGCTGACAAGGATTTATTAAGCCACAATCGACTCACAGGTTGATGGAGTTGCCAAACTTCCCGTACAACGCAGCCTTTAGCTCCTTCATTTTGACCTGAGTCTCCTCCACTTTAGCCTTGTGGGCTGAAAGATCTGCATTTACTGAACTGCTCAGCTTCTGCAGCCGCTCCTCTGCTGCTTCCTTATCCATGTACACAAAGCATTCGCCTGCCACGTATCTCACAGTCTCGTCGTCACACAGCATGAGCTCATTCTCTGCATCCTCCACATCCTCCAGCTTTTTCTGTGCATGTGTGTATATATGTGTGTATGCATGTTCCACATGTGTGTGTATATATGTGTGTGTTTATGTGCGCGTGTATGTTGTGTACATGCGTGTTTACACGTTCTTTGCATATGTGACAAAGTCTATGCTCACATGTGTAAGTTATGTGTATGTGTGTGTGTGTGTGTTTGTGTGTGTGTGTGTGTGTGTGTGTGTGTGTGTGTGTGTTCTGCGTTGGAGTGCGCTTCGTGTGTTTGAGTGTGAGTGTTGACGTGAGAAATTACCTTGAGGGCTTGCATCATGATGTTCACATCGTGCATGCGAGCATTGAGCTTGTTAAACTCATTGATGCTCTCTTGATCTTTCCTGAGGAGCGGAATGGCAGTTTACGCATGTGCATATGTGTGCTTTGTGAGTAAATGGGACTGTCTTTGTGTGTATATACATGTGTAGGTGTGTGCATGTGTGTGTGTCTTAATTTGCGTGTGCGTCTACGTGTATGAGTATGTCTTTGTGTGCATATGTGTGTATGTACGTATGTACGTATGTACGTGTGTGTGTGTGTGTGTGTGTGTGTGCGTGCGTGCGTGCGTGTGTGTGTTGTGTGTGTGTGAACGTGCGTTGCACGTGTTGGTAACTCTTTTGAACTATTGCACTTACAAGCTATCCAACGGCGCATGGAGCT
>Ga0307968_1002268_pt1 | contig 15961 bp, 19 predicted proteins | sample OrgLakmetagen650_FD_201834 | JGI IMG/M metagenome (GOLD analysis project Ga0307968, IMG submission 201834) | Saline water microbial communities from Organic Lake, Antarctica - #650 | ecosystem: Environmental > Aquatic > Non-marine Saline and Alkaline > Saline | place: Antarctica: Organic Lake... | reverse complement strand
GTGTGTGTGTGTGTGTGTGTGTGTGTGTGTGTGTGTGTGTGTGTGTGTGTGTGTGTGTGTGTGTGAAAGTGTGTGTGAAAGTGTGTGTGTAAGCATGGTTCAGGCTGACTGTATGGTCATACACAGTGCACACACATGAATCAGGCCGGCGGGATGGTCATGTATGGTGTGTGTGTGTGTGTGTGTGTAAGCATGGTTCAGGCTGACTGTATAGTCATACACAGTGCACACACAAAGTTCTGGCTAACTGTGCGGACATGTTTGGTGCACACAAACACACACGGTTCAAGCTAGCCTTACTCACATGCAACAGCGCACAGAGCAGGCCACTGCACCCTCGTGGTGGTCAGCCCAATGTCCAACACGCCGGCTGCGCATAAGTCACTCCAATTCTCAGGGGTCAGCTCCTATGACACGCAGACAGAGCAGTTGTGTGTTATGGGGTGAGGAGCGTACAGGGGTGTGCTGTTTTGTGTTCACACGTCAGGGCGTTCAGTCAATGTGGACAAGTGCATCTTATTTTGATGTTCCATGGTAAAGAGCTGTTTTGTGTTGAAGCATGAGCAGATTTGATGCTCCATGGTGAGGGGCACGCTGTGTTTTGTTGAGGCATCTTATTTTGATGTGTTGTGTTGAGACATATAATTTTGATGCTTCATGGTAAAGAGCTGTTTTGTGTTGAAGCATGAGCAGATTTGATGCTCCATGGTGAGGGGCACGCTGTGTTGTGTTGAGGCATCTTATTTTGATGTGTCGTGTTGAGACATATAATTTTGATGTTCCATGGTAAAGAGCTGTTTTGCGTTGAAGCATGGCAGATTTGATGCTCCATGGTGAGGGGCACGCTGTGTTGTGTTGAGGCACGAGCATCGGTTAGTGGACTGATAAACAGTTGTTTTTGTCCTTGCATGGCCCTCAAGCGCAGTCACTGCAAACTTCAATGCTCATGCTGCGGAGTACAGCAATTGGCTTTTTGGTTTTGGTTACAGGCTTTTTCCAAGCTTCCGCTCAAATGCCCCCCAGAAGCATATATAGCGATGTAACCTTACCTTACCTTGTGCTGCGTGGAGTACAGCAATTGGCGTACTGATAATATACAGCAGGGCCCTTGTCAACAACCAGCAGATTGCACAGCGCGTGCACTCAGACATATACACGCTTGCAAACGTACACACACATACACACACGCACACATGCTAACACACACGCACACGCACACATGCTAACACACACATGCTAACAAATACACACACACACGCACACATGCTAACACACACGCACACGCACGCACACATACACACACAGATATACACACATGTCAGACAAACCACCATTCCTGTGTGTATCCTTGCCTTGCCTTGATGAGCATGGTCCTCATGAGTGTCCTCCCTTCCCCTCAAGCTCAAATGCTCGCCGCACACCCTAGCACACCATTCACCTCTCTCCAATCCAGGCAAGCAGTACACCATCAATCATCAACATGAGCTATGCACACACACCCCTGTCCTTAAACTACGTTGTGAGCGGCAATAATAAATGATCCACCTCAAGCCCGTGTGCTTGCAGCACACCCTCCAGCTCTTCCCAGTCCAGGAGCCCATCGGGTCCTACAATGTCAGGGGGTGCTCCCTCTCCTGCAGATGTGTGCATGTGTTTTTGCATGCATGTGTGTTTTTGTGTGGAAATGTACGCATTTATGCTAACATTCGAGACTGCCCTGGTAAGGGTTAGCGTGCATGAAACAAAGGCTATTAACTTGCCAGAGCCCCACCAAAGAGTGTGCTAGGATACAATGCGAGACCTGGCACTGGTTAACTACAGAAACTGCTCCCTCTCCTGCAGATGTGTGTGTGTGTTTGTGTGTGTGTTGTGTGTGTGTGTGTGTGTGTGTGTGTGTGTGTGTGTGAATGTACGCGTTTATGCAAACATTCAAGACTGCCCTGGTAAGGATAAGCGTGGATGAGACAAGACAGCCAACTTGCCAGATCCCCACCAAAGAGTGTGCTAAGATACATTGCGAGACCTGGCACTGGTTAATTACAGAAACTGCAATTTTTCATACTTTTTACAGTCCTGCCACCCCAACCAATGCCACTCATTCATGCACTCATGGCTGGTTAGCTCCGGTAGTAAGGGTAGTATGCTTCAGTAGTATGGGTGCTCTTCACTACCAGCATACCCACCTCAAAATGGTGGAATCAATGACTACTGGCACTAATAAGATTACGCACATATAATTGGGGCACTCAGTATTAGCCTTAGTAGCCACATGGGAAAAAAAGAATAAGCAGGTAGAGAATCCACTCCCAACATTAATCAATAAGGGAAAGGAGTCACTTTGGTACCAGGTACCGTGAAACTCCTCCACCAGATAGAAAGAAAAATGTCAATGGGGGTCAGGAGGGTTGCAGGCCCAATGTATCGGTGTTGGGATGGGACCAAAACATCCGTTAAACAAGCTCACTGTCAGTCTCAGCATCAAGACCTTTCCCCACGCACCTTAAAAAAAACCAAGAAGGTGCACCGCACTGGGTCTGTTGAGCAAGCTTACCATTGGTATCAGCATCATAAGCACCTTCCTAACAAGTAAAAACAAAGGAAGACACGCACCAGATCCGTTGAGCAAGTCCACCATTGGCCCCAGCAGCAGGGCCCTCAGACGCTGCTTGGCCTCCTTACCACCTTTTGCGCCCCTCATCGACCCTGATGACACTGTTGCTGCTGCTGCTGCTGCTGCTGCTGCTGATGATGATGATGATAATCTCTCTTCAACCAAAGCTGCACCCCCCTGCGCCACTGTCCTCGCTTCTCCCTCGCCCACAACAGCAGCAGCCTCTCCTTGTATCTCTGAGGTTTCCTTGTCCAGATCCTCCTCTGCGTACTTTGGCCCATCAGGGCCCACCAATAATAGTAGGGCCTTCCAGTCCACAAAGGTCGTGAACGTGAAGGTCGCTGCGTGCGCGTCTGCTTGGGCGAGGAGGCTGTCTGGGGTGGGGGGCTTGCCTGTGAGTAGGGAACAATTGTGTAGTCGGAAAGCTGTTTGTGTGTGTGTGTGTGTGTAGATGTGTGTGTGTGTGTGTGTGCGGATGAACACATCCTTAGGTGGTTGGTGCTCTGGTGTTGCCTTGCAGCAGCTGGATCAACGAAATGGACAATGGTTTTGAAGTTGGGAAACAGAGAAATGGATTCAAACAGGAATTGAAATCCTTGGACAGCAGACATAAACAAACGCCTGCGGCCCAAAAACAATTTACTGTGTCATTTGCAATCGCGCAATCGCACAGAATGCTGTCACATAGTCAGCAAAATCAACGCACACTCTCTCTCTCTCACACACACACACACACCTGCAACACCGCCAGGTCCCTTTCCTTTTATCCCAGCATCTTTTTTTGCGCCACTTCTATCAGGCACCTGGCCCTTTACGCCCAGCTTTGAGTTGTTGCTGCTGCGGTCAGGGACCTGCCTTGCAGCATCACTCTTGCCCTTTACTTGCGCAGGTGCTGGCTTGGTGCCAGCTGCTGCCGCATCTCTGCTCCCTGTTTACCAAAAGGTGTGTGCGCATGTGTGTATGCGAGTGTGTGGTTGTGTGCATGTGTGTATGCGAGTGTGTGTGTATGTGTGTGTGTGTGTGTTTGAACAGACTAAATGGACAACACCCCCACTTCCAACATACTCCTGTGCACGGTTCCGGCTGCACCCGACCTTTGTGAACTAACACGCCATCGTCCAACTATTTGCAATTCTTACACAAGCCGCAATTACAACGCGTAGGTCCAGCCATAATTGTTCAGATCCCATTCCATCCACCCTCCACTCTCTCCTTTACCCCTTCTTCCTTTTTCTCTTTTACTCTCTACCCTTTAGTCATGCTTTTAGGGTTGGCCAAAACCATACATGTGCTAGCATGCATGGTGTGTGCGGTATTTTAAATAAGAAAATGACCAATGATACAGAACAACATATGTGGTGTATTTAAGATTTAAGATTCTGGCCAACCCTACATACTTGCGTTTATACAATGATCTCAGCAAGGAACTCTACTGCGCACACAATGATCTTGTATGGTGTGGACAGCCCAACCAAAGCAACGGCTTGTAAAAGCGGCCAAATCACTCAACCAGCCCACGAGCATCGTGCTTCACAGGCCGATCTTGAGGAGGCGTGCGGAACAAAGCAGTGGTGGCGTGCACGTACAGCGCAACGTCATCCTGTACTAGTGGTCACTCTCGTAGTCACTGGCCTCACTTAAAAATCACATGAACCCCACATGAACCCCCCTGTGATTGTTCTATTTCTGTAAACTCCATGACGTTCCCTTTGTCACATGCGCCTTGCGCATATATGTTAGTAATTCCCTATCCTTACCTGCAGACTTGCGTGACCCTGTCTGTTGCAGCTTTGCTGGCTTCAGCCCTGGCTCTTGCTTCTGCACAGGGCTCCTTTTTTGCTTGCTTTCCGGCACTTCCAGCCTAGCAGTGGGCTGTTGTAGTTCAGAAGAGGTTGGCACCGTCAACATCCCTGCAGCACTAAGGAGGCCCCAGTCCGTGTCGACCAGGTCTGCCCCCTGTACGCATACACACACAAACACACACACAAAGGTTTGGAGTGAGCGTGTGAGCGAGGTTCAAGGTGCTTAAGATGGGCGGGATACAGAGATAGATGTCATTGTCTTGGTAGCACAATAAAAGGGCTTATGCAGTAGCTTATGGAATTGGTTTGGATGCACAATGACGCGTCAACACCCCATAGTTCTGTAGGTTGCCTTGATGGCACTAACACACATTTGTACATGCAACACACACACACCTGTTTGTTCAAAGCATATGCAAACAGGTGCACACGGCGCCCCTCACCCCCCCCCAAATACACACCCAACAGCACACGCCCACCCTCTCGCACCCTCTATCAAACTTACATCAGCACCAAGCGCACCTGGCTGCCCATGGTTTCTTCAAACATCCTCCAGTCCATCAGCGGCTGCTTCAGACTCTCGTAAAGGTCCCGCACGGGGCCGCCGACTTTGAGAGCCAGGGTGTGTGCAAGCTCTTGCTCGCTGAGAGTGGGGGGTGTCGATGGAAGGTGAGGGCCGTCAGGACCTGCGTGATGTTCAAGGGGCAAAGTCAACCACGGTCTGTGTGGGTCTGTCATGAGTGTGTGCAAGTGTGTGTGTGTGTATATGTGTGTGTATTTGGAATTGTTTTGAAGAGACGCGGTGCTTCTCCTGGACTGAATAGTTAGCAAGCGAAGGATTACAATGCATTTCCTGTTTAGCAATAAAGTAGTTGCTCAGCGTTTATGCTTTTAAAGCATTGCTTTATCCAAAAACGATGAAGTTCGTTTTTCTGAGATGCACTGCACAACACCAACTATTTTTTCTGAGATGCACTGCACAACACCAACCAGTTTTTCTAAGATGCACTGCACAACACCAACTATTTTTTCTGAGATGCACTGCACAACACCAACCAGTTTTTCTGAGATGCACTGCACAACACCAACTAACATTTCTGAGATGCACTGCACAACACCAACTGATTTTTCTGAGATGCACTGCACTGCACAGCACCAACTAACTTCTGTTTACACCATCCATTCCCTGAAAACTGTGCACAAAACCCCTGCAGCATGCCCAATGCTGCAATTTGCTGGACAACTTATTCGAATAACCGGCCATTTCCATGCCAGCAGACACCCTGCTAGTGTGAGAGCAGCTTGTGCAATTAGGGTCGGCCATAACAGGCAAATACCGAATATCCACAGCATCACAGAGTATCCACATCATCTTTTATACAAATACATACACTATTCATTACATACAATCTGTGCACCATGGAGTTTCCACAACACCACTGTGTGTCCACGGCATTTTTTGCAACAGGGCATAATTTCAACACGGGAGGATGGGATGGATGCATACGGCCATGTTTGTATATCCACATGGTTTGCGTCAGGGATGGGTCATACGGACTTTTGAGACGTCTCATACGGTATAATACGCTATTAATACGACATACGCGTATAGTAATACAAAAACGTATTTTTGCTATTTTGGGGAATACCCTGGGCTTGCACCAACCACCCCCCAACCACCACACATTGTCCCCAAAGCCTTCAAACTATAAAATGCCTCCTTTTGAAGGCATTGAGTGGGAACATGTTAGTACTGCAAGCTAAAATTCAGCGGCGGTGCCCCCCGCACTCGCTAGCACTTCATCAGGCGGAATCCCAGCATAGGTGTAGTAGCATGCAAAGCTGACCCGGCAGAAATCGAGGACGTTCAGAAGGAGAAAGAGCAGCATGAGCAGCAATGGCAGAAATTGACGACGTTCAGAAGGAGAAAGAGCAGCATGCAACAAAGAAGAGGCAGCTGGACAGGAACACAGCAAGCATGTCAGCAGCATCAGAAGCAGCAGCATCTACACAGCTGACAATGGACACCTGCAAGAGGGCAGTGACCAAGGCCTATGTGGATGCAGCAGTTGCACGCTTCATCTATGGAGGGCTTGGGAGTCCCTCTAGAGGGCTCTGGGGGCCTTGGGGCTGCAAAATTCACTAAGTGCCCAAAAATCGAACTATACGGAGCAATTTGACAAATACAATTATACACGCGACAAATACGATACGGTGTATAATACGCCTACTCCGTATGACCCATCCCTGGTTTGCGTACTTCCATATAATTCGTCCTTATGATTGCGTGTATCCATATGATTTGTGTGTATCCAAACAGTTCGTCTCCATGATTAGTCCAATTGGCCCATTTGTGTCCACATGATTTGTGTATGCTGCACACTGAGCTAGCCAGCTTTATCAGTTATACACTTGGGTGTACAGTTTGCAGAATGCAATGCCACACATGAAAGCAAGCAAGCGCTCAGGGCCACTCATTCTTTTGTGCAAGTGTGTGATATACATTTAATTTACGCGTAAAAAGATCTGGCACCCACGACCACACAGCATGTAAAGCACTAAAGACGTGTGTGATGCAGGGCAAGTCTTTTGCAGCAAGTACCACAGAGTAGCAGAGAAGTTGGCAAACAGACTCACGAAGCACTGGCAGAAGGTCCTTGGTGTTCAGCTGCACCGCGTTGGGGTCAGAAGCATCTAGATAGGGCTGCAGGTCTAGCCACAGGGGGTGAAGTTCGGTCAGCAGCGCACCCTGGGTGTGTGTGTGTGATTATGTGTGTATGCTGTGTGTTTGTATGTGTGTGTGCGTGTGTGGCTGCAGGTCTAGCCACAGGGGGTGAAGGTCGATCAGCCGCGCACCCTGGGGTGTGCGTGCGTGTGTGTGTTCATATGTGTGCGTGCTTGTGTGTGTATGTGTTCAAATGTGTGTTCATATGTGTGCGTGTTTGTGTGGGTGGGTGGGGGGGGGGGGGGTGTGAGTGGGTGGCTGCAGGTTTAGCCACAGCAGGTGAAAGTCAGTCAGCAGCGCTCCCAGTATGTATACGCATATGTACGCGTACGTGTATGTGCATTCATGTGTGTGTGCATGTTTGTATGTGTGTGTTGTTGTGTGTGATGCAGCTTGGGGGTGGACGGTTGTGTGTGTGTGTGTTTGTGTGCTCTTAGTCCTCACTTCAAGGACAGGACAAAACACGTCAGCGAAAATGATCTTGACAACAACTGGAAACAACACAAACAAAAAAGTACTACCACTAATCGTAACTGCTTGTATAATTACAAGATGGAAAAGGCGTCCAGAGTAGTGTGGAAAAGCTAGATTCAAGGATTACTTAGACCCGACAAAGGCACGACTTGAATATGCAACACGTTGAACAGCTCCATAAAGCCTTGCCAACCCATCCAATATACCAGGAACCAGGCATTCAGATTACGACTGCTGAAGCTTGGATGAGTGTGAAAGACGTGGCACACACGAGAGCCTCCAGCCCACCAATTACACCCACACCCACACCTACACCCACACCCACACCCACACCCACACCCACACCCACACCCACACCCACACCCACATCCACAAACATGTGTGTACACGTACGCACGGACACACCTGCTGATTGACAAGCTCCATGAACTCTCGCCAGCCCATTTGTTCAGACAGCCCTCCTGTTTGAGATGAGGGTGCCTGGGCCAGCTGATGGACTGGCAAGCACAGAGCAGCCCTCAGGCGGAGGTGGGAGGACGTAGGGGGGCAGGCTGAGCTGCTGTCTGTGCTCAAAAGGGGGATAGGTTTTTCCGTAGCGAGGGGGCGGTGCTTGAGGGGGGGAGGTAGGTCTGCAGCTGGATTTGCAGAACAAGGGGGGCAGGGGGGGGTCAGGTAGTACAGCAGCACGTGACAGACAGAGAAGGGTGTCATTAATGTATGCATCATGCGTAGCGCTGTTGAAAACCATACGTGCATATGTATTTTTTGCAAATATATATATACCTTTAGCAGGGATACCTACAAATGAACAATCATATACGGTGTTCTGGCCAACCCTGGTCAAGCAATGCAATTTCAGACACGCATGCTGCTGTGATTTGTCACAGGGCAGTGCTGAGTTGCCGCAGTTTAACATCGCTGAATTGCCGCAGTTAAGCATGCAGGATGTGTGAGGAGGAAGGTTGCGTGCCCTGTCAAATGGAGTCTTGATAATTGCAGTTGGCTCAAACAGTTTGCATGTATGTACTTTCGGTGTAATAATACATATTACTATTCCAAGCAGACAAATGTCCACTTGTACGGTCATATAGGTGTGCGCAACACGGTTCTGGCCAACCCCATAGATGACGTATACACAATACACATACGTAGGGTTGGCCAGAACCGTATATATACACCGTATATGACCGTATATTTGATGATTTCCCTGCCAAAAGTACCGTATATACACCGTATATATATGGTTCTGGCCAACCCTACACATACGTGTTCACACTTCCATTGAGTAAAGCCCCACGCAGGTCCTACATAGGTCCTTCGAACGGCACAAGGCAGCTAGCAAAGCTGTGTGCTCGTGATACTTAAAAGGCAGGCCTGTGCTAGAGATGGCAGGGAACTAGCATGCAACAGCATTTCGATGGAGGGAGTTTGGGGCCACCAAAGATGAGTGCACAGCCCACACGTGCTAACGTGGATATCTTAGAAGGCAAGCCACCTGTGTTAGAGGACAGCAAAGGTCAGCAAGCAGCGACTGTTTTGATGGAGGAAGTTTGCGGCCACCAAAACTGAACGCATGACCCACTGCGCTGTGCTGATTTAGCATTCGGATGAGATAGAGGGGGATATATATGCATTGGTTGAACATGTGGCACTGTTTTGAGGGGCTTTGGCACAGGGACAACCTGCTGCAGGGGCTGGTGTGAGAATAGAGGCTGGAGTCGCACTGGTTGAGCAGTACTAGCTAGCTGTAATGACTTGGACTTGCTCTTATTTTTGAGGCGTATATAGCGATGTAACCTTACCTTACCTTACCTTGAGCTTGCTCTTAATATATATATATATATATAAACAGCAACCTTACATTGTGCTATAGCTGCAGGGGCTGGTGTGAGAATAGAGGCTGGAGTCGCACTGGCTGAGCAGTACTAGCTAGCTGTAATGACTTGGGCTTGCTCTTATTAACAGCAACCTTATATTGTGTTATAGCTGCAGGGGCCGGTGAATGGAAAGATAGAGGCTGGGATTTTTTTGATTTAGGTTGTGGTGGGCTACTGGCTTTGGCTTTTGCAGTAGATACGATTCAAGACTGGGGTGGGCTTGGCTGACTTGTGCAGTAGATACATACATTCATACGTATTTTCCTAACTCACAAGTGCCGGAAGGGCAGAGGCAGTGGTTAGTTGGCAACAAAATGAATAATTGAATTGAAACGTGCACAGGCATGAGCAGAGCCAACAAGGTGTACGTGACTTGATCTGCACATGCTAGCACAGCCAGAATAATCAGGACTGTGAAAATGTGCCGTGTTTTTGTTGTCTGACCGCATCTTGTAGTGTTGGTGCGCAGAGTCACTGTTGTAGGGTGCCAAGGCACTGGCATTTCAGTGCACCAAAGCACTGGCATTACAGTGCACCAAAGCACTGGCATCACGGTGTGCCAAAGCACTGGCATTTCAGTGCACCAAAGCACTGGCATTTCAGTGCAACAAAGCACTGGCATTTCAGTGCACCAAAGCACTGGCATTACAGTGTACCAGAGCACTGGCATCACGGTGTGCCAAAGCACTGGCATTACAGTACAAATGTGCCTCAGGCATCGCCAGACGCACTTAAATGTGCATGATGGCAAGAACCATGTATGTATGGTGATATATATATATATATATATATATGATAATTAGTGAAGTATGATAGGGAAATCTCCCCTATTCCACGATCACGCACGCATGTAACCACGATTCCAGCCAATCTTTAAAAGATACAGATGTGTGATAAATGGTGGATGTATGGTAGGGAGATCTCCCCTACTCCACGATCACACACACACACACACATACACACACATACACACACACATGCACACATACACACATGCACACATGTCACCACGATTACAGCCAATCCCCCTAAAATTGCATGTATTGGCCCACTCCAGACGTGAACACTCTGCAGAGCCTCAAGTCTGCTTAGCAACTCCCCCCACCTCACACCTATCCTCATAAACCCTCCCTGCTCGCAACCCACCAGAAACCGCCTGCTGCCATTCCGCCGCTTCACCCGTTCCAGCAAAGTTTCCTGCTGCTGCTGCAATCCCCGCTTTCTGCTCTTGCCGCTGCCCCTGTTTCTGGTTTCGCGCTAGCTGCTGCTGCTCCTCAGGCCCGGCCCCCAACTGTCCACCTGCAACTTTTTTTGTTCTCCCTGCAACTGCTGCTGCTGCTGCTTCACCTTTTTTCCCCTTCCCTGCTGCTGATGATGCAGCACCGGCACCAGTGCTAGTACCAGCTCCAGTGCCACTACCAGCTTTTCCCGTAATGTTCTTATCTGTTGAGCCGCTGGCTGCCGGCCGATGAGCTGCAGCGTCCTTCTCTGCCTGCGCCTGCTTCTCCTCCCATATGCTGGGCTGTTGGTTGTGTGCACGCAACGCATGCTGCACATGACAGCCAAGGGAAGGAAGGAAGGCGGCGTATTTAGCGTATAACGGAGTGCTGGTGTGAGCGTAAATTGAAGAAGTAAGATGCCCAAGCAAGAACCGTTTTGTGTAAGTCTGTGCAAATACCACAGCTTGCGAAGCACAAAGCACGGCTTGAAAGCCCACAACAAGCTTGCTATACACCTGTAGGAATGATTATTCCAATCCATGGCGCCTAAGCAGCATAGGTAGCCAAACAAAGCAACCACACCTGAGCACACATGAGTGTGGTCGCGTACTCCCAGCACACCGCCAACCACAAACGCATGGCATCCCAAGCATGAGAAGCCATCCGGGCTTCATGCTGATTGCGTTTCTGTTGATTGGGAGATACAATGGGGACTCTGTTGTTCATCACGAGAAGGAAAGGCATGCACCTCCATCGATGTGTGTATGTATGTGTGTGTTTGTATGTGTTTGTCTTAAAGTTGCCTTCATGTGGCGTGCGCAGGTCATGTCAACTACTGCTGCGTATGTGTATAAAGTTGCCAGCAATTGTAAATCCGGGAGGTAGCATGACTGTTGATATGGCCCAAAGTTCTCATTCACACATACAGTGGTACATGCAAAAGAGTTGTGTACACCTCTGCAGATAGAGGTGTCTTTGTGTCTGCTGAGGTGTCTTTAGTTTGACCGCGCTGCCAAACAGCTCTCGGCATTGACTGGACTGTCCTTGCATGTGTCCGGCAAGTAAGCTGAGCTCACCTCAACCGGTACGTTGGAAAAGAGCCATGTAAAGTCTGGGGTCCTCACGTGCCGAAATGTGGCCTGCCTGAACCTTTTGGCTGCCCTTCGAACTTGGGCATCAGCTTGGACAACACCAGCAAAGCTCGACAGGACTGAATATGAGAGAGAGGAGGGCAGATCGGCTTACTACTGTTGCATCAAAACAGTTAGTAAGGAGTAGCGTCAAAAAGCAGCGCTGGTTAGGGGAGCAAGCAAGAGGCGCACAATGGTTTAGTACACTGTGCTGGCTAGTCAGAGTCTGTATACGGTGGCATGCAAGGTCTGCCACTTTCACTACGGTTTTTGGTGTGTGAACATGTGCGGTTGTTACACTGTATTCTTGCGACGTGCTTCAGTTCCTTCGTTCTACCTGTGCTTCTGTCAGGGACATCCCACCTTTGCTTACAATGGCTGACACGCTTGGTTACCTGGGGCGCTTTGCTGCGCACGTTTGGCTGCTTCAAAGAACTTAGATGTCCCTTGGGCACTGCGTTGGGCATGCTCATCTTCCTGGGCAGTTACATCAGTTATTTCACTGCTTCCTGGAGAATATTTTGCGGTCATCTGGGGCCGCGCGGTGGGCCCTTATAGGGCTTTACACGGACGTGCAGTGTATTTTGGTGCATGAAGAAAATATATAGAAAATAAAATTTCATCTGCTCGCACGGACTGTAACAGCAATCGTTGACTTGTTGCTTGTGAGTAGCATATTCATTCTGAATGATGAAAAAGTATTTCCTCCGTTTACATTTAGTGCATGACTACACAATGAGGTCCTCCCCGCCACTTTCTGTTAATCCCAACTGTTGCTGTGATCTCCCACTCATTTCAAGAAAACCGCGGTCACGAAGTGATCTTCAACCACAGCAAAGTCACACAAGGCACACCTGTCCAAAAGCGGCACAACTACTTAAGCAAGCTTGACGTTAATAATTGACTTGATTTTTATCACTGCTCTAATTTATCCCCCTCCCATTCAAGTTGCTACAGGAGGTGAAGCCCTGTAAAGTCGATATCGTGAATAACAATACAGCCCTATATGATATAATCATCAAGTGTAAGGCCTTATTAAGGCTTGACGCCTGCCCTCAGGGCCTGTACTATTCTGTACGAAAGGGCTACCTTCATCAGGTTATAACCTGGGGTAATTTTTGTTCTAGATTGATTTGGGAAATGAAGGTTTGAGCGAGGTGCACACAGCAATAAGCGTCCGTCACCCAATCTCACACAGATCATCACCTTCAAAAATTTACCCACATTGATCTGTCCTGAGCCCGTGGCATACCTACCACCTAGCTACAGTGGGGGGGCGTAGACCATTGCTCTGCGCCCAGGATCCTCAGGTTTTTTTATACTCCCAGATTTTTCTTGCCAAAGGGTTTCCCGTGAGGCTTTTCTTTCAGCTAGGCTTGGGTTTTGCGCTTGAGAGGGGTATCAGTTTCTTTAGGGGAAGTTGTGTTATTGGAGCCTGTTTTGGCGCACCAGTCATTGCTATGGCTTAGATTGCTCTTCTCCTGGCTGGCTCCTAGCTTGTCTTGCCTTCGTGTCTGGAAGCTCTTTTGGTAGTGTGGGTACCCAGGCCTCAGTTCTTTTTCAGCCGGCCCTCTGTTTTGCCCTGCCGCTCTTGTCTTTCTTGCGCAGCTTCCTGTGGTTTCTTAAATCCAACGTTTTCCGGCTGAACCTTTTTTTCCTTAGGTCTCCCCCCTTGCCTCCTTTTTCATCCAACCGGCCCCTCTTGCTGCCCTTTTTTTCAATTTTCTTTCGTTTTCAGCATGTTCATTACCAATAATACCGGCATGGGACTTTACTTTGAAGAAGTGGATGGGCGGTGGTGATCGACGGATTGCTTTAGCAATGGATTGAAGAACATCTCCTTGGATGTGGTGGCGATGGAGATTCGGGTGTGAGAACTCCTTTTTTTATTTGGTGCAGTGATGTAAGGCTGTCTGTGGCTATATGTGAGTAGCCGTGTATGACTGCAGCTGCTATAGCTGCTAGCTCTGCACGTGAGATGGCGTTGGTTATACCCATGCCTTTTGGGATTACATAGTGGGAAACGAGTCAGGGGCGTATGTTGCTGACTTTCTGTTTGGCTGCGTGTCCTCTTTCTGGTACCGGGGAGGGCATCTTGTGTATGCCGTGCACGCTTTGCTTGTTGGTCTTGGGAGAGAGTGGCCAATTGATCAGTGGGTGCAGGCTCAGAGAGGCAGGTAATAGCTGTAGCTTGTGGCAGTGGTATTGGCGATGTGCTTATAGAGTTGTGGTTCCTTTTTGTTTGTTTGGATACCCTTTGTGAGTAGCATTGTGAGCGCGGGGTTTCCGTTCGTGGTGAAGGTGGAGGCCCTTCCACCGTTGTTGCTGTTTGCTTTCAAGGCTAAGTGGAGCTTGCTGGCGTGAATGCAAGCGAGTTGACGTGCTCGCATATGTAGGTTGAGCTGCTGTTTTATTGGTAGCAACGTTCCTTCTCTTGTGGAAAGGAATGTAGTGGCAAGGGCCTTGAGTTGGGCGACCTGGTGGGTCAGGAGATACATGGTCACAGATTGATGACGTTCAGAAGGGTCTTCTAGGATTGTTACGAGTGCTACTGCTGAGCGCCTGTGGTATTTCACGTAGATGGAGGGGGCACCCAATCCAAAATTATGGACATTTTCACGGATCATGGCAGCCAGTGTGCTTCGCCACAAGTTGTGTTTGCTTTTGATCGCCCTTCCAATCATTGCATCCCACTTATCCAGGTCTGGGTAGGAGCATGGTGTCGCAAAAGCATAGGCCAGACTGGGGATGATTGCTGTGCGTATTATGTTAAGTGTTTGCCGAGGTGAGGCATAAGAGCCTTCAAGGGCGTCAAGCTTTTACTTTAGGTTTTCGTCCATGCGCCTGTGCTGGTGCTGGTGCTGGTGCTTCCAATTGAGATCCATCATCAGTGTGACTCCTAGATAGAGCAAGGGGGAGCTGGGTGTGATGTAATTTGTTGCCTGGTTTTGAACCAGTATGTTGTTTTTGAGTTGATGTTCGAGTGCTTTAGACGGTGTTAGGCCATTTTGGTCTTTGGAGGGGGACGCATCTGGACTACCCGTGTGACTTTAGTTTTACTGCCAGATATAATCAATCCGGCCCAATTAGAGTAAAGGGTGAGTTTATTTGCTTGCACTTTAAGGTTTTTCAGGTTACCCGTGGGGCAGAGGAGGTCGTCTGCAAAGGAGGTGCTGCTGATGTTGTTGGCCAGATGCGTCTGAAGCTCGTTTTCTTTGGGGATGCAGCCGTAGCCGCGTCCTCCTAAATGCAGCCATCACAGGAGGGGTTCCATATAGAGAAGGAAAAGAAACAGGGAAAGGGTGTCTTCCTGGATCGTGCCTCTCTCTACTGGTATTTGACCTGTGCAGACCCCTGAAGGAAGCTTGACATGGGTGGCATTCTCATAGAGATTTTTGACAGCATCTATGGCGTCAGTCGGGAAACCGAGGTCAGACATTATCCAGAGCATGCGATCGTGGTCAGTGGTATTGAAAGCTGAGGTGAAGTCCACAATAAGGGCATAGATGTCTTTGTGAAAAATTTTGGCATCTTCTTGTGCCATAATCACGTTTCCGAGCTGGTGAATGGGGTCTTTTTGTTTGCGAAAGCCAGCTTGTGTGGTGCTGAGTATGGATTTTGCTTCTGCATAATCGTAGAGAGTGTTTGTGATGAGACGCGTCCGTAGCTTGTAGAGGGTATTTGCTAAGCCAATTGGGCGATAGGAAGATGCCTCTGTTTCACCTCCTTTGTTTTTGTCTATTAGTATAGTATTGCTGATTTTCCAAGCTTTTGGCGTGCAGCCAGTTGCCCACATAATAATGAAGAGCATGTGTATGGTTTCCTGGATTTCTGTGGGTAGCATACGTAGAAGCTCATTTACAGTTTCACCAGGTCCTGGGGATTTGTTGTTGCTCAGGTCTTTGATACATTTGTTAAATGCACTTTTGTCGAGTATGGAGGAACGTAGCCAGTTTTTATCTTTAGTGCTGTCTGATTCATCTTGCGTGATTATGGTTCTATTTCGCTTGCATCGTGAGATGCATAGGGCTCTGTCATTATTACCAAGGAGAACACAACAACTCAGAGAAACCGGAGAAACAGTAGAAAACTAAAGACTATAATAATAGAAAAGAGGTGAGG
>Ga0307968_1002267_pt1 | contig 15964 bp, 10 predicted proteins | sample OrgLakmetagen650_FD_201834 | JGI IMG/M metagenome (GOLD analysis project Ga0307968, IMG submission 201834) | Saline water microbial communities from Organic Lake, Antarctica - #650 | ecosystem: Environmental > Aquatic > Non-marine Saline and Alkaline > Saline | place: Antarctica: Organic Lake... | reverse complement strand
GAGAAAGAGAGAGAGAGAGAGAGAGAGACACAGAGAGAGAGAGAGAGAGAGAGAGAGAGAGAGAGGGGGAGGGGGAGGGGGAGGGGGAGGAGGGACTATCTAAACTGAGTATATGCACGCATGTGAGTGTTCATGTGCTCATGCGTGTGCATTTGTGTGTGTGAAGGAAGGGCGGTTGAAAGGAAGGTAGCAATTTCAGACTTCTGCACTACCATAACCTGGCTGCTTCTAGACAAATTTTCAATTGATCCCAGCTACTTACAATTCTTCTCGCACTTTTGGCACACATAGACATATACACATTCACACATACACACACATCACACACGCTAACACATACAGACACACAAACCTGTTTTGGATATCCAATACCAAGCCCACCACCAGGCTGCACGATGTCAGTGCGAGGGAGCGGCCCACAGGGTGAGAGTATCCAAGTCGTGCATACGTAAAATAGAGGCCTACAAAGCTTGCCACGCGTTCTGCCAGCAATGCTTTGAGCTGGATCTGTGAGTATCAACAGATGTTGCACCGTCAAAAAGTGTTTGGTCCATAGCTGTTTGAGTATCCCATTGCATAACAGCCTCCCCAATCCCACGTGTTTTTCTTGTTAAGGGGTAAAAAAAGTAAGAGGAACAGGGGGAAGGCTCAGGATGCATGTGTTGTAGCTTGTCAATTCAAGCATGTACGTTGGTAGGGACAAAAGCAGCAATAACAGCAAGGTAGTGCAGCTAGTGCACATGTACCTGTGCTTGCCATCTGCACCTATGTATTGCTCAAAACCACTATGTGATGCAGATCGGGTGCACCGCGTGTTATCCAGACAGGTTTTTCTGGGCAAACATCGGGTCTGTTGCAAAGCAAGTGGTGACGCAACAAAGCAAGGCCGCAAATTGCCAAAAAGGGCCAAACGCATACAGAGACTGGCAGGCATAATATGTGTTGCTAATGCACTGACACAGTGCCAATGTCCATGAATTTTCACAAACCCTGCTTGTCACTTAATAATTGCTCACATTTACCATGGAACGGGTTTGTACGTTCGTGATCTGCCTGATTCAGGACCGCTTCACTTGCCTGACGAACACTGTTGTACTTGCCTGTCTGAGCCGCTTGCCCAATTTAAAACAGCCACACTTACCAGAAAGACAAAACACAGCCCAACTTGCCTGAATATCCAGCCGCACTTGCCTGATAACACAGCCGCACCATCAGGCAGTCATAAATCCAAATGAGGACTGAAACTGCCATCTTGTGCAGGCATTGACACGGGATCCAGCCCAGCCCAAAACCGAGCATGCATGCCAAATGGGTGCAGGATTGTAAATCCAGAAACACCTGGCGTGGCCAGCAAAGCGTGAGAAAAGAGGATGGTTACACTAGGGTTGATGGTCAAATAAAAATTCGACTGGCTTGAGCGCATGCAGAGCCGCAACTTGCTGCCTCAACCCTTTTCTGTACAAAGTTGGTTCACGTGATGTGCAGTCAGGCTCAACAAAGAACGGCAATAAAAACTGACAGTAACCCTGCACTCAACATATCCTCCTCCTAGCAAAGGCTTACAGGTCCAACCTTGCAAGCTTCGGACAGCATGGGTGGTGGCGGCCTCCTGCTTGCACCTAATTTATTTTTTGTACGTTATATACGGTCGCAACAAACTGCTCGCACCTGGCGCATCTTGGGTCCCCTTTTCCAAGTGTAAAGAGCTAAGCATGAAGGGAGGGAGTAGATGACGTCTGACAGCATGTTCATGGTCTGGTCGTTGATCGCACAATGCACGGCATCAATAGCCATCAGTGGAATCATCAGGAAGCACGATATTTTGGCCAAGTTGGCGACGCTTTTCTGGCACCAGAACCTGCACAATGCACGGCATCAATAGCCATCAGTGGAATCATCAGGAAGCACGACAGTTTGGCCAAGACGGCGACGCTTTTCTGGCACCAGAAGCTGCACAATGCACGGCATCAATAGCCATCAGCGGAATCATCAGGAAGCACAATAGTTTGGCCAAGTCGGCGACGCTTTTCTGGAACCAGAACCTGCACAGAGCCAGTACGCAACGAGGCAGTGAGGATGCTGTGGTAAACATTTTACTGGCATTTACTGACTTCACTGACATTTTACTGGCAAAGGTCAGGTTCGGCAGAGCACACGTGGGAGAAGGGGCACAGCGCTGTGGTGCACTTGCGTGCTTAAATGAGGTGGTTGTGTGCGTGCTCTGTTCTGGGTGGTTGCAATGTTGCAAGGGCAATGGTGGGTAAAGATGATGTTTGGACACTCAGCGTGCCAATATACATGCCAAAGCAAGACAGCTAGCTTCCTGACCTTCATCTCTTTGCTCGCTTTCAAAGCTTGAGGAATGTCAACTTTGGAGTTGGAGCCCCAAAGTGGCTCCCTCTTCTGAATTAATGTGCGGAGAGCTCTGCACTACTACATGTTTTGCACGACTGGCATTTCTGTTTCGTACATGCACCCATTCATATACATGCACCTATTCATATACATGCAACGATGGCACTTCTGAGCTGCAAGGAAGCTTTGAGCATCACACCAGCCACGTGAGCCATGGAGGTTTGTGTGTGTGTGTGTGTGTGTGTGTGACATAAACATCACAGAAGCTACATAGCACAGAGCATGAAGCGTACGCATGAGCATCACACAAGCCAAGCCACGGTTCTGCGTGCAGCGTTGAGGAAATTGTACACTAGCAGTCAATTTATGTTGGTTTTATAAAAACGACTGAAACCTTGGTTGCCTGCAGAGTTCACAAACGAGAGGTGTCCAGCAAGGTTGCCAGGATGGCAGCTTTGAAAGACTAAGCAAACAACAAGAGCACAAAGCAGGACGGCTATCTGACCTGTAGTCAGCCTCCTTGGCCCCCTCATTGCCAAATCCGAGCACCACAGCCCTCAGGGCTGTCTTCAGAGTGATGCATGGTGGGTGGCCACGACTCTCGAGGGGGTGGAGCGAAGAGGCAGGCTGTGGAGGAGCAGCCATCTCTCCTGCCTCCCACTTTTTCAAGACCTAAAAGAAAGCAAGGATGTGCGTTTGAGGCGTTTGCATAATGAGTAGGGCTGGTCACAACTCACCTGCAAGGCCTCTTTTTTGTCGGGGAGCGTTTGCAGAAAGGGTAGGACTGGGCCAAGACTACTTGTACAGTACGTAAGCACAGGCTTGCGTATGAGTAGGTTGTTGAACAATGTAGAAGAACCTTGCAGTTGAAATCATGGGAGAGCATTGCGGCACCTTTCACTGTGTTTCATTCCTCATATCTCATATGAAGGGGTGATTTGCTCAAACAAAAAATTTGCGAGAAGAAAGCGCTTCATGAAGGAGCCACGAGCACATTATCAGTGGGGGGCAACACTGAGTCTCCCTTACAACACCGATGCTTTCCACTCAAATATGTCGAGCCTTGCTCACAGATGTGCCAATCAAGCCTTGCTACTTCCAGGCATGTGTGGCCATGTAGCCTTGAGCATATAAACCAACTTCCATTACTTCTTGCAGGAACATGAAGGGAGTGTAACGTAACAACATGAAGAAGACACACACACACACAAATACACAACGGAAACACACACGCACGCACACACACGCACACACGCACACACACACACACACAGAAGTGGCATGCTGTCCCAAATGCCAGCAACAAAGCCAAAAGAATCATGAAGCTTGTGAGCCAACTGACCTGTCGCTGGAAGGAACAGACAGGATCGTCGAGGAGCCTTTGCCCTCTGAGCTGCGATACTCGTGAGCCGTTCGGGGCCCCTGCTGAGCTAGCTCTCTCTTTACCAGAGCTGGGGGGAAGAGAGGTTGTGGTGGTGATAGAGGTCTTGGGAGGAACACCATGTGCTCTGGCGAGGGACTTGGCATGCTGGACGGAGGGTTCGTACAGCGGGTCTTCCAGAAGGTGCTGCACTGCTGCTGCACCCTGGGGCAGTGCGGCCAGCAGGTCCAGCGGGGTCTGCTGATCTGCTGCGTTGCGCTCCTCCCAGCACCACGCAAAGCTGCCTGCTTCTGCAGCATTGCGGTCTGCTGCAGAAGCACTGTCCTCTTCAGAGCGACCCTGGCCACCTTGCCCCCCAAACCGCCTACCCCAGTCCAGCACCACCCACATCATGGAGGTGCTGCTGGGGCTGAGCAGGGACAGGTGCAGCAGGCCTCCCAGGTGCATGGTGCCATCCTCGGAGGCGCTGCTGGTATCGGCTTGGGCCAGCTGAGCGAAAGGAGAGGGGGAGAGGGAGGCGGGTGGCAGGGCCATCAAGTTGTCTACGAGGAGGGTGGACAGGGCAGGCATGCCCCACAGCACGGCCTGCCTGACCAATGCACAGCCCTGCTCCCAATCTTCTGCGTTGTGTACTAGCTGCTGCTGCTGTTGTGGTTGCTGCTGCTGCTGCTGTTGCCATTTTAGCTGACGCTGCTGCTGCTGCTGCTGCTGCTGTTGGTTGTGGTGGTTGTGGTGAGTCAATGGGGGGGTTGGCGTGTGCGGTTGCAGCCACTCTGCCACATCCAATAAGAATGACTCCACACCTAGGCGTTCACCCTGTGTGGCATGCACACAAAATGAAAGAGCAGTCGGTGTGGGTTCGGGTATGCACTGACAACGCACCTTGACAAACGGTCTGCAACTATGAGAGAAGAGAACAACGTACATTTCCACACAACTCAAAATTAGCGTGCTCTAGTATGCACATCAGGATTGTTCAGTTCGTTTTTTGAGAGCAAGGGTTCGTGAAAGTTCTAGAACCCTTGAACTGTTTGAGCAGTTCGATGTGCAATTTGAAAAATGGAGAACTTTCTTGGTTTCTGTTGTCATACTCGTCCACTTGCATTGTTTTGAATTATAATATGCAGGGTTGTTCAGTTCGGGGTTCGGTCAAAAGTTCGGGTTCGCAAACTTTCACGCACTTAACAAACCCTAAAAATGCCGGTCAAGAGGTATTAAAAGTTCGTCGAACTTTAGGCCCTTCTTTCGAATTTTTGGGTCCAAAATTGTACCCAAATATGCAGGAAAAGGCCTTAGGTGGCCGTCAAACGTTCTGGTTTTTTGTGTACGGATTTAAAATAATATAGTAAATGTATTTAAAACAATTCAAGCATGTTTTGGACGAGTATGACCTCAGAAACCAGCAAAATCCTCCATTTTCACAATTGCACATCAAACTGCTCGAACAGTTCGAGGGTTCTAGAACTTTCACGAACTTTATCAAACCCTTGCTCCCAAAAAATCGAACTGAACAACCCTGATAATATGTTATAATTAATGAGTACACACAAAATCAGAACGTTTGACGGCCATCTAAGGCTCTTTCCTGCTTTTTGGGCTGCCAAAAGCCAAAAGTAAAAAAAGGGCTTAGAGCTCGACGAACTTTCGATAGCTCGCGACCGGCACTTTTAGGGTTCGTTAGAATGCGTGGAAGTTAACAAACCTGAACTTTTGACCGAACCCCGAACTGAACAATTCTGACGCACATGCAGACGCACACGCAGACGCACACGCAGACGCACACGCACACGCCCCCCCCCCCCCCAATTCACGAGCACACGCACGCGCACACATACTTGCACGCATACAACCGTGCAATTTCACAGGCACACGCACACACACCACACATACTCGCACGCAAAAGCATACAGAGACGCAAACACACACAAAACCACTTACTGTAGTGCCCCCTGGAAGGGCCTGTATCTCAGCCATGGCAGCTGCTGGCAAAGTGCCACATGGAGGCAACAGGAGGGGGGAGCAAGTGGCTAGCAGGGCACGCGTGCTCCACAGTTCCAGGTGAAGGGGTGCAGGATGCTGGCTGGCAGCCAGCTCAGACGGAATTGACACCCATACCTGTGTGTATAGGTGTATGTATGTGTATATGTGTAAATGTATGTAAGTGATGTGTGGGTGAGTCCATTTAAATGTGTACATGGATGTGATGTGTGTGCATGCTTGTGCCTGTGCCGAAGAGTATGTTACGTTAGAGTATGTGTAGAGATCTGAACAGGATGACTAAGCTTTAAAACATCAGCATGCCATACACACTTGTTATAAATACGATCTTACAAGCAGAAAGACACATGACAGTGCCAAGACACAAAACCTGCATTTTACCAGAAGCTGCGCAAGCACATGACAGGACAGGTCACCACGCATACAACAGCACACATCACTACGCACATGACAACATACGTCAATACGCACATGACTGCACACGTCACTACACACATGACTGCACACGTCACTACGCATAAGACAGCACACATCACCATGCACATGACAGCACACGTCACCAAGCGTATGGCAGCACACGTCACCACGCGCATGGCAGCACACGTCACCAGCACACGTCACCAGCAGCACGCAGCAAAACCAAACAGGATGTGCGAACTCAGAGGCAGCAGTGCTCCAGCCTGTGAGCACGCACCAAGTAGTGCCGGATCAGGGTAGCAGCCTCTTCCCTCAAATCCTGCAACCCTCCCCCTGCAGCGGCCTCAGTGTTGCACGAGCTGCCTTCCTCTCCTTGGCACGGCAGCACACATGTAGGTAGGTAGCGCCCACCCGAGCACGCCAGCACGCTCAGCTTCCCAGGCTGCTGTGTGAAGCCCGCGCCGGCAGCAGCGTCAGCTTCAACTTGGCTGGCAGGGGGGGTGCTTGCAACGATCGGAATGTCATCCCAACCCACTACACCCATGGTCTTGTGGTTATTTGGTACTGCTACTGACACACGAATAGGGACCTGCAAACACAGCTGCTGCTGTCGATGCAAGAGCTGTTGCTGCTGTTGCTCCCACTGCTGCTGTTGCTGCTGCTGCTGCTGCATGAGCTGTTGCTGCTGCTGCTTCCACAGCTGCTGCTCCTTTCGGCTCAGCACCTTCCTCAGCATCAGCTGTCCCCTGTTAGCTGCACGCTGCTGCTGCTGCTGCTGCTGCTCTTGCACCTGATACTGCCCTTGCACCTGCTGCTGCTGCTGCTGCTGCTGTTGCTGCTGCTGCTGATACTGCTGCTGCTGCTGCTGCTGCTCTTGCACCTGATACTGCCCTTGCACCTGCTGCTGCTCTTGCGCCTGCTGCTGATGCTGCTGCTGCTTTTGCACATTATACTGCTCTTGCACCTGGTGCTGCTGCTGCTCTTGCACCTGATGATGCTTTTGCACTTGATGCTGCTCATTGTGTTGCGTGGCTGGCGGGCAGCTGAGGACGACTGCAGGTGCAGCAGTGTGCAACGCAAAGTGCGCGCACTCTGCTACAGGATTAGGTCCTTGTACCGCCCACGCCTGTGAGTCGGCTCGCCAGGCGAGGCCGTACCTTAAGCTGCCAGCCTGCTTGCACGGCGGGGGGGTGTGATGGTGGGGGGCTGGTTAGAGCCATGCAGTAATGCGATATGTGTGTGTGTGTGTGTGTGCGCGCAAGATAACGTGGGTGTGCCTGTGCCTGTACCAAAGCCCTGTGTGTTCTTGAGTGTACAAGTGTGTGTGTGTGTAGCTCAGCAGGCCTGGCACCTTGACAATCATTTATGGTGTACTAGTGCGTTGTATGAACTGAGCAAACATGGTGGGGTTTAGAATTGCCACAGTACACCCATGTGGTTGGGTCTATAAACCTTCCAGACCAGAGAACTATGGCCAGCCCTATGGGTTTGAGCTGAGATGATTGCATCAACAAGGCTGGCTCACCCTCTAAACACCCAGGACCTGAATGCGTGATCCAAGGGCATAACAGTGCCTGACCTCGTCCTTTCCAATTCACACTGTGTTTGCACCTGTTATCCACGCACTAGCTTTTAGTCCTTCATCTTTTCCTTTTTTGTCTTTCGTCCTTTTGGTCTTTCATCCTTTCCTTTTTACAAGCCCAATGAAAACAACGACAACCGGCAAGAGGCTGTAGCAACCGTTTGAGGCCAACTGCTGCCACCAAAACAGAGGATGGACATAGCGCAGAAATCATACGCGCGTGGCCAACCTTATGTTTATATAAATATATATGTAACATGTATATTCATATATACGGTATTTCTGGCAGGGAGATCACCAAATATACTGTAAATATACGGTCATGTACGGTGCATATACACGGTTCTGGCCAACCCTGCACGCGCACAATGCACAAAGCAGACGCACCTGCAAGAAGCAGTGCATGCCTGCGGGCACCTGCTCTCCCAATCCACTTGACTGCAGCCAGGTCTTTGCCACAGCCAAAACTTCCGCCTCAGCACGCGCGTGATCATCAGCCTCTGCCTCATCCTGCTGTGCATGCCCCTCTTCATCCAGTTCTTTAGGAAGGGAGCTGCGCGTGACTACGCTGCTGTCAGCTGCTTGCTTTCGTGCTTTTGAGGTGCAAAGGAGGGCATGCGCCTTTCTTTGGTTGATGTGAAGCGCAACAATGATACAACCGCTGCGCACAGCGGTGCCGGTGATGCGTTGCGTGAAGTCCCTGCGTTGTGAAACGCAGCAAGTGTGCAGGTTAGTGTGCGTTCATACGTGTGCCTGTGTCTGCGTGTATGTCCATGTGACCGTGTGCCTGTGAGTGTGTGTGTGAGGTACTTCGAGCTTTAAAAATTAGTACTCGACATGGTTTTGCCAGTCTGGATTAATGCCCCCCAAATGCAGCAACGGTAGGCAGTGAGCATGCGTTGCGATGAGAGTGTGCTATTTAAACATACACACATGTACAGAGGAATGCCAAAACACAGACACCTTGAGATGAGGAAATAAGAAGCCTTGGCAGCGTGGAAGGTGCATCTTTACGCCAAAAAGGGTTTAAATATGTATACTTGGTCGTCCCCATGCACCCCCCCCCTCCTCCCGGCCAAACAGTGCCAACAAGCTTAATCCTGCCATATTTCCCCAGCAATTTCACAGTTTTGGGAATTGGAAATTGTGTTTGACAGCTGAATACTTTCCTCACGTGCCTGAAAGGAAAGCAGGCAAAATGACTCAGCGAATGGCTTGCAATCTGGGAATCTGTTACCCTTGATGGTTCTGCCAGCAACTCTGGTGAGCATGCAAAATGGGGCCGTAAAAGCTCCAGCCAAAATTGCTAGAGAATGTCATCAGGCATGCATCACATACTAAGGCAAAGGTTGATCGGTGCAAGTTCAGAAATGCACCTTTCCCTACCAATGAGGGTGCAAAATAGGCATCAGGCCCCCCATCAGCACCCCACAATGCCAGATTTCTGGCAAAGTCAATGACTGGGTATTAAACAAGTATAATGCATTCAGATGAGGTAGAAGGGGGTATGAACTGGATGGAAAGCTTGTTGGCACAGTTTGGGGTGACTTTTGGCATGGGGCGACTACTTTTCGGGTGTAAGGACGAAACCTTCTAGGCAGAACAAAACCTTTGCTTCAAGAAAGCCCAGCTTTCGCTGAGCGACCATCTAGGCAGATTTAATAACCAGTTGCAAGCGTGCCCACCTTTTGCTGAGCGACCACCAAGGTAGAACACACATTCAGTTGCAAGTGTGCCCACCTCCCGCTAAGCAACCATCCAGGCAGAACACAACAAACAGTTGCAAGCGTGCCCACCTTTCGCTGAGCAATGTCACAATCTGTGGGAGCGCATCTGAGGGCAGCAGGCTGTGGTCAATCTGACCGGGTATCTTGAGGTCAACCTGCAAGGCGCAACAGAAAGGAAAAACAAGTGTGTGCTATTCATTGTGTTTGCTTTAAACACGATGTGCAATGCACAGTGCACATGTACAAGCGCTGTTTTGTGCCTGTACAAGCGCTGAGTGTGTATGCGTACTGAGTCCTGTGTTTGCGTCGTTCTTGTGTCTGCATTGTTCTCGTGCTTTCTCTGTACACTTGCACACACAACACACACTCTTTAAACACAGTACTCTGTACACACTGTGTGTGAAGCACCCACCTTAAAGCGACGGAACCGTGAGGTGTACGCGTGCTTTTGTTGAACCATTTGGTTGATGTGGTCAAGCTGGTGACGCACAATTGAATCCTGTATGGTTGCACAGGCAGCAAACAGTGTGTGGTCAAGTTTCTACTTCCAATGTGTAGTTGTCCATTTAAGACGCATGATTGTCACCTGAATGACTGCACAGGCACATGTGCGTTTTGTGTCAGGTATGGATGCCAAATCAAGGCGCGCAGATGACCCCTTTTGGGGTGAAAACGATTGTTATTTGTTGACGTGCACGTCACGTGCAGCATCTGGCAAGTGTAGAGTTGGTACCTCTGTGTGCGTACTTGTGTGCATGGGGAGGGAAAAGACGCAAGCATGTTAGTAGAGGAAAAACAATGTGAAAAAGGCATACCACTACTTCCTTATACAGGCACTTGGATTGTTAAGCAGGCGCTGAACCAGCAAAGCAAAAAGCTGTGCACGGGATGGGGTCAACGCAAATAGCATGTACACAGTTGCAGTGCCCTCCCCTTGAATTTGCTCTTCAATCGCAATAGAGATGCGTTGGCGTTGAGCTAGAAGTAAAGATTTTTGCTGACCCAAATTAAGATGCATAAGGAGAAATCAAAGCAGTGCAGCTGGATACATCATTGCTTCTGCCTGTGTCATGTACCACACGCTAGCCAGAGCTCCACCAAAGCATACACACGCACACACGCGCACATGCACACGCGTACACACACATACACACACATAAACACACACAAAGACAGCTCACCTGAGAGCGATGGATGATCTCATTGTCCACCGCAGCAAAACCAGAGTTTGAAAAGTGCGGCACCACCACCAGCTTGTTAGGGCGGTCTGGGACTTCAGCAGCAACAGTAAGGTCAGCCCCGCTATTCCCCTATGTGGGTTGTGTGTATGTGTGCTAATGCGTGAGTGTTGTGTGTGTGTGTGTGTGTGTGCAGATGTGTAGATGTGTGGGTCACGTGCGTGTTTGGCGTGTGCGTGTGCAATTTAAATGGAGAAAGAGGAATAAGTGCAAGGAGGCGATATGCATCAAAGTTTGAGAGTGCATACCAAGGAAACGACTGGGCACGTAACCGTCTGCTTCTCGCTGTGCACCCAATCGGTCACACAAAGTAAAGCAGCTGCTGTGCACACGTGCACACGCCCTTTTCCAGTGATACACCCTCCCTTCCCTACACCCAGCACCAGCTCGGCACACAGCTGGGAGCAAGCAGCGCGCTAGATATCTAGGTAAAGGGGAAAGAAATGTTTAGGCCTACCCGGTTTTGCCGGCTTACGCTACTGTTAAACAAATAAAGAATAACTCTGCCTTATTTTATGGTTTTATAGCAGCCAAGGCCGGTTACCATACGCCCTGCTGACACCTCTGTCAAGTCACGGCCAGTGATCTTATACCACAATGCTGTACAGTATAGGGGTCACTAGCTCTTGTGCTTAAAACAGGCGGTGCGATAACTCCTCTGGGTTGCTAACTTGTGTTTAAAACAGGAGATGCGATCATGTTCTTCGCCTTAAAGGCACCAGCTTTCCCAGCGACCCAGTGATCTGGCCAACAAGGACCCAGTGATCTAACATACACAGACACATTCACACATTGGTGCCCTCTGCAGCGTTGCCACTGCACAATGTCAACTTGCCTTGCTTTGTCTCGACTCGACTTGCTTTGACTTGACTTGCCTTGCTTTGCAACAGCTCAGCCTGCCATCATGAAGTGGCCAGTAGCGCAGACAAAGAGGTTCTACCAAGTCGAGACAAACCACGACGCACACCCGCCCTTACCTTACAACTACACCACAGCCAATCCTTAACAACTTTACAACTCTGCGCACCTGGCCTTGCTCGGCTGCTGCCGCTGCTGGTGCTGCTGTCGTTCCTGGTGCTGTCGTTGCTGCTGCAGCTGTTGAAGGCGGTGAAGGATGAGCTGCCCTATGACTAGGCTCAGGCATACGCAGAATCGCAGCACCCTTGAGCCAGGACAGCCCCTGCTGCCAGTTTGTGCGACACAGTACTAGCAAGGAAGCTCCCATCAATCCAGACAAGACCATGGTCTGCAGGCAAGCGTGCGTTTGCATGCGTGCGTGTTGTGATTTGTTCGTGGATGTGAGCCAGAGTGTGCGTGTGTATCTACTCATATAGACTCCGCCTGCAAACAAACATTTAGTGACTAATGGCCAGAGTCCTGGTCTGGATTGTGGGTTGTATGAGGATGAAATGCTCCCTGGAGAGGAGTCAAAAGGGGGTTTCTACCAGCTGGTCTGGATTGCGGTTGTATTCAGGACAGATTGCTCCCTGGTGAGGAACCTAAAGGATTGTTTTGCCAGAAGAAGAGGGAGGGAGTTGAGGATGACGTAGGGGAGAGAGTGGTGGAGTAAGAAATAAGAGGACTGTGGAGTTAATGACAATCCACATCCTGGAGGAACCTTGTGGGTGAAACTTAGAATGAGGGTCATTGTTTTGGCATCGGATGGCGGTTTGTAGGTAGCAAAGTCAATGATAATCGGCATTTGTTCCTCTTCCCTTACATGTGACCCTTACTAGTAGGGCCCTCTGTGCACAGGTCACAGCTGATTGCAGCTTTTCTTCTATTTTGAGATCAACAGAGACGACAGCACGACCACCTCGTACAGGTAAGGTCGCTTGCAACCATTTTACACAGCAATTCACATGTGCATTGAGCTTTGTGCTTGTGTTTCAGCCTTGCACAGTCTCAGACCTCACTGTAAAACGGGTTTCACTGTGCACGCATCAATTCTGCCTATACACCCCACTCACATGAAGTAGGGCAGCAGGAAAGCTGCTCCCACGTGCTAAGTGGAGCGGCACTTCACACAGGGCGTGGATGGCCAGCACCACACACGGCAGCGGTGAGTGGACCTGTCGTACAACGCATAAAAATGGGAAGAGTCAGCAGATCTGTGCGCACGCAAATGGTCAGCACCCAAACAAGGCAGCGGTGAATGAAACTGCTGTGCAATGCATCGAGTTGGAAGAGTCAGTACATCTGGAAACGGGCCCATGCCCATGCCAGGTACCGGTAAGGGGCATGTTACACAAGCACGCACAAAGAGGGTTCAGGGGGTGTTGAGCGTCTGCACACATTAAAGGAGCAGCTGTTGAGTCTGTGAAAGGCACACACTTAGCAGTCAAGGTTGGGGGCCCTGCTTGCATGATTGTGCATTAGATCTCGAGGACTTGCAAACCGATCTCAATGAACAGATAAGAGGTCGGACAGAGGGACGTCGGTTAAAGACCAAGGGGCGGTAAGCATGCCATTCAAGGGTTGGCGACCAGAGTAAGTCTCTGTGTCATGCTATGACATTGGACAAGAGCGTCTGCGTTGAGTTACGTGTGATGTACACTTGCACGTGTGGTGTTTATGCCCGTACACAAATTTGCACTGGATTACGTGTGATGAACACTTGCACGTGTGGTGTTTATGCCCGTCCACAAACTTGCACTGGATTCGTGTGATGTACACTTGCACGTGTGATGTTTATGCCTGTACAATTTTGCACACGCATGCACGGTGCACACGTGTAACAGCCTAAAAAGTTAATCATGCAAGTGAAGTTTCTTTTGCGCGTACTTTGAGCCTACGTGCCTGTTTGCCGTATATACCCGTGTGTGTGTGTGTGTGTGTGGGTGTGTGTGGGTGAGTGTGTGTGTGTGACGCACCAGGCTGAGTACCAAGGCAGCAGCTCGCCGGGAGACACCGTGCACCATAACTGAGGGGACCTGCACAAAACATTTAACAAGGCCCATGGACGGAGCTTTGAGGGAGTCCCGAGCACACATTGAGTGAAAAAATGGCCACAGCTGGGTGATCAAACTTCTAACAGTGCATGACATTTATGGTAGCACTAGGAACACACGATCGCACGAGCGGTACTGTCAGGCACAACAAAGCGGGAACCCAAACACCAATGTGCCCCTCCACCACCGTCCATTCCACAATGCACTTCAGCAAAGGATGCGGTGGGCCTATACCTATAAACCTACACTGATCGGCTTCCCCTTTCCGGCTGCTTAGCAAGAAAAACGGGCTGCCATACGGTGTGGCAATAGTTGCGAGCTGTATCAATACGTGTACAGCAAGCTGGGCCTGCCAATTGCTCTGTCATTTAAACTGATGTTTGACTTCGATCAATTTGCCGCAACCTTTGTATTGACTGTCCGTGGGGGATAACAAGTCGTCAGGCGCAAATTATTCCTCTTTTGACGAGGCCTTCCAGGCAGATACCTGCACCAGTACTCACCCTCGTATCTGTGGGTCCACAGGAAGGGGCAGGGCTGCTCCCCCCTTCTACGCCACTCCCATGCAGACCTGTGTTCCCTTCCTCCAGTGGATACCGTTGTGCATCACTAGTCGCTGCTGCTGCTGCTGCTGCCAATGGTCTTTGAGATCTCTCCCGACGTGCGTACAAGTGCCTGCGCAGTGCACGTGCAAGCAATTGGGTTAATTACTAAGGTGTAAGCCCAGGGAAAGAGGTGGGCCGATCAAGTTAGGTGAGCAAGCATATAGGAAATTCTCTTGAGAGGTTTGGAAGGGCTTGAAATGATCGGCGGCACTCAGCAACTTAAAATGAAGGACTGCACTTCACCAGAGGGAAGCACACACACACACAGACCTGTAGCGCACATCAACAGCCCAGCTGCATGCAAAGCTGCCCGTGTGCACGGCCAGTGCCTGGATCCAAGGGTGAGGCAGCCCCACAACCTGGTAGAACATTGCATAACCGACAAAGAGCAGAGCTCGCAGAGGAAAAAGCCAGGACAGGCGCACCTGTGGTGCAAGGCAAAAAGCGCATGTGAGTAACGTGAGCATGTTAGTATGTCAGCATGCGAGCTTGTGAGCATGTGCTGTGTCACTCATATGCACATTTGAAATTTGCGTAGCTTGTGAGCCTTCAGGCAAACACACACGTACACACGTACACACAAACACACACTTATACTATTGCATCTGCCGAGCGCTGTCTTAAAAGCGGAAAGGAAGGGGAGCGAGCAACATTTAACATGGCTGAGCCATGATGACTAACAAAAATGGCCCCCATGGGTCCTCACGTGTTCCATGATGTTGATGACAAACATTTCCAGCAGTGCCTCCGTGCGGAAGCGGAGCACAGTTCCAAAGCAGGATGGTACTGGCACAAGCTGGAAGCCGACCAGCAAGCTGGCCAGCAGCCGCCCAAGCATCACGAGCACCACCAGCGCCTGTGCAAAGGAATCAGGTAAGAACTCCTGTAGCTGGATATGAAACCGGGTGATCATGGGCAAGCGAATGGACACAAAGTAAGGTGGCAACACAAAGTAAGGTGGCAACATAAATACATGCACTAGGCGACAGGCAAGCAAGGTGGAAACAGCGTAACATAGTAGTAGTTCAGGCACTGCACGGAGCCCCTTGCTAGCGCCTCCACTGCTCGCTGCTGACGTGTAATAACATCATGAACAAACCCAGCGTCTACACACCACATGGTTACATTCACCACTCGCAGCTCGACAGAAACCCACGTCCAAAATCTTTAGCTGTCTGTCTGTCACGAGGGCTGCCGAAAACCCACCACACATTGCTTGACACGAATCCACCCACCTCTGATGTCTTTGGCTGAATGCTGATCACAAAGGCAGCCACAGCGTACGGCAGCAGCAGGGTCATCAAGCACGGCAGGTCTGTGTGCAGCTGCTCATGCAAAAAAGCACGCACTAGCATCGTGCACAGGTGCAACACATTGAACCAGGAGCACGCCTTCATGTGGAATACGCCCTTTGCTTTCACCCAATCCCTGTAAGATGCCTCAGACTCGCATGCTGACCATCCCAGCAGCTTCCAGGCTGACTGTCCTTCTACTCCCCCCCCCCCTGCTGAGCTAGCTCTCCCTTTACCAGAGCTGGGGGGAAGAGAGGTTGTGGTGGTGATAGAGGTCTTGGGAGGAACACAATGTGCTCTGGCGAGGGACTTGGCATGCTGGACGGAGGGTTCGTACAGCGGGTCTTCCAGAAGGTGCTGCACTGCTGCTGCACCCTGGGGCAGTGCGGCCAGCAGGTCCAGCGGGGTCTGCTGATCT
>Ga0307968_1002266_pt1 | contig 15964 bp, 14 predicted proteins | sample OrgLakmetagen650_FD_201834 | JGI IMG/M metagenome (GOLD analysis project Ga0307968, IMG submission 201834) | Saline water microbial communities from Organic Lake, Antarctica - #650 | ecosystem: Environmental > Aquatic > Non-marine Saline and Alkaline > Saline | place: Antarctica: Organic Lake... | reverse complement strand
TTCAGATTGCGTGCACACCATTTGAGAGTGGAGTCTTGCAAATGGCATGGTGGTTCTAGCATTTGTGATAAATGTGAGTGTGGAGAAGTTTAAGATGAGAAGCATGTGCTTTTCTTCTGCAAGTGTGTTGAAGTGTGCGAGCTGCGCATGAGATACAGAGACCTCTTTGGAGGAATGTTTAGGACTCTGCATGCGTTTGCTCCTTCGAGCTCTGAATTTATTCCTTTCTTAACTTGTCATCACAGTATCACTGATTTTGAGATCAATGCATTCCTGAATCAAGACTCATACAGACTCCTCAAGTTTGTGTCAGATTTAGTTTCAATTTTCGAAACTGGTTGATTTTGTTTCACCAGCCAATTGCCATCAGCCAGAGACTCAGGCTGTAGGCCATCCTTGTAACCCCTTTGATACACGCCTCATTTGATTTGACGAGGCACTCATTTCATAACTTGAAAGCAGCAAGTGATGGTTTGTCGCAAGTTACAAGTTCGTGTCAGATTTAGTTTCAATTTTCAGCACTAATTGATTTTGTTTCACCAGCCAATTGCCATCAGCCAGAGTCTCGGGCTGTAGGCCATCATTGTAACCCTTGTAACCCTTGATAGCAGCAAGTGATGGTTTGTCGCCTGATTTTTCTGCAACCTATAAGTGCCATCTCTAGCATTCAAGAGATATTAAACTGAGCGATCGTGCTCTGAATGTTGGTCACATCATTTTACACAATAAAATGCGAATTGAAAAGCAACTTGCGCTCTGCATTTGGCTAACCCAAGGCTTACTCCTTCTTCTGGGCGTTGTGCTTCTTGGCGTACCTCTGCAAGTGGGCAAGCACGTTATGGGTTGTTGTTTGTTTTAGGAAAATCATGTCGATGGAGATGACAAATGCAAATAATAATATACACCAGACAGAGGAAACACACACATTCAGCATTGTAGCGCCATGGTTCAGTTTGTAACTTCTACATTATGCACGTCGAGGCAGCAAACAATATCTTGTCACAAGGAAATGCCATCTACACAGAATAGTTTGTGAAAACAGTTGGAGGAGTTCACACTGGAGAAACCTAAAATTGTTTAATTGGAGGAGGTTTCACACTCATACTTTGCTGAGTGTGCGTCCTGGCAGCTTACAACATGTACGCACTAAACAAATACGTAGGTAACTCATGACAAGTTCTTCTAAACTGACGTGCGCACATGGCCTATTGCGGCAGATCTGCTTGTCACGCGTTGAAGCCTGTTGCTCAGAATGAGAACACACGCCCCCATGTTGCCCCCTTCACATCACATACCTGGTTGCGCAAGAACTTGGGGTCCATCTGCAAATGCAACGTGATCAGGTTGAAATTCAATTACTAAGAGAACGTGTGTGTTGCATGTGTGTGTGTGTGTGTGTTTATGGACAAGAAAGGAAGAGGGTTATGTGAATGCACCACACCCTTTAAAGAGCAGCGAGTGTATGCCTCTCTCCAGGGTATTAGTTAGGTGCATTTCCAACTCCATGCAAAAGTTCCTCCTCCACTTACCCCCCTCACAGAGTGGTACCGCTGAGACTGAGGCTTCTTGATGCCGTTCTTGTGGGCCTTCTTGTTCTGGTTGCTGTCATGTGTGAATGAAGAGAAAGGACTAGTTTGCTGGTGCTACAGTAAAGGCCATGCATGCACTTTGCCACAGAGAAGACACAAACTGCCTGATTGCAGCAGCCCCTAGATACTAGCATGGTATGGTAAGCCATATCATCACTCACTGGGAGGTGTGGTTCTTGCTGCGGAGGGAACGCGGAGGAGGAACGAGAGAAAAAAAGGAGAGAATTAGTGCTCCATCAATCGGACGAGGAGTAGAAGAGCAAGCAAAGCCAGCGCGTTGCATGCAGCAGCGCAAATGCTTGTGTGATTGCGTGTGGTTGCGTGCGCATGCGGGAGCGAGACAGCGGCATCAAAATGCGAAAGGATTGAGCACATACAGCCAGACGCAAACACGCCGGCGAATTCGCCACGAACACACCTCTTTGCCATTGTAGTGCCTGCACAGCTATGTCAGGGGTAAACAGTCTGTCTGTCAGCAAGGTATATTGGCGGCACACGAGAGGGCAAGCGACAGGTTAAATAGCTCCTCCCCACCTTGTTGATGCTCAAGAAATGAAATATATAAAAGAAGGGAGGTTGTGACGGAAACTTTCAATAATTTCATCATTCAACACACACACACACACACACACACACACACACACACACACACACACACACACACACACACACACACACACATACACACACACACACACACGCACGCACGCATACCCACCCACCCGCCCACCCGCACGCACGCACGCACGCACGCACGCACGCACGCACGCACGCACGCACGCACGCACATACACACGCACGCACGCACGCACACGGTGGGGGCGAAAAGGAGGGGAAGTTACAAGGTCATTTTTTGTCTGCTTGTAAAGGAGTTGTATGGTACTCCGTACCAAAGTGGCTTTCTTACCCTTAAACCAACGTGGGGGGTGGTTTTCACTGCCTGCAAGCTTTTCTTTTTCTTTCTAGGGGCAAAAAGTAATCGAATACTTAGCATCCCATCATCATCATTGGTGTGCATGGTCTGTCTGCACTTCTGCTTGCTCTGCTGTGCATAGGGTAAGAATAAGAACAATGCCTGAGTTCGGATGCTAACTTCTTCGTGTTTACTTGCAATAATGTTTTTGTCAAGTCCTAGTGAGTTTCTTTAATTTCTTGTCTTTCTTTTGGTAAACAGGCGTTTGACTGGTTCTCCAGCGTACCTGGAACAGTTATCATAAAGCTTAGCTGGCCTGGTTGCTGCAGACGCACGGCTTAGGCTGCGACCTCATCAAATCTGCAACGAAAGCATAGTCTACTTAAAAAGACAGAAGAATAAGAAAACTAGGCAAGCAGTGAAAAACCACTCCTCACTCCCTGTATTAATTCAAGAAAAGGAATCGCTTTGGTATAAAGTTATGTGAAAGAAATTTGCCACAGAAATGAGAAAATTTAATGGGGACCAGGAGTTTGCAGGTCGGCAATGGTAGCAGTTTTGAAAAGGAGACGTCTGGTATGGACTAGTTTAGTAGCTTAGGTAGTTGCTTGATAGTGGACAGAAAACACATGGAGCCGGGAGCCGGGAGACAAGCTTTAACACTTCAATAATCTAGAACCAGTTCCTTAAAATGCTACAGAGTGCAAGTTGTATGGAAGGTACCACCCACTTAACAAATGATGGTATGGAGGGTTGTCAAGGGTTTTGACCACAAGGAAAGTTGACCCTCCCTCTCTTCCTTTTTTTTTTAGGTAAGATTTTGCGCAAATCTCTGCAGGATGGCTCAAACTCCAATGCAACATGATTTCCAAACCTTGCCGATAGTGATCATCCTGTTTTATCTTCGTGCTTTGTTTACCTGCCCATAATTGGGAGTGTTAGTACACCATTTCCTGCATTTTCTCCCAGCGTGCGATTTTAGTCCAGGCCACAGTCAATGGGTTTCCTCCTGATGATGGTTTTCAGGTCTAGCAAATAAATGTACAGTTCATAGTTACCAGCTTGAATAGGAATAAGTTACAAAGTAGCCTATCCCGTCGATTTTCAAATTCAAGAGTTCTGAGGACAAACTTTTAAGGCTTGCATTGCTAGTTCAGAATGGCTTCAATAACAACCCTAGCCTGAAAAGGGCACAAAGTAGCAATGGCCATATGGCAGACTTCATGTGTGATGAGAAAATAAAATAAAAGAAAAGACTCCGCTGGTAGTGATGACAGCCAGCATGATTAATTGAGGGGGCTACGTAATGCCAGATACCTATGCAGCCCATGCAACCGGTGTATGCCCACCCTTTTCGTAAGCACACACATTCATCATAAAATTGTATGTTTTAAAGGCGTCAGGGTGAAAAAGTTGTAAATGAGTAGGGTGCATGTACGCAGCTTCAATACATGTTCATTTTTCACAACGAGAAATATCAGTAATGCAAACTTGGCCAACCATAGTGTTCAATTCATGCACATTTGCGTGTTATAGTAAATTTGCAATGTTGGTCTCTCACCTAGGAGCAATATCAATGCAACGTCTATCAAGTCATGACCCATGACCGATCAGCAGCCTGCAACCCTTATGATAATGTATGTAACAGCATCAGTTCACATTCCCAACGTTGCTGCTCAATTCCTGGATCCTGGCGTGGTAGTGCGTGGCATGCGTGATTATATGCATGGTGGTCGTAGGTCGCGATCGGGCGCGCGCGCAATAGCAACGCCTTTTCGATCGTACCCCTTCGAATTTGCTGGCCTCTGGGGCGGAGGTTCTCTGTTTTATATTTATTAACTCCTTCATAGCTGCGCTTTCAGTAAGCTTGATGACTGCGGACAAGGAGTAGCTACCGGGCTTCTTGCGTACAGGGCTAGCTTGCCCTTTTAGGATGCCCACAATATTGTGAACCACCGAGCTAGGGTGCTGGATACCTAAAAAACCTAGGGTACTGGATACTTAGAAATTAATTGATGGTGGAGTGCCATTCTCCTGCTTGTGCCCAGCCTACTGCCTGCATATAAAGAGCGAATACAAGATTCTGTTGCCGCCGTTTCGGTGTTCGTTGCATTCAAGTCCAAAGTAACGAAACAACTAGATTAAAAACAAGTATATTAAAGGCAAAGGTCATGGCTAGAAACAAGCCCCCTAACTTGCATTGATCGGGGACGCCCCCTTTGGCTGCCAGGATGGGCGCGCCGGAGAGGAAGAAGGAGGCACCGAGCGCCAAGCAAAATCTCGTCAATGCCTACAAATGCTCCAAGAGGTTTCTCAAAGACGTGTTGATTCCACCCCGTTTTGAGGTAAGAGTGCCACAGCTCAAGTCTCCACAGCTCAAGTCTCCCTGTCTTGCGAAACATGTGTGTCCCATTAGCTTTTGAGGGAATGAAGTGCTTGTGCGTATGTGTGTGTGCAAGCATTGGAGCATTCTTACCAACAAGCACAAATTGCAGGCATACGTGCGAACGTTGGCAAGCAATGTTCGTCTAAGTGCACACATTGGCACTGCCACACAGTGCAAGCACACATGCAAACAATCGCAACAGTTTCACCACAATGCTGCGACAAGTTCCTGAGGAGCCTTGACGCCTAACAAGGATCAACAAGAACTACTATCACTGTTGCACATGCACCTGCAGATACTCGCACCGCCTCTTTGTGACAGAGCTTTTTTTGTCCTGCCCAAGGGCAGTTTCCTTAGAAGGCACATCATCGTGCTTGCCCACTACAAAGCCTTCGAATACGCCACACTCATGGCCATCATTGCAAACTGTGTGACCTTGGCAATGGACAGGTAAGCCTCTTTTTGCCCTTTCTACGTTATAACTTTGGTGCTCAGCAAAAGCAGCACCGATCGCTGCACAGAGGTGATTTGCGAAAGACCACACGTTTTCTCACCTTGTACACCTTGCTCTAAAAGTGATGGTGTTCATACAAGTCATATACTATGCATTGCATCATCACGTCCCTTCACTGAGGCAGGCATTTGCACGAGAATCTGCAGGGCAGTTATGAAACAACAAACCCAAGCCTTACATGCTACCTTGTCTTTCAGCAATGCACCCGGGTTCCTGGAGACTGCTTTGGGCAAGCGCCTTATCCTTGCTGACTACTGTTTTACTGGCTTCTTCACGGTGGAGGCCCTGGTCAAGATGCTGTCGCAAGGCTTCATTATGGCCCCCAACACGTACATGCGGAACGGTGAGTTCTTGTTCGGAAGCTGGGCCGCAGCAAGCCTGTTGTTACGCGTGGTGTAAATGTGGTGTGTTTGTAATTGTGTATGTGTGTAATTGTGTGTATGCATGTGCATATGCGTGTACGTATACATGTGTGGGTATGGGTGTGGGTGTGGGTGTGGGTGTGGGTGTGGGTGTGGGTGTGGGTGTGGGTGTGGGTGTGGGTGTGGGTGTGCGTGTGCTGCGTGTGGGTGTGGGTGGGAGGGGAAGGGGGGGGGGGGGGGGGCTGTCATCCGTTCTAAGTCTGGTCTGACGCAATTGTATTTTGATGAAAATACTTACAATGCATCTAAAACCTGATACGCCTTAGTTGTTGTCTTAATCTTGCCTTGCAGCCTGGAACTTCTTGGACCTTGCCATCGTAGCAACTGGCTACATCTCCCTTTCTGGCTATGCCAACGTCACCGCCTTACGAGCAATCCGTGCGCTGCGCCCCCTGCGCGCAATCACGCGCATCAAGAATATGAAGGTGGGTATCCTCTGAGCTGCTAGGAACCTGCCTTTGGAGTCCCTAGCAGCTCAGTGAGCAGAGGTGGGGTCAAAAGTGTAGCTCTCTGATGTCCTTTGATCCTTAGTTGCCAACTGGACAGCAAACGCAAGCCTTCCTTGGCAGCAACATATGTATGATGCTTTCCATGCTACAAGTACCGTATTTACACTGTATATCCGTATGGTTTTGATGGTGTACGTGTGGTTTCGGCCATCACTCTCAGATCCTTTTCCTCATGCACCTCACCCTCAATTGAAGACCTGTTTTTTGTCCGAGCTCTCGCTTGCTCCTCTAGCTAATCACCTGAAGGGGTCGCCCGGCATTTGTCCGACCCTTTGGATCTTTCTTTGCTGTATTATTTGCTCCGACTTAGTCAGCCCTCTTGTTCTCCGTCATTCTCACCTCTGTCTCAGATCACGCGAGCTTTTGCAACCCTGCTCTGTGGCTGTCCTCCTCCATTGATCTCCACATCCTTGTATAATAGTCCCAACCTCTGGCCCTCCCCATTTCAGTCACTGCCCCGTGCCACGTGCTCCCCACACTTTTCGACTGTACCCTCTGCTCTCCTGCACTGCTCTCCTACCCTGCTCTCCTGCACTGCGCCCCATGTCCTTCCTTGACATTTCTGCCCCCGGCCTGACCTCCCACTTTTTCCATTCCCTATTTACTTGCAGTTAGTCACCATTCCCTATTCACTTGCAGTAAGTCACCATTCACTTGCAGTAACTATTCACTTGCAGTCACCATTCACTTGCAGTCTTTATTCACTTGCAGTCACTATTCACTTGCAATTAGTCACGATCCCCTATTCACTTGCAGTTAGTCACCATTCACTTGCAGTCACTATTCACTTGCAGTCACTATTCACTTGCAGTTAGTCACTATTCACTTGCAGTCACTATTCACTTGCAGTTAGTCACCATTCCCTATTCACTTGCAGTTTGTCACCATTCACTTGCAGTCACTATTCACTTGCAGTTAGTCACTATTCACTTGCAGTTAGTCACCATTCCCTATTCACTTGCAGTTAGTTGTTGCTACCCTGCTGTCCTCCACCACCCTGCTTGTGGACATGTTCGTGCTCACCGGCTTCTTCTTGGCCATCTTTGGCACCATGTGTGTGCAATTATTTGGAGGCCAGCTCAGAGGACGGTGTGGCTTCCCTGACTTCAGCGGAGCTTACACTGACGCTGAGGGCCTGGTGCATGTGAGTGGCAGAAGGTCGACCTCACTTACAATGCATGGTGTGGCCTTTGGACACAGCTTTAGCATACCAGGCGTCATACATCTTAACGAGTGAAACGCCTGGTGCACATGAGTGGCAGGCAAAGCGCAACTCAATACCCATTGCGTAGTATCTGATTCTGTTGGCGCTGTCAGATGCGCCAGGTGGGGGACCTGCTGACGCAGCTCTGGTGCATGAAGCCATGGGCAAAGCTACCTTGTAATTCCCTATCTCCTACGTATCCATTTTTGTTCTCATCGTAGGTGCTTTTATGCAGGCAGAGGGTTTAAGCACAACGAAAAGCATGGTGCACTTGGGTTGCGGGCGCAACCTCCCACTCGCAACTCAACTCTTTGTTTTGTTGTTTGCATTGGGCGATGCCTGCGTTGTGTGCATTGTTGTTAAGTGCAATAGGCGGGGAGTGTGATACCATTGGATTATGGCGTGAGTGGTGCGTGTGAGCTAAAGGCATAGCACTATGAGCTTGCTGTTGTCCAACAACACTGAACGCTCCGGGAGGCTCTAGGCAGTGGCTGGTTACCATGACATGATGTGTGTGTGTGTGTGCGTGTGTGTGTGCGTGAGTGTGTGTGTGTATGTGTGTATGTGTGTGTGTGTATGTGTATGTGTGCGCAAGTATGTGAGTGTGTATGTGTGTTTGCGTTGACTGGCTCAACGTGGTTTGCATGACCTGGAAGCGCAGCTTAATGGTTTTCTGCAGTCCATTTCGAGTGCACACAAAGGTCATTGGTGTGGATGCTAAGATCTTTTTTCCTGCAATCCACTTTATGTGCACACTCGTCCAATGCACCACCCGCCTTTGTATTCGCTCCAGCACTTGGTGACACTCCTTACTCATATATACATACATACGTACATGCGTGCGCTGTGCGTGTGGTGTGCATGCAGAATGTGACATAGTACACCACCAGACGAGCAACCTTACTCGTACATACATACATATGCGTACATGCGTGCGCCGTGCGTGTGGTGTGCATGCAGAATGTGACGTACATAGTACCCCCAGACGAGCAAGAGACGGTATGCAGACACCCCATGACGGCTGACACCATCTGGCAAAACAGCACTTACGGCTACATTAATGCCACAAACCTCATTGCGTCAGGCTTTGACACTTCCTTTGATGCGCGGGATTGCCCTTATGACCATCCAGGTATGTCTTCCGGACACAATTCGTCTGCAGGGTGGATGCCGGCAGAGTATGTTTGTTGAGTATGCAAGAGTGAACATCCAGGTGTGTCTTCTGGACACAATTCGTCTGCAGGGCATGATTGCCAGCAGAGTTTGTTTGTCGTTGTGGTGACTTGCAGGGTATATAATCGTCAGAAGCAGCGCTCGTTTGGCATGTGGTATTTATATCTTCCTCCTAAAAATGCGCCCAAGCATTTGAGTGCCAGACCTGGCATTGTTTACAACCCGCTTTTTACTGTAAGATTTTATTCGGTCAAAGCACATGTCTGTACAACTCCGTAGCTCTGTACTCCTGCTCAGTGACCATTGACCTGCCAGGAAGTAGCGCCACACATATCTCCCGCATGAGGTCTTGGAGCCTTCAAATCTGCTGGAATTGATGAGGAGTGGTCAGGGTTGGCCAGAACCGCACATTTAAACCGTATACGACCATATATTTGGTGCTTTTCCTGCCAATAATACCGTAAGTACACCGTATATATGGTTCTGGCCAACCCTAGGGTTGGTACATGGAACCTGGAAGTTCCAGTCAACATCAGATCAACATACAGCACGCGCTTTTTGCCCTCTCTTCCAGATGGCATGGCTTTCGGCAAGTACTGCACGCATTTTGGCAATCCTGGGTCAGAGGGCTTTGGCGACCTGAGCCGTGGGTTCTGGAGCTTTGACAACATCTTGCTGTCGTGGATTGTCATCTTCCAACACGTGGGTGACCTTCGTGTGTTCCTGAAGTAGTCAGAGTTGGTTGCCCTGCAATAAGAAGTGTGTGACCCAAGGCTTGCCAGCTTCAGGCCCCCACTGATCTGGTCTTCTCTCGGACACGAGGGGAGCTTTCATTTGTCTGCCATTGCACGCTTCCTTTATTTATGCACTTGTCTCGCTGGCAACATGTGCTCCGCTTTTTGTCGCACCGCATGTGCAATGCCTCATGGGATGCTGCTTTGTTTCGCACTCTAGGCGCCGTGTTTTGCCGTTTGTTTGTGCCGCAGGCATGATGTGCGTGTTGCTCTGTTGCACTGCACGCAGCATGAGTGTGCTGCTTTGTTCGCACTGCATGGTCCAGGTGTTGTGTTTCGTACTGCAGCATTTTGTGCTTGCTGCTGTGTTTGTGTCATATGCCTAGTGTGTCTGTCGTGTTTTGTGCTTTGACTCTATGTTTGCACCGCAAACGTTCTGGTGCGACGCTTGGGGCATCCACCATTGCATGGTCGCTTCGCGATGAGACAGGATGCACTGCTTGGCAACAATAAGGGCTCTTTCCCGCATCAACACACGGGAGTGTATTCGGAGATGGCGCACATATTCTCCCGTGTGCGCGCAGATGACGATGGGCAATTGGGCGTTCATCATGTACTACACACAAGACGGGGTCAACTGGTGGACGTGGATCCTGCACTTTGCTATTGTAAGGCAGCGCTCTGATATTTGATGGCCTTATCACGATCTGATGCTTGTCACCTGATGCTTGTCACGATCTGATACTTGATGGCCTTGTCACGATCTGATGCTTGTCACGATCTGATGCTTGTCACAATCTAATGCTTGATGGCCTTGTCACAATCTGATGCTTGTCACAATCTAATGCTTGTCACGATCTGATGCTTGTCACGATCTGATGCTTGATGGCCTTGTCACAATCTGATGCTTGTCACAATCTGATGCTTGTCACGATCTGATGCTTGTCACAATCTGATGCTTGATGGCCTTGTCACGATCTGATGCTTGTCACGATCTGATGCTTGTCACAATCTAATGCTTGTCACGGTCTGATGCTTGTCACGATCTGATGCTTGTCACAATCTGATGCTTGATGGCCTTGTCACAATCTGATGCTTGTCACAATCTAATGCTTGTCACGATCTGATGCTTGTCACAATCTGATGCTTGATGGCCTTGTCACAATCTGATGCTTGTCACAATCTGATGCTTGTCACGATCTGATGCTTGTCACGATCTGATGCTTGATGGCCTTGTCACGGTGTCTTAATGTTAGTCAGGGTTGGCCAGAACCGTGTATGACTGCATATGTACATATGTATGGTCCAGTCGAAGTGCATGCTGTCTTGTACCAGATTACTTCGGCTTGTCTATCATCGCTGCCAAGCCACCTCAAGCCCCTGGGTCAGTGAGCCCTGGGTCAGTAAACCCTAGGTCACCTTAAAACCCTAATCCCTCCTTTGTGGGATTTCGTGAAGGCCCATCCCTACTGGTCCATTCTTGGCTTGTCAGCATGTCTGGCAGCACGTTAGTCTCAAGAGTAAGCATGCTTAAAATTGAACTGTCGGTGATGTGTCAACTGTTGCCTCCTCTATTTGTCCTCTATTGTTCTTCTCTATTCGTCTTCCTCTGTTTGTCTCTGTGCCCTGGCCTCTTCTTCTGAGAGCCCGACCCTTGCTGGCGTGGTGTCGTGAGATCGTCGGGTGTGTTTTGCGGGCCCTGCTCTGCTGTTTTGTCTGCTTTCATAATATTTCTCAAGGCATCGACCTCAAAAATAAGAAGGTGCTGTCTTGTCTACTTTCTTGGCATCGTCCGCCAAGGACCGCCATGGGGCCCATACTCTTTGACGCTGTGCCTGCCTCCCAAACCCTTACAGACCTTCTTAGGAGGCATGCTGCTCATCAACCTGGCTCTGGCGGTCATCTTCATGAATTACGAGCGCATCAAAGCAGGTGCGCACAAGCTTTGCCTCATGCCAGAGCACTTCACTATGAGCCCTCTCCTCCTGTCAATCACGGCTGCATCATGAGCTCTCATAACGTGCTACGCACATGTGCACCAAACCACAAGCTATGGTCATGGACATTGAGCTGCGCAATATGCAAAGTGCAAGGGACCCAAAATGCTTTGCTCTACATCCCCTCAGGGTTATCACTCAATTTAAGGATCCAAACTTCAATTCCTAGATTCCATCATCATTTCCATTATTGACTTTTGACGTCCCAGAGTGTATACACCTTAGTCAGTCATTCTTGAACTTTGATGTTAGAATTTCTTTCTTGAATTTTGATGTACTAGAATTTCGCTGTACTAGAAATTTTGTACCTTAGTCAGTCAGCATATCAATAGGCACACGTGACTGCTACTTTTTACAACACGGTGCCTCCCTGTGTTCAAGAGCTGCTAACTAACGCTGAATCACACCCAGATTATTAATAACAAACCGTCTTCATTTCCGCTGCTTTTTGGGTAGCGCTGCGGAACTTGTACTACTTTGCCACCAACGCTTCTCAACACACATGGCTCTGTATAAGCTGTATCCACTGCCCACCTGCCCACCATATACACACCCTACCTTTCTGTGATTCAACCTACCTAACCGCCCACACCCCACCCGCTATCTTCCTTCCCCCACCCCCCCACCCCCCCATATACGTACACCCACACACCCACACACCCACACACCCACACACATCAAAAACTGACCAGAAACTGCCAAAGCGCTGGAGATGGCCAAGTGGCAAGAAGAGGCGGAAAAGGCTGCGACCCCCAACTTTGTCAGCGTGCTTACTAAAGCCATCACATTACCAAAGGAACAAAGCCCAAAGCATCGCAAGGTGCCCCTGGGAGAAGCCAGGACTCGCACAGGCCTTCCAGATCTTGCTCAATTCAATCCAATAGCAGCCAGAATAGCCGAAGCAGGTGAGCACTTTGTTGGGGATGTTTTATACTGGTATATATGTGTATGTTGCGTGATGCGTGTCAGAGTATGTGTGTACATGCTTTTGTTTTTGACTGTGTGTATGTGTGTTCATTTCTGTGTATGTGCGTGTATATTATTGTTGTGCGTGAGTGTGCGTGGACCTGCATATGTGCTGTGTGTTCTTGCTCGTGTGTGTGTATGTGTATGTGTGTTTGTGCCTGTATTTGTTTGTGAGCATTTGCGCAATTGTGTGTGCATGTGCCTGATTATGTGTGCGCGTGTTTACGTTGCAGCGTGTGTGTATTTGTTCAAGCATGCGCGCATGCATGTGCCTGTATATGCATGTATGTTTGTGTGTGCTTGTGTGAATATGTGTCTGTGCACCTAATTGTGTGTGCATGTGCGTCTGTATTTGCGTAGTGGCATGTGTCATCGGTAGAAGGAAGGCAGGGGAAGGAGAGCTCGTAGAAGGACGGTGGCACTTTATTTGCTTAGACCAAGGTATTTTTATCACACTCAACCCATCCCATGCTGGACTTTTCGTTATTTGTGCAAGTGTAGCGTGTGCATTGTGACAGACGCTAGTGCTTAAAAAGCGGCTTGTGTGCACTTAAGCGCAGTTAAGGGTACTGCAAATGCACCATTGGGGTAGATTGAGTGCACTCATTCTGAACAAACCACACATTTTGTTGGTGTACGATATGCAGGAAGACGCCAGAGACCATTGGGGTAGAATGAGTGCACTCATTTTGAACAAACCACAAATTTTGTTGGTATACGATATGCAGGAAGACGCCAGAGATTAGCCGGTCCGGAAGACGCCGCCATGTTCGCCATCCGTCGCAGGTCCCGGGCAAATTGGCGCAAAGCAGGCACAAAGTCGCTGCCCTGTAAAAGTTTGACGCTGGTGCAGATGGCAGCAGAGGCGGCGGCAGTGGCTGCAGCAAAGTAAGTGCTGCATAGGCCCTCGCTTCACCAGGGCCTGAGTTGGTGTTAGGCTGCATGTGAGGCACATGTAAGTATGTGTGTGTGTGTATGTGTTTGTGTATGTGTGTGTGTGTGTGTGTGTGTGTGTGTGTGTGTAAATGGCATGTGTAGCAGGGAACTTACCGTACATGAAGTCAATTGCTGTGTGTATATACGGTTCTGGCTAACCCTACGTTAACTGCCACTTGCACATCACGTTCATGCCCAGGCGTCCTAACATGGTAGAGCTTGCTTCGTGGAGGTACAATACCTCTGGCAAAGTACGGGCCCCTCCCACCAAAGGGTCTTCTTCAACTCTGGATAGCAGCTTGCCCCTCTTCCCCGAGCTGTCTGATGAGTCATCTGAGGAAGAGGCAGACGACAAGAAGGGCGTGCAGCCGGCGGCACCAGCAGAGGAGAATTTGGTAGAAACTGACGCGGTGGGTGCTGAGTAGTTTTTGCCTGCACCCTGCAAGGGACTAACTAGCATTCCTTGGGCTGCCTTCCTGTTGGATTGTTGCAAGCAAAGGAGGGTTTGCCTGCACCCTGAAAGGGACCAACTAGCAATCCTTGGGCTGCCTTCCTGTTGGAGTGTTGCGAGTAAAGGAGGGTTTGCCTGCACCCTGAAAGGGACTAACTAGCATTCCTTGGGCTGCCTTCCTGTTGGATTGTTGCAAGCAAAGGAGGGTTTGCCTGCACCCTGCAAGGGACTAACTCGCATTCCTTGGGTTGCTTTCCTGTTGGATTGTTGCAAGCAAAGGAGGGTTTGCCTGCACCCTGAAAGGGACCAACTAGCAATCCTTGGGCTGCCTTCCTGTTGGAGTGTTGCAAGTAAAGGAGGGGGGAGCCCCGCGTCTTTACAGTCTTCATTCAAGGCCAGCCAGTTGATGTGAAGTGCAGTTGTTGTTAGGGTTGTGCATATAGGGCCGGCCAGGCTGATTCAGGTGAGGCTCGCTGTGGAGTGTGCTTTTAATATGGGTCGTTTATCTAGAAACGGCCAGGCTGATTCAGGTGAGGGTTGCTGTGGAGTGTGCTTTTAATATGAGTTGTTTATTTAGAACCGGCCAGGCTGGTTTAGGTGAGGGTCGCTGTGGAGTGTGCTTTTAATATGGGTCGTTTATTTAGAACCGGCCAGGCTGGTTTAGGTGAGGGTCGCTGTGGAATGTGTTTTTGATATGGTTTGTGTACTTAGTACCGGCCAGGCTGATTCAGGTGAGGGTCGCTGTGGAGTGCATTTTTAATATGGTTTTTGCATATAGGGCCGGCCATGTTGGTTGAAGTGAGTCATGACACGAAATAGTAGTGTCAGAGAGCCCGTGCTTTTACCGTGTGCACGCACAATAGAGGGACCTACCTCTGTAGGTTTTGAGAGAAGCCGCAGCTTGCACTTGACTGGCACCTGACTAGGCATCCTGGTCAAGAGAAAACACTGCACCCTAAACACTGCTCCCTAAATACTGTGCGTGGAGTGTGGGCGTGCCTGTCTGCGCTGCTGCCTGTGCCACTGTGTGTGGAGTGTGGGGTAGGCTTGCTGGTATCGCCACTGTGCGTGGAGTGTGGGGTAGGCCTGCATGTGCCACTTTGCGTGGAGTGTGTGTGGCAAAAATACTTTTCCTACACGCTGCCTCTATAATATGTAATCTGTTTCATTAATAAAATTTTATTGTCACTGTGCGTGGAGTGTGTGTGGCAAAAATGTTTTTCCTACACGCTGCCTCTAGAAAACGTAATCTGTTTCAGAAATACAATTTTAGTGTCACTGTGCGTGGAGTGGGCCATTTCGACGCCATCTTGTAAACTGCCTCTACACGCGACGCGACGCGCTGTGCGTGGAGTGCGTAATTTGAGTTGCCAATTGTATGGCGAATCGTGAATTTATTAACTGAAGGGATGCAGTGAGAACGCAAGAACGGGGCCATGCCTACAAAGCACAAGCCGCTGCTTGCTAGGCACATGTGCATCCAAACCAGGCCCTAATGCTCCCTCACATCCTCCTCTGCTCTCATGCTTTTGTTACTTGTTTCAGAGACAGTCCATGTTTGCCAACAACAAGTCCTCAACCGCTCGCTGGGCGCAAGCACCGGAAGCTGGCCCCGGGCGGTGGAAAAAGTTTGAAAAGTGGTGCCACAAGCTGTCCGTGTCCCCCAACTTTGAGCTGTCTAATGCGTTGGCGATCATAATCAATGCCATCGTGCTGGGCCTAAACTGGTGGGTGGTGACGCCCATTATGTCATGTGGCGTGTGTGTATGTGTGTGTGTGCGTGCGTGCGTGCGTGCGTGCGTGCGTGTGTGTGTGTGTGTGTGCGTACGTGCATGTTTGTGCGTTTGTGTGTGTGTATGTGTGTGTGTGTGTGCGTGTGTGTGTGTGGGGGGGTGGGGTGGGGTTGGGTTGGGTATGTGTGTGTGTGTGATTGTGTGTGCGTGCGCATACTGGGGTAGGCACTACTAGCATGCAGATGTGCATATGTGTATGCAAAGAGACACACATGTGCACATACAGACACTGGCAAACACTGATGCATGGACACCCACTGATCTGCATGCACACGGCACTCACATATGACACACATATGCACATGTACACAACCAAGTTCCCCTCCCCATGTGCCTCCACAAACCCATGCACTCTCCCCCCTCCCCCAAACCATCAC
>Ga0307968_1002264_pt1 | contig 15968 bp, 15 predicted proteins | sample OrgLakmetagen650_FD_201834 | JGI IMG/M metagenome (GOLD analysis project Ga0307968, IMG submission 201834) | Saline water microbial communities from Organic Lake, Antarctica - #650 | ecosystem: Environmental > Aquatic > Non-marine Saline and Alkaline > Saline | place: Antarctica: Organic Lake... | reverse complement strand
ACTGTACGGTCGGACACCGTCTTTTCAAACAGACCGTACTTGCACCGTATTGTACGGCGTATTACGGTACGGTACCGTAATTACGGTCAAGAAAGCTGAAGTACGGCGTATCTCGACAAGCCTGATATGTATATGTGTGTAAGTCTGTGTATGCACATATGCACGTGTGGATGTGCCTGCTTCACTCGGACAACTCACCAGTGCCTCAGGCGCAAACAGGGCAAATGTGTGAGTGCGTCTGATTGAGTGTGTGTGTATGTATATGTGTGTGAGTCTGTATATGCACATATGCACGTGTGGATGTGCCTGCTTCACTCGTACAACTCACCAGTGCCTCAGGCGCAAACAGGGCAAACCAAAGTGATTGAGTGTGTGCGTGTGTATGTATGTATGTGTGTGAGTCTGTGTATGCACATATGCACGTGTGGATGTGCCTGCTTCACTCGTACAACTCACCAGTGCCTCAGGCGCAAACAGGGCAAACCAAAGTGGGTCGTACTCCATTGTCTCCTTGTTAGCCAGAGGGATTATGTGCTGCCGGACCAGCCCCTGCGCAGGGGCAGCATGTAATGTGTGTATGAGTTCTTGATGCTGATGGAGATGGTATGATGATTAGGGTTGGCCAAAACCATATATGACACCGTATATGATTGTGTATATGGTGATTTCCCTGCCAAAAATACCATATATACAAAAATTAATATTTCTGGCCAAGTTTGATGATGATGATGTAAGCAACTTATGATAACTAGTGACATAATTGATGACAAAAGCTGTTTCGCTAGCCACAGATCTGCACGGCAACACACCCAAATTGCTGACAAAAGCTGTTTTGCTACCTACCCACAGATCTGCACGGCAACGCACCCAAATTGCTGACAAAAACTGTTTTCTAACTTACAGTCCTGCACGGCAACGCACCCAAATTGCTGACAAACGCTGTTTTGCTACCCACAGTTCTGCACGGCAACACACCCAAACTGCTGACAAAAGCTGTTTTGCTACTTATCAATCTGCACGGCAACACACCCAAATTGCTGACAAAAGCTGTTTTGCTACCCACAATTCTGCATGGCAACACACCCAGAATGCTGACAAAAGCTGTTTTGCTACCCACAGTTCTGCACAGCAACACACCCAAATTGCTGACAACAGCTGTTTGCTACCCACAATTCTGCACGGCAACACACCCAAATTGCTGACAACAGCTGTTTTGCTACCCACAATTCTGCACGGCAACACACCCAAATTGCTGACAACAGCTGTTTTGCTACTTATCGATCTGCACAGCAACACACCCAAATTGCTGACAACAGCTGTTTTGCTACCCACAGTTCTGCACGGCAGCACACCCAAATTGCTGACAACAGCTGTTTTGCTACCCACAGTTCTGCACGGCAGCACACCCAAATTGCTGACAAAAGCAGTTTTGCTACTTATCGATCTGCACAGCAACACACCCAATTTGCTGACAAAAGCTGTTTTGCTAGCCACAGTTCTGCACGGCAGCACACCCAAATTGCTGACAAAAGCTGTTTTGCTACCCACAAATCTGCACGGCAACACACCCAAATTGCTGACAACCGCTGTTTTGCTACCCACAAATCTGCACGGCAACACACCCAAATTGCTGACAACAGCTGTTTTGTTACTTATCGATCTGCACGGCAACACACCCTCCAGGGTCATTGTTTGGCTGCTTTCGTATAGTATAGCAATGCACAAACAAACAATTCAAACAGGAACACGCACGTGTAGTAGAGCCTCTGGTGAAGGCCCATGAGGACGATGCATTGTGGGCGACCGCAACGAGTCCCTGCTCGCAGGCTGGTCCTTCCGAGTATCCTTGCCTCCCTCCTTCTCACTGGCCTCTGGCGCCTGTACAGGGATGTAACATGCATAAGTAAAGCATGATTTACTTATCACTCATTCATCCGGTTATCCATTTTGGCCGCTACGCTACAAGGGAAGCAGCACAGCAGCCTCAAGGCATGAGACGCAGCTGAAGGGCACCTATTAATTACCTCCCATGCGACCTTGCCTCCCTCCTCCTAACTGACCTATGGTGCCTGCACTGGGAAGCAGCACAGCAGTTTCAGGGCAGGGCATGAGATGCAGGCTCAAAGGGTGCCTTTCTGACATGCATGTTTGAACAGCAACCTCATGGTGCCTGCACTGGGAAGCAGCACAGCAGTCTTAGGGCAGGGCATGAGATGCAGGCTCAAAGGGTGCCTTTCTGACATGCATGTTTGAACAGCAACCTCATGGTGCCTGCACTGGGAAGCAGCACAGCAGTCTCAGGGCAGGGCATGAGATGCAGGCTCAAAGGGTGCCTTTCTGACATGCATGTTTGAACAGCAACCTGAGCCGTGCAAGGACGCCTCAGCTTAGCAGAACTGTATTTTGCATCGAGCACAGGACCTCAACTGCAAGAGGCAGCAACATAGCACACACAGGAGTGACACATAAAGTGTACGAGGACATATACACACGCATGTACATACACACACACACGTGTGTTAACACGCACGAACTCACACACCATGGATGCGCTGCTGTACTGCTCCTGCAATACGAAGGTCTCCTGTGTGTGGCCCTTGGCATTCCCCCCATCAGCTTGCTGCTGCTGCTGCTGCTGCTGCTTGCTGGCAAGTGGCTGCTGCGGTTGATGCTGTGACGACTGTTGATCCCTTTGGGTCTGGTCATACATTTTTATCCTCCTACGCCGATTGCTGTTGTGTTTCAAGTCCCACGGTTGGCGTGGCTGTGCAGCATCTCTGCGTTGCTTGGCCAGCAGCGTGAGGCAAGCTTTGAAGCCTTCAAAGTCCACAGATGCTGCCTGTAATTTGCAAGCATAGGGCACAAACACACACACACACACACACGCACACACACACACACACACACACTCTGTTCAGCAAAGACCACGTGGTTGTGCGCAGCATCCCAACATTACTTTTGGCCAGCCATGTTAACACTGCTGGGGGTAATATACACTATACACTATACACTATACACTATACACTATACACTATACACTATACACTATACACTATACACTATACACTTTACACTATACTTTATACTTCATACTGTTCACCATGCTCACACTGCTGGGGGTACACTTCATACTTCATACTGCTCGCCATGTTCACACTGCAGGGTACACTTCATACTCCATACTGTTTGCACCATAGCATTTGGTGTTCTAGCTAGCGCAGCGGGAATGATGCAAATATTCAAGTGCACAGAAAGGTCCTGTGCGTCAAGGACTGTGTGGCCTGTGGTTAACAAAGACTTTTCATTAAAATCCCCCCCCCAAAGGGAGCTTATTATGCAGGGGCACACATAGGCAGCTGGACTGATGCTAACACAAAAATGTGCAGTATAAAAAAGTTGTGTGGTTTGATGAGCGTGTCGTGAAAAAGCGGTCGCTTGCATCGATTGCATACAGTCAATGAGTGTGGACAGTGGACAGATCAGGAAAACAGCATGGCCCAGGGGGTTTCTTGTACAGGAGCATGCAGACAGGAGCAAATGTAACATTTTCAATGTTGGTTAGGAGCATGCAAATGTAACTTTGTCAATGTTATACAGGAGCATGCAGACAAATGTAACCCTCGTCACAGGCAGTTGAAAATGCGTAAACGTCTGACAACACGTCTGATAACAAGTACGGACGTTGGGAGCTTGTTGTGCAGGAGCATGCAGACAGGAGCAAATGTAACCGTCATCACAGGCAGTTGAAAAAGCATAGATGTTTGACAACAAGTACAAACACAAAAAATAGCAGGGTTGTTCAGTTCGTTATTTTGGGAGCAATGGTTCAATAAAGCTTATGAGAGTTGTTAGAGTTTAGTTAGGGTTTAGGGCTTAGGGTTGGAACCCTTAAACCGTTCGAAGGGTTCGAAGTGCACTTTTGGGAAATGGGCCCTTGGGCTCTTCCCCCCACCTTCAATACTTCCCAATTGGTTGTAAATGTTTATAAATATTTATAGGGGGAAAAGGGGGCCGGAATGGGACCATGTCATCATTGTAGAGCAGAAAAAGAATAATTTTCAGGTGCAAGTGCCGTGTTGTACAAATCCTTAGCAGTTCAGAAATGTGTGATAAGTTTGGACATAAGACCAAGGAAACTTCCTGGCCTGATACAGAATACAGATTACAATTCATATATAAATCATTGAACATGTTACTTTTACTGCAAGGAAAGAGTGGGACTGAACTGGGGGGGGCTGCTGTCCCTTGCAATTCTGACAGGCGCATGCTGTAAAGTTTGACGAGCTCTTAAAAGTTCGTTGAACTTTGACCGAACTCCAAACGACACTTTTAAAATTTGTTTAAATGCGTGAAAGTTCGCGAACCCGAACTTCCAACGGAATCTCGAACTGAACAACCCTGAAAAATAGTAAACCAAGCAGCGTTCTCATTGCTTTTGGGGCTTGCGTTGTAATTAAGCCCTGCTGGCAGGCACTTCACTACGGACCTGGCTATCAGACAGAGCTTTGTCAGCAAAAGTATGCACCAAGCCAGAACAATGTTCAGGGATGTGTCATAGAAATTTTAGGGACGGCCAATACGGTAAAGCACAGATTGATATAAATACGTTGCATGACACATCCCTCAAACATTGGTCCACATATCAGACAAGACAGACTGCTTTCGGTGCATACCAGTGCTTCTACTTCTCATTGTACCCATCACATAGCTGAAAAGGCTGTACCCATCACATAACTGTCCCATCACATAGCTGAAAAGGCTGTACCCATCACATAGCTGTCCCATCACATAGCTGAAAAGGCTGTACCCATCACATAGCTGTCCCATCACATAGCTGTACCCATCACATAGCTGAAAAGGCTGTACCCATCACATAGCTGTACCCATCACATAGCTGAAAAGGCTGTACCCATCACATAGCTGTCCCATCACATAGCTGAAACAGCATTGTACCCATCACATAGCTGTACCCATCACATAGCTGAAAAGGCTGTGCACATCACATAGCTGTCCCATCACATAGCTGAGACGGCATTATACCCATTACATATCTGAGAAGGCTGTCATACCGTCATACCTAGCAGCTCACGCTCAGCATGTGACACATCACTAGGGTTGGCCAGAACCGTATATGTACACCGTATATGGCCGTATGTACGGTAATTTACCTGCTAAAAATACCGTATATACACCGTATATGCGTATGTATGTATGGCTTTGGCCAACCCTACACATCACTCATCACCAGCACCTCCCCACCTGCTGGTGATTGTCCTGGCTCTTCTGGTATCCTGCCTTGCTTTTGTTATTGCTATCGTTGTTCCCGTGTTTGTTGTTGGTGTAGTTGCTGTTGTGTAGGTAAGGCTGCTGCTGGGCGGCCACCGTGGTGAAGATGTTGTCTGCATCCGTAGGGGCGGTAGCATTGTCCAAAAGGGCACACTCATGCAGCACACACAGGAAGCCTGCTACCACCATGCGAGTCACGCCTTTTTCGTGGGCTAGGATGCGCTCGTGGTGTGCCAAGAATACGGCCTGCAGGTCGTCTTCGGCCTGGTGATGGGTCAGCTGCTGGGCCTCCCAACGCCTGCAGCAACGTAATGTGTTCATTGATGGATTATGGACCATGGACCATCAATGATGGTACAGCGTTACAGGAGCGCAAGCAAGGTCACGACTGTGAGAGGCAGACTCGGCTTTGCTGTCCAAGAGGGGCTGGCTCTGCTGCTAGGCCTTTAAGTGCGTACAGTGTGCAGTGTGAAGCTTTAAAGTAATGTTTTTGAAGAAGAGGCTTGGGGATTGAACAGAGTAGCTCATGAGAGGAGCTTTGGATTACGATGCAAGAGGCCCTTCCTAACAATCACCTCTAATAGGCCTCATCCACATGAACAACAACACTAAATAACTGACTGCAAACCATCGATGCAGGGCACTTGTTGATTTGACAAATCAGGCTGTCGTGCAAGAGAAACTCATCTAGCAAGGTGGATCAGCACAAAAAGAGGTTATTAATTTAGACTTCAGAAGTCAAGACTGCCTTTATGGTTTGAGCAACTTGACAACGCAGCACTTCCCAGCTTTCTGTCTTGTGCCAGTCACTCAGCATGAATGTTCCATGACAGTTTGCACTCTGTGCCAGGATGAGAAGCGCGTGTAGATACATACGTCTTAACTTGCTTTGCTCAATGAGTACATTGGAAACCGGCTTGTTCTTAATCTTGAGGACAACATATGTACATAAGTTAGTGTATAAGTTGTAAAGCCCCCGGTCCAAGAAGCCCGCCATCTGTCTTTCATTTTGATTATCAATTTGAACTCACACGGCGTCCAAAACTTACACTCGTTGCAGCCTTCTACATATACCCATAATTTTCTAAACATAGGGCAGGATCATCTTTTTGCAATGTGCACGGCCGTACATCTGGAGATAGTCATGCCAGTGATCCTGGATATAGTAATTACCGCTCACATGTGGTTCTGCCCAAGCCCGTTAACACCTATGATATGCACTTACTTGACCTGCAGCGCCGCTTCCCAAGTTGCCCTTGTGTTGTTGGCCCGCTTCTGTGCAGCTTTCAAAGAGGGCATGCCCGCCATGCTGTCCAGGCCACGTGGCAACTTGGACATGTGCAGCACCTTGTTGGGCGGGGGGGCTGCAGGCTTGCCTGAAAGTCATAAAGAGTTGTGCGCAGTGTGTGAAATGTGTATGAGATACCAGGGACAATGTGAAATGTGTATGAGATACCAGTGTGAAATGTATGAGATACCAGGGACCAGTGTGAAATGTGTATGAGATACCAGGGCTGGTGGGTGGGAGCCACCTGTGATGCAAACTTGGTTTTTGTGACAAAAGCAAGGCCTGCGCCCCTTTGGACATTGTCTCCTATGTCAACTCACGGCTTACGCTGTTGAGGTAGCAAAATCCATTTCAACACACTTTTATGCGCAGGCGGATTCCAAATTCTATGGATGACTTGTTTTTGTGTGCTTATCTCATGTTTTTCGATTCTGTTACAGTTTCTAAGGCAGTGGCGCACCTTGGGTCCATCCCTCCCAGTCTTTACGTTTCCCGGACTTGGCAAGACAGTGATGCACGCGCTCCTCCTTATTTAGCTCCTGTTGTACACAGATTAAGCTCAAGTAAGCTTTGCTACACTTAAGGTTGCTGCATGAGCTTGCTGGGTGGGGAGTGTGTGTGTCTCTGTCAAAAAACCTTGCATTTATCGCCAAAAAACGAACGCATGTGGTCTCTAAGGCTCTCTCACCAAATAATGGATGAGGGATGTGATGGACTTGCTCTTCTCCACAGCTTCCTTGTTATGAAGCTGCACATCTTTGATGTTGGATGCGAGCACGAGCGACTCTGACCGCTGCAGCATCCGCTGCCGCTGCTGCGTGTGTAACAGGGGCTGAAGGATATGGAAAGGGAGCTGTCCACACGCAAGCTAGGAAAAGATGCCCCAAATGCTTCTCATAGCAGTAGCGCTAGTTGACTGACTGAGCCAGAGCCACATGGAGCTACGGCCATGTTGTTTACAGGACACATTATAAATAAGCTACCCTGGTAATCTATTTTATAAGGCATTTTAATCTTTTTAGAAGTAGGTAAACTTCGGCACAGTTAATACTCTGCTAGAGATTTGCACACTTCTTGAAAAATAGTTAAAGAATTTATATAGTTAAGGTGGAAAAGGCGTGTGATATCAGTTATGATCGGATAGGATTGTAGACCAGGGTTTCAGGCTTTGGAGCCCATGCTGCCTTTACTTAGAAGGGTCAGAGGATCCGCGTGTCAGGGATCCCTGGCTGCCCTGTGTCAGGGAGACGCAAACGCAGTTACAGTCAGCGCATTTCATCGCAATTATGCTGCGGGTCCACCAAGGCCCTCCCTTCAGACAGATGATGATGAAGACAACGATGATGGTGAGGATGTGTGTGTGTGTGTATGTGCGTGTGTGTGTGTGTTTGTGAGTGTGTATGTGTGTGTGTGTGTGTGTGTGTGTGTGTGTGTGAGTGTGTTTGTGAGTGAGTGTGTGTGTGTTTGTGTATGCGGTTTAGGGAATGCGTCCGCGTGTGCATACAGGTGTGCACAATAATACTGACTGCCCTGTCTCTAGGAGCTTGCATTTTTCTGCCTGTCCTAGACAGCATGACCTTCTACTCAACCTTGACCTTCATCCCACACTATCTATCTCTGGTTTGCGTGTGTGTGTGTGTGTGTGTGTGTGTGCATGTGTGTATGCAATTGCGTAAAGGTTGAGTCACTGACATTGCCAGAATGGGAAAACACAGTGGGCGTCGTAACCATGAGGCCTAGTCACTACAGAGGCGAGCAGGAGTACCATGCCAAGGCACACACACATACACATACACACACATACACATACACACACACACACACAAACACACACACACATTACCCCCACACATATTCCCCCCACCCCCCCCCGATACCCCATTGCTTCCTTTACCTATCTTTTTCCTTAAAGGGAGGCCGACCACGCCTTGGATCAGACAAGTCATCTCGGGGGTTGACCTGATGCGGTAGGTAGCGGACCACTCCATTACACGAATGTATGAGCAACAGCAACCCTTGGGAGCGGTCTCGTGTTAGGCAGCAATGAGTCCAGCAAACCATCACTGAACTAAAGCACCCTTTATCTATTGTAACGCGTTTCTTTTGGATAGCAAAAGGTACAGTAGCCAACTGCTAGCCTGCCTAACACTTGCATCACCTGGAGACACAAGACTTGTAACTAGGGTTGGCCAGAACCGTATATATGCACCGTATATGACCGTATAATTGGTGATTTCCCTGCCAACATTACCATATATACACCGTATATATATGGTTCTGGCCAACCTGGCTTGTAACGTGTAAGCCCTCACACACATGATGTGCATCACACCATGTTTTTTTCACACAAACAAAGGCAGCGGTTTACTATTCCTCCATTCATTAATGTCTTTCTTTCTTTCCTACATCTTCAAAATGTCCGCGCCACGTAAGTTCCCGTTAATTCTGTTCACCCAACCTTCTATTTGACCCACCTTCTGATCAACCTTCTAATCAACCTTAACACTGAACCAATGTCTGCCACCAATTTGGGCTGTGTGCTTGGTAGTGCTGCCCACGCTTTCAAAGCCACACTCCACCTCTCGTGGAACTGGAATTGGAAGAGCTGCTGCCTCTGTGTGACGCAAAAAAAGGAGGACTGTACCCTCTCTCTCTCTCTCTCTCTCTCTCTCTCTCTCTCTGCAAAAGGGCCCCCTGCATACTATTGCACTGATACACTTGCAAGTGAACGTGTCCTACAATCGCATTCATGCCATCACATAAGCAGGCACTCTGCCTTGAACTGCACAACAACAGGCGCCCCAACACGACGTCATTTCTCGACTTGTTCAAAACAGGCATCCCATAACAAAACAATATGATTCAATTTTCAACAGGAACCCCAACACAATACATCTTGAATTGTACAAATTGGCGCCATATCACATTCTTGACTTTTAATCAAACAGACGCCCCAAAACAATGCAGCCTTGACTTGCACCACAACAGGAACCCCAAAACAAGATATAACCTGAACTTATGAAGCAGGCACCTGTTACATCCCTGACTTGTATTCAACAGCGCTCTGTCACAACCATGACGTGTGTTAGGCAGGTACCAACCCCAGCAGGGTACAACCCTGATTTGCATCGAACAGGCACTCAGCACATTAAACCCTGATTTGAACGACAACAATCACTAAGACAGCTCAATTCTAATGTGTTAAACAGGCACCCCGACCTCAACTCATTCTTTTCTTGCACGTATTAACAGGCACCCTGACCTCAACTCATTTTCTTATACGTGTTGAACAGGCACCCCGAACCCCGACCTCAACTCATTTTCTTATACGTGTTAAACGGGCACTCCAACACAGCTCATTTTTGATTTTAACAAACAGGCACCCCAAGTACAACAAGGGCCTTGCCTTTTCAGACAGTGAGAGAGACCGGCTGTACCTGAGAGGTGCGGCAAGCATGCATGGACTGCTTTTGTGTGTATGTGTGTGTGCATGTGCTTGTGTGTGCGTGTGTGTGCTTGCACACAGGTTTGCTCACTGCATCTTCAATGTTTCTGTCATCTTGTACAATGATGTAGAAAATTGAATGCTCGCATGTTCTGGACGCTCTTCCGTCACCGCAGATGTTGCACAGCACTCTGTTCTTGAGAACTCTGGGTCTAAGCAAGCCCCCAAAAACAAAATTAAAACGTTGATAGAAGCCGCTAAACCATCCTGATTAATCAACATGAGTAGGCACTATCCCTGCTCTTCTCCTTTTGTGTTGCCCTTCCGCTAGGAATTCGCACACGGAATCTCTCTCACAAGCATGGAGTGTCTCTCACAAGCATGTAGTGTCTCTCACAAGCATGTAGTGTCTCTCACAAGCATGCAGTGTCTCTCACAAGCATGTAGTGTCTCTCACAAGCATGTAGTGTCTCTCACAAGCATGTAGTGTCAAGCACGCAACCACAAGATTGCAAATTGGCGTATTTACAAATTTGAAGCACTCCTGTTGCTGCCGGTCTTATATCCACACCACACATGCACACACACACACACTTATGCACGAACACCTGACCTTAACATTGCTGCCAGTCTTGTATTCACACCACACATGCATACACACTTACACACACACACACACACACACACACTTCAGGCCTGCTACCCCCCGTCACCCTCTCCCAAGGTATGACATCGAGATTTATCACAACTTGTAGAACCTTCATCAATAGGAAATTGGGTGTTTCTCATCCCAGATGCACCAAGATCTCCTAAGGCTGTTCACATTCCTATATTAACAGCAAACTTTAATATCCACTGCACATTTCAAATGGAGCAGAGGTGCGGCTGCGTAGGACCATCAATTGAAAGTTCCTAAACTAATAGCAAACTTTAAAATTCACTGCACTTTTCAAATGGAACAGAGGTGCAGCTGGAGCGCACGATGCTCAACCTACGCACCAAGACATCAAACCTGGACAAGTACACCTACATGCAAAGCCTGCAGGTGCGTGCAGTCTTGTAGGGGGCGTGCTGCCGCGTGCCCTTGTGCTGTTGTGTGTCTGCACACGTGTGTTTATGTGTGTGCAGTCTTGTAGGGGGCGTGCTGCCACGTGCCCTTGTGCTTTTGTGTATCTGCACACGTGTGTTTATGTGCGTGCAGTCTTGCAGGGGGCGTGCTGCCGCGTGCCCTTGTGCTCTTGTGTATCTGCACACGTGTGTTTATGTGCGTGCAGTCTTGTAGGGGGCGTGCTGCCGCGTGCCCTTGTGCTCTTGTGTATCTGCACACGTGTGTTTATGTGCGTGCAGTCTTGTAGGGGGCGTGCTGCCGCGTGCCCTTGTGCTTTTGTGTTTCTGCACGTGTGTTTATGTGCGTGCAGTATTGTAGGGGGCGTGCTGCCGCGTGCCCTTGTGCTCTTGTGTATCTGCACACGTGTGTTAATGTGCGTGCAGTCTTGTAGGGGGCGTGCTGCCGCGTGCCCTTGTGCTCTTGTGTATCTGCACACGTGTGTTTATGTGCGTGCAACGGTTTGTGCTTGGTGCTGGGGACAAAGGGAGCGCCTGAGCAAACGCAAGTAGGACTGCGTAGATGTGCAACGGTTTGTGCTTGGTGGTGGGGGCGAAGGGTGCGCCTGAGCAAACACAAGCAGGACTGTATGCATAATTTTGATGAGCAGGCCTTTGAGATGTTTGACACTTCTTGCCTTGGCTAGTTTGCCAGATTTTCAAGGGCCATCACTGGCAACAACAAAAAAAGAGGTTGATCGTAAGAATGAGAAACGTATGAAAAACCTCAACGAGTGAGCTGCGCCCATCTTGTTAGTGCGTGTTGCGGAGTCAGAACCTGAGAGGGGGACAACAAACAGATTCAAAATAACTGAGTCGCGGAGTGAATCAAGAGTTTTACTAATCTACTTGATTTTTAAACGGCCAAACTTGTCACGTGGCTCATGGACATTTGGAGGGATTGCAGAAAGACCCGGCACAGTCATCTGCAGCAAGTTTTTACCCAGCATCAGCGGTACATTAATTGAAATTGCTGCAGAACAGGGGAGGGGTTAGTAGAGAAAACACAGGCATGCAGCCTGTTAGGCGGTACGTTTTTTAAAGATTTTTTTAGGCGGTACTTCGTTTCAGTTGCTGCAGAATGGGGATGGCCACTGAACTCGTGAGAACGAGGTAGCGACATGGAAACAAATGATTGAAAAAAGTGCAAAGCAGGTGGACTGCTGTAATCAAAAAGTGGTTTCTATGAACAGAAAGACGGGCAGGGTGCACTTTGCGTTGTGTGATACGTACAGGCATGAAAACAAGGTGCGGCCGTGCCATTTGAAGCCGGGTGTGCCAGTTGCATCTATTAATGGGGCTGTGGCTGCTGCGAGCACAAGGGCTATCTAACTATACTAGTGTCAAGTTTTTGTTGCCCTGTGTCGGTTGGTAACATAGGTTGAGGAAATATAACACGCCTTCCTTCTGGCTTTTCCTTTGTAGGGAAGCAATTTTTTGGTGTCCGGTACCTCAGTGACTATTTATCTCGATCAATATGAAAATTGGTTATTGCAACGTGTCATGGGCAGGCTGTTGGACTTTCTACGTTTACGAGGATGGCACGAGCGTTTTTTATATTTTTGTGCCTTATAATAATGTCTGTTTAAAAAATCCCTGTTTAAAGTTATATATGTATATATTATCCTGTTTAAAGTTATACATATATATACATGCAATAATGTAACCGACCCTACATTCTGATCCTCGCTTCAGTGTTTCAAAAAATACTCACAGATAAGCTATGGCATACAAATAATAATCGTCCTGGGTGTAGGAGCGGAATGAACGGCTGTTTTTCCGCGTGCTGGTGGAGCATTTTGAGGAGTTGAAGCCGGTGATGAGCGACAGCACCATTCGCGAGGCTTGCAGGTGTGTGTGCGCGTATGTGTGCATGCGTAAGTGTGTGCCTGTGTGAATTGGGTACAGGGAAACCAAGGCAAGTGCAAATGGAAATTACAATCTGAAGGTTAGCCTGGATTACTCAGGTCTCCGTCCTGGCGTGGCTGCTCAAGAAATAGGAGTCCCATATAGAATATATTTGTCAATTGGCGGCAATGTGAAATTTGCAAACATTTACATTGTCCGTAAGGAATGACTCGGTTGGAAGTCTGAAAGAACCTCTCACTTTCCCTCGTGAGTAGAATAATCAATGGAGTTGCAAATCACGTATATCATGGAATAAGGGTCAAGTTGTTGTATGGCTTGAGTCCATCTAATCAAAAGACGTAAGGCGTATATGCGTCCTTATCAGGTAGCTTCTTTATTGCTGGCTATTTCAACTGAATTGCGATCTTGTTGCACTCTTATCACATTCCGCGGACTTCCCATATAGAATATATTTCCCATATAGAATATATTTGTCAATTGGCGGCAATGTGAAATTTGCAAACATTTACATTGTCCGTAAGGAATGACTCGGTTGGAAGTCTGAAAGAACCTCTCACTTTCCCTCGTGAGTAGAATAATCAATGGAGTTGCAAATCACGTATATCATGGAATAAGGGTCAAGTTGTTGTATGGCTTGAGTCCATCTAATCAAAAGACGTAAGGCGTATATGCGTCCTTATCAGGTAGCTTCTTTATTGCTGGCTATTTCAACTGAATTGCGATCTTGTTGCACTCTTATCACATTCCGCGGACTTCCTTTTTGTTGCATGATTCTTGCACAAAATGCACGTTCTCCCTGCATGCAGGCGCTTTTTGTTGCGTGATCCTTTGTTGCACAAAATGCGCGTTTTCAATGCATGCAGGCGCTTTTTGTTGCATGATCCTTGCACAAAATGCACGTTCTCAATGCATGCAGGCGCTTTTCGTTGCGTGATCCTTGCACAAAATGCACGTTCTCAATGCATGCAGGCGCTTTTCGTTGCGTGATCCTTTGTTGCACAAAATGCACATTTTCAATGCATGCAGGCGCTTTTCGTTGCGTGATCCTTTTGCACAAAATGCACGTTTTCAATGCATGCAGGCTCTTTTTGTTGCATGATCCTTGCACGAAATGCACATTCTCAATGCATGCAGGCTCTTTTCGTTGCATGATCCTTTGTTGCACAAAATGCACGTTTTCAATGCATGCAGGCGCTTTTTGTTGCATGATCCTTTTGCACAAAATGCACGTTTTCAATGCATGCAGGCTCTTTTTGTTGCATGATCCTTGCACGAAATGCACATTCTCAATGCATGCAGGCTCTTTTTGTTGCATGATCCTTTGTTGCACGAAATGTACGTTTTCAATGCATGCAGGCGCTTTTTGTTGCATGATCCTTTGTTGCACAAAATGCACGTGCTTAATGCATGCAGGCGCTACAGCCTCATGTTCAAGAGCATGCCTTGTGCGCATATTCATCAATTTGCGTACATATCAGTCAACAACGTGATCTTGCACAAAATGCACGTGTCAAATGCACGCAGGCGCTACGGCCTCATGTTCAAGAGCGTGCCCCGTGCGCTGTTCATAACTCTAGAGGATCGAGGGCGTGTGTTTCGCATTCTGAAGAACTGGCCAGAGCGCAACGTGCAGATGGTGCGCATGGACTAAACGTGAATATACGCGTACAGGAAGCGCACGTGTGCTGCTGCTTCCTCATCATTGCTTGTCACTCCTTAGCAATGTAAAGTGCATGCTGAAGAGAACGCTGATACAATTTCCGTGCTTGTTCTCTTGATGATACCTTCAATGTGTTTTCCTTGCTCCCGCTTGCACGATGGCAAGAAGCGTCATGGTGATGATACGTGCCTCCCACCCGTATCTCACTAAGCCCCATCTTGTGCATGGCAAAGGCAAATGGTTTTGGCTTTTGCTTAGACTTAGCGACGTTGGCTTTATCGATTGCCACAATTGCTGGTCGACGTACACAATGGCGTGTGTCTGGCATGGCATGCAATGCTTTGGTCGACGTCATAGCGTGTGTCTGGATGATGCAACGCCTTGTGTGCGTTGCTTTTGTCATGTGATCTTCTGAACTTATTCAAGCTGTGTCAGCTGGCGTGCTGTGCTTCGCTGTTTACTCTCTCTACTCACGCCCACTGTGTAAGGTGGCTGTGGTGCTGTGTTTTGCTGTTTATTATATGTACTCACGTCCACTGTGTCTGGTGGCCGTGGTGATGTGTTTTTGCTGTTTATTCTCTGTATTCACGCCCACTGTGTCAGGTGGCCGTCACAGACGGCAAAATGATGTGCTGTTTTTTGCTGTTTAATCTCTGTACTCATGCCCACTGTGTCAGGTGGCCGTTGCAGACGGCAAAATGATGTGCTATGTTGCTGTTTGTTCTCTCTGTGTTGCTGTTTAATCTCTGTACTCACGCCCACTGTGTCAGGTGGCCGTCACAGACGGCGAAATGACTGCTGGAGATGTGGGTGTCCAAGCAGTGGGTGTGCCCATCAGGTGTGTCCCCATCTGATGCCTTTTGCTCCATTTTTCAGGCTGGCCAGATCTGCCATAAGCATGGTGTATGCATGCTGTTCTGGCCGACCCTTCTCACTAGTTACAAGCTGGAATATACGGAGATTTGGCCAGAACCACATTTATACGGTGTATACGCAGTATTCTTGACAGGGAAATCACCAAATATACGGTCATATACGGTGTATATATACAGTTCTGGCCAATCCTACCTACACGTTGTGAGGCACAGCTGCTTCCAGCTCCTTTGCAGCAATTAGTAATGCTTATGTGGAATGATGTCATCTGTGTTTTGTCCCTTGCTCTTTTGCTGTGTTCTAGTCCAAACATACACATGCTTCTTTTCTTTTGTATCTGGAGCTACAATGGTTACAATGGTCACAATGGTCACAATGGTCACAATGATTACAATGGTCACAATGGTCACAATGGTCACAATGGTTACAATGGTCACACTGGT
>Ga0307968_1002263_pt1 | contig 15969 bp, 19 predicted proteins | sample OrgLakmetagen650_FD_201834 | JGI IMG/M metagenome (GOLD analysis project Ga0307968, IMG submission 201834) | Saline water microbial communities from Organic Lake, Antarctica - #650 | ecosystem: Environmental > Aquatic > Non-marine Saline and Alkaline > Saline | place: Antarctica: Organic Lake... | reverse complement strand
TCAACAATTGAGGGGAAAGGAAGGCGTATGTGAACACAAGTGCTCTCAACAATTGAGGGGAAAGGAAGGCGTATGTGAACACAAGTGCCCTTAACAATTGAGGGGAAAGGAAGGCGTATGTGTACAGTACAAGCAGCAGCCAAAAGTGCCTGAGCAAACCAAAGGGCCCTCAACAAATTAGGGAAAGGAAGGCGTACGTGAACAGTACACGCAGCAGCCAAAAGTGCCTGAGCAAACCAAAGTGCCATCAACAAATTAGGGAAAGGAAGGCGTACGTGAACAGTACACGCAGCAGCCAAAAGCGCCTGAGCAAACCAAAGTGCCCTCATCAATTAAGGGAGACAAAGGCATACCTCGAAAGCACGTGCAACAGCCAGAAGTGACCAGCTGTCTCGCATGTGTAGGCCATGTCCTCCACCACACCAAACTGCCTGGCCATCTTTTCGACCTGTGCGTGCGGATTGTGTGCGTGCATGTGTGTATTTGTGTGTTTGTGTGTTGTGTGTATATGTGTACGCCATGTCCTCCACCACACCAAACTGCCTGGCCATCTTTTTGACCTGTGCGTGTGGTTTGTGCATGTGCATGTGTGTGTTTGTGTGTTTGTGTGTTGTGTGTAATGTGCACGCCATGTCCTCCACCACACCAAACCGCCTGGCCATCTTTTCAACCTGTGCGTGCGGATTGTGTATGTGTGTGCGAGTGCGTGTTTGTGTGTTGTGTGTGTATGTGTGTATATGTGTACGCCATGTCCTCCACCACTCCAAACTGCCTGGCCATCTTTTCAACCTGTGTGTGCGATTTGTGCATGTGTGAGTGTTTGTGTGTTGTGTGTGTATGCGTGTATATGTGTACGCCATGTCCTCCACCACACCAAACTGCCTAGCACTCTTTTTGACCTGTGCGTGCGGATTGTGTGCGTGCATGTGTGCGAGTGTGTGTTTGTGTGTTGTGTGTGTATGTGTGTATATGTGTACGCCATGTCCTCCACCACACCAAACTGCCTGGCACTATTTTTGACCCACGTGTCATCAGTCACAATCACATCCATACCCCAAACTCCCACTGAATTATTTTTCCAATCCCACCCCACACCTAGCCACACAAATTCTAACACCCTCGTTTCGCTCCATGTGTCAATATAATGCACAAAGTAGTTACCTGGGAAAGCAACACACTCGTTTCACTCCCCACGTGCAAACACAGTGCACAAAATAGTTACCTGGGAAAGCAACACACTCGTTTCACTCCCCACGTGTAAATATAGTGCAGAAAGTAGTTACCTGGGAAAGCAACACACTCGTTTCACTCCCCACGTGCAAACACAATGCACAAAGTAGTTACCTGGGAAAGTAACACACTCATTTCACTCCCCACATGCAAACACAGTGCACAAAGTAGTTACCTGGGAAAGCAACACACTCGTTTCACTCCCCACGTGTAAATACAATGCACAAAGTAGCTACCTGGGGAAGCAACACACTCGTTCCACTCCCCACGTGTAAATACAATGCACAAAGTAGCTACCTGGGGAAGCAACACACTCGTTCCACTCCCCACATGCAAACACAGTGCACGAAGTAGTTACCTGGGAAAGCAGCTCCAGCCGACGTGCGAGCATGGCATTCACTCTGCCCACTCGACTGAAGTCCTGCTCTGTCTCTAACTCCTGCTCACCCATACCTGCATGTGAGTGTGTGAGCGTGTGTGCGAGTATGTGTGTGTGTGTATATGTGTGAGCGTGTGGATTTGAGTACACACGTGTGTGTGCATGTGTAGCTCTGTATTGGCCTTGAAATGTGCGAGTGTGATTGTGTCAAGTGTGGTGTGTGTATGTGTATGTGCGTGTACACACAAAAGCATTTCACATTTCAATGCAGGAGTGCAAGAGACAGTTACGTACAGACACACGCAAACCAACCTATAGGTAAAGTATACAAAACTGTACACCCACCCATCCACACACACACACACACACGCACATACATACACAGGCAAATCAGCCTAAAGGTGAGTATACTAAACTGTACACTGACACACACACACACCTAGAGGTGATCTACCAGACTACTTTGAAGTAAAGATTGCAGGACACATGCAATGCATACCCACATCCACACTCACACAAACAAAAGTATACAAAACTGTACAGTCACACACATGTGCACATGCACACACACATCAGTACAACTTTATTAACCTTGACCACCCTCCCCCGACACACACGCATGTACACACACATGCATATACACATGTACATACACAAACATGCATAATGTATACAAACACATGCACACACACATCAGTACAACTTTACTAACCTTGACCACCCTCCCCCGACACACACACACACACATATGTACACACACACACACAAACACACACACATGTATATACATGTACATACACAAACAAGCATAATGTATACACACACATGACCCACTCCCACATCAGTACAACTTCGATAACCTTGATCGCCCTCCCCCGAGACACACACACACATGTACACACACATGTACACACACGTACACACACACGTACACACACATGTACACACACATGTACACACACATACACGCACAACCCACCAAGACGCAGCAGGTACCGCGCCGGCACGTCGCGCTCCATAATCTTCTGAAACAAGTCGTTCAAGGCTTGGTTGGAGTGCGTGATGAGCAGCGTGCGCTGACCAGGGCAGTTGTGGTACAAGCAGTGCATGATCTGGACAGCAGTGTCGGTTTTGCCGGTTCCTGGGGGGCCCACCACCATAGTTAGGCCGGGCTGGACACCTGTGTGTGTGTGTGAGTGTGCGCGTGTGTGTGTGTGCGTGTGTGTATGTGTGCGTGCGAGTGTGTGCGCGTGTGCGTGCGTGCGAGTGTGTGCACCTGTTTGTTTTATGTGCGTACGCGTGCATGCGTGTGCATATGTTTGTGTGGATGTGTTTGTACGCACGATTCAAGGTTCAAATGTGCAAGAACGTCCGTATGACAACCACCTGAGGGCACTTCACACCCATGTGCACACACTCACATAAGTATAGCCCACTGATGGCAGTACTGTGTCAAGCAGCTCCTGTTCTCACAGAACTCTGATGCATGCCCGCACATGCACCCAAGTGTGCATACACATTTTCACAGGACTCTGATGCACATTTGTACATGCACCCATGTGCGCATACACGTTTTCACAGGACTCTGATGCACACTCGCACATGCACCCAAGTGCGCATTCACGTTCTCACAAGACTCTGATGCATGCCCGCACATGCACCCATGTGCGCATTCACGTTCTCACAAGACTCTGATGCATGCCTGTACATGCACCCAAGTGCGCATACACGTTTTAACAAAACTCTTATGCATGCCCGTACATGCACCCATGTGCGCATACACGTATTCACAGGACTCTGATGCATGCCCGCACATGCACCCATGTGCGCATACACGTTTCCACAGGACTCTGATGCACACTCGCACATGCACCCATGTGCGCATAAACGTTTTTACAGAACTCTGATGCATGCATGCCTGTACATGCACCCATGTGCGCATACACGTTTTCACAAGACTCTAATGCATGCCCGCACATGCACCCAAGTGCGCATACACGTTTCCACAGAACTCTGATGCATGCCCGCACATGCATCCAAGTGCGCATACACGTTTTCACAGGACTCTGATGCACACTCGCACATGCACCCATGTGCGCATACACAGCACACTCCACACAGGCATGATGATGATGACATCATGAGTAGGGTTGGCCAGAACCGTATATATGCACTGCATGTGACTGTAAATTCAATGATTTCCCTGCCAAATATACCGTATACACACTATATATAAATATATATATGGTCTTGGCCGACCCTAATTATGAGTCACCCTGGATTGAATGGGTGCTGTTCATCGTGCGTCCGCTTGTGCGTGCATGCAATTGCTCAGGCCTTGGCACACACACACACACACACACACACACAAACACACACACACAACTATTGCACCTGAGACAGCAGCAGCTCTGCCCTCATGCTTCTCTCCTGGAGAAGCTTGGATCCCCATAGGAGGCTGTGCATGGGTCTGCCCAATTATCCAAATGGGTCAGAACATTTACTGGTCAGCAGCAAGCTGGTCAGCAGCTTACTGGTCAGCAGCAAGCTTGTCAGCAGCATACTGGTCAGCAGCATACTGGTCAGCAGCAAGCTTGCTCAGTGTAAATGTCAAGCTCCCAGGGCGGAACCACGTCCGCTCCTCAGGGTGCAACTCGGCCATAGTCATGATGGTTGCCCCTGAAAACGACGGAGGTCCTTTGCAAAGCCCAGAATCGCCCCCGCTGAAAAGTTAAAAGTTTTGCGAGGTCCAGAAACCAATTTTTTCCGGCCTGACTTATTGCAAGGGGCATCAATAATTATTTAATTATTTGCAAAACTACCAAGCGCAGTACGGTATCTATTTATATTATTACAATTATATGAACGCACATACACACACGCGCACACACACTCATTCAGCCTCACCCGACATGATGGCCTCTGTTTGCACTGGCGTGAAGCGGACCCTATTTGTACGCGGCTTGTCTTCTGGGTATGGCCCAGGATCTGGAGGCACGTAACTCTCGACCATCAGCTCCTTTTTGGAAGGACCGCTGCTACTGCCTCCTAAGTGCGTTTGTGGGTGCGTGTGTGTTTGTGTGTGCGTGTCGTTGGTTGGCGTGAGAGTGTGTGTGTATGTGTCATGTGTGTGTGTGTGTGCATGTGCACGTGTGCGCACAATAATACGTGTGCTTGTGTGCGTATGTCTGTGTATGTGTGTGTTCGCATGTGTGGGGGTGCATGAGATGCACGCCCTTGCCACCAGCACCAGCAGCCCCACAAACACCCTTACCGGCACCACTGCTGCTTCCAGGGCCTGCAGCTGCTGTTGATGCTGCCGCTTCCCCAGGCCCCTCTCTACTTGCACCCCCCCCTTTACTAGCACTATTTTGTCGCCCGCTATGCCCAGCACTGCCCTCCCCCCCTTGCTGCTGCTGTGATTGTGGTGCTGGAGCTGCTGCTGCTGCTGCTGCTGCTGCGCCTTGCTGCTGCTCACCCCCTTCGTCTCCTTCTTCTAGGGGGAATGTGAGGCGGTAGGGGGGCAGCTGCTGCTCGTCCTTCCCACCGCCCGCGAAACGGACCTGCGTGTGCGAGTGTATGTGTATGTGTGCATGTGCGTGTGTATGTGTCTGTGTGTGTGTGTTGATCTTTGTGCTTGTGTTCACGTGTGTGTGTGTGTGTGTGTGTGTGTGTGTGTGTGTGTGTGTGTGTGTGAGAGCGAGACGGTAGGGGGGCAGCTGCTGCTCGTCCTTCCCACCGCCCGCAAAACGGACCTGCGCGTGCAAGTGTATGTGTATGTGTGCATGTGCGTGTGTATGTGTCTAAGTGTGTGTGTTGATCTTTGTGCTTGTGTTCACGTGTGTGTGTGTGTGTGTGTGTGTGTGTGTGTGACGGTAGGGGGGCAGCAGCTGCTCATTCTTCCCACCGCCCACGAAACGGACCTGCGTGTGCGTGTGTATGTGTGCGTGTGTATGTGTATGTGTAGGGTTGTCTAGAACCGTATAAATATACCGTATATGACCGTATATTTGGTGATTTCTCTGCCAACAATACCGTATATACACCGTATATATATGGTTTTGGCCAACCCTATGTATGTGTCTAAGAGCGTGTGTGTTAATTTTTGTGCTTGTGTTCACGTGTGTGTGTGTGTTTGTGTGTGTGGTTTAAGCGAGGAGTACCTACAGGTCGTAGGGTAGCGTGCATTTTGGTTTTATGGACTCTTCGGTACTATGATGAGGAATACCACACGCAAATGCTACTCCATGCCAATGTTGGTGAGAGCTTCCTTAGAAATGTGGCCTATGTTAAACACACCTATAGATACGACCGTGCGCAACACACACACAACAACACATGTGCACACTCTAAAGGAAGACGTTTTTGCAAACCCTCTGCTTCCAAACTGCAAAGCGCAACACACACACACTCTCTCTCACACACACACACACACACATACACACACAGACACACACGCACACACACACACACACACACACGCAAACACAGCACACGCGCCCCTGATGGTTGCAGAACACTTATAAGTGGTTGGAGTTGTGCAAGGTGCTGTGCTGCAACGCCATCACAAGCACAAACACACATCACCATGGAAAGCTACGAGCTCGTTATTACACACACACACACATACACACACGCACCTGGTAGTTGGGGAAACACTCCCGCAGGTGGTCAGGGTTGAGGAAGGTGTCCTTGAAGTCCACCGTGCGCAGACGCTGCTCCACTGGCAGGGATCGCCACTGGGCTGCCCCTGGGTCGCCGTAGCCTGTGTGTGTGTGTGTGTGTGTGTGTGTGTGTGTGTGTGTGTGTGTGTGTGTGTGTGTGTGGATGTGTGTGTGTGTGTCGCAAGAGGTGGTGGGTGTGGTGCAAAGTGTGACATTTGAAAAAGAGCCCTCAATGGGCTGCGCGCGGGGTACTCTTGCCTGTACATTTGGTGGTGCGTAACGCGCAATTGCACTAGGGGTTGAAAATGTACTAGGGGTTGAAATTGTACTAGGGGTTGAATTTTAAAATTTTTACTAGTTGAAAGTGTAGTAGGGGTTGAAATTGTGCTAGGGGTTGAAATTGTACTAGGGGTTGAAATCGTACTAGGGGTTGAAATTGTGCCAGGAGTCGAAATTGTACTGGAGGTTGAAATTGAAGAAGGGGTTGAAATCGTGCTAGGGGTCAAATCGTACTAGGGGTTAAAAATGTGCCAGGAGCCGAAAGTGTAGTAGGGGTTGAAATTGTACTAGGGGTTGAAATTGCACTAGGGGTAAAAATTGTGCTAGGGGTTGAAATTGTACTAGGGGTTGAAATTGTACTAGGGGTTGAAATTGCACTAGGGGTTGAAATTGCACTAGGGGTTGAAATTGTACTAGGGGTTGAAATTGTGCTAGGGGTTGAAATCGCACTAGGGGTTGAAATTGTGCTAGGGGTTGAAATCGTACTAGGGGTTGAAATTGTGCTAGGGGTTAAAATTGTGCCAGGAGTCGAAATTGTATTGGGGGTTAAAATTGTAGCAGGGGTAAAAATCGTGCTAGGGGTTGAAATTGCACTAGGGGTCTGAATTGCACTAGGGGCTGAAATTGTAGTAGGGGATAATTCGTGAAACTGACCTCGATGACTACTGGGCTACGATGGAGCATTGTAGTCCGCATGATTCAAGGGTTTGACAAAGGAAAATCGAAAATCGCGTGATGGATGCAAGGGGGAGCAGAATGTTATGGATACGTGTGTGATGGGAAGTGTGATGAGAGTGTGATGAGAGTGTGGTGAGAGTGTGATGAGAGTGTGATGAGGGTGTGATGAGAGTGTGATGAGAGTGTGATGAGTGTGTGATGAGGGTGTGATGAGGGTGTGATGAGAGTGTGATGAGTGTGATGAGGGTGTGATGAGAGTGTGATGAGAGTGTGATGAGGGTGTGATCAGGGTGTGATGAGGGTGTGATGAGGGTGTGATGAGAGTGTGATGAGAGTGTGATGAGAGTGTGACATCCAAGAGATGCCACTGTGCCGTGACACACACAAGCCCACATAAGCACACACACACACATCAACAGAGCCTAGACAGTGACCTGAAATCGCGCAGCCACTGCAGGATGCACATACACATGCGAACATGTACTCACACACACATACACACCACAAGCTGACATCAACAAAGCTGCACACAGTGACCTATTCAGAAAGATGTCGTGCAGCCAATGTAGGATGCACATACACATGCGTACATGTACTCACACACACAAACATACGCACCACAAGCCGACATCAACAGATCCTGCACACAGTGACCTATTCAGAAAGATGTCGCGCAGCCAATGTAGGATGCACATACACATGCGTACATGTACTTACACACACAAACACACGCACCACAAGCCGACATCAACAGATCCTGCACACAGTAACCTACCTAGAAAGATGTCGCACAGCCACTGTAGGATGCACACACACCTGCATACGTGCACACACACACACACACCACAAGCCAGCATCAACAGAGCTACACACAGTGACCTACCTAGGAAGATGTCGCGCAGCCATAGTAGGATGCACATACACATGCGGACGTGTGCTCACGCACACACACACACACACACACACCACAAGCCAGCATCAACAGAGCTGCACACAGTGACCTACCTAGGAAGATGTCGCGCAGCCACTGTGGAATGCACATACACCTGCATACGTGCACACACACACACACACACACACACACACACACACACACACACACACAAAGCCAGCATCAACAGAGCTGCACACAGTGACCTACCTAGGAAGATGTCGCGCAGCTACTGTGGAATGCACATACACCTGCATACGTGCACACACACACACACACACACAAAGCCAGCATCAACAGAGCTGCACACAGTGACCTACCTAGGAAGATGTCGCGCAGCCATTGTGGAATGCACATACACCTGCATACGTGCACACACACACACACACACACACACACACACACACACCACAAGCCAGCATCAACAGAGCTGCACACAGTGACCTACCTAGGAAGATGTCGCGCAGCCATTGTGGAATGATGACGTCCTCGTTCATCAGATCTCGAATGCTTTCCAGCACGGGCTTGAAGTTGTTCTCTTTAGGCTTCCGCCTGAAAACACACGTGAGAGAAGGAGCACACACGAAGTACGTGTGAGAGAGCGGCTTAAATGGTTGGGCACAGGGCTCACATTTAATAAAGCTTATGACTAGGTCACAAGTGAGAGAGTAAGCACACACGCAGTACGTTATAGAGAGCGGCTTCAATGGCTGGGCACGCACAAAGTACGTTCTAGTTAGAGAGCGGCTTTTATGGTTGGGCACAGGGCTCGCATTTAGTAAAGCTTGTGACTAGGGCACCCAATTGCACAGAGTGAGAGAGGGAGCACGCACGACGTTCGTTTTAGAGAGCGGCTTATATGGCCGGGCACAGGGCTCACATCCAGTAAAGCTTGTGACTAGGGCACGCAATGGCAGAGAGCACGCAGTCTGCTGCGACGTCATATTCAGTGTGTTTGTGTGTACATATGTGAGTGTACCAGTGTGTGTACGTGTGTGTGTTTGTGTGTATGTGTGCAATGTTGTTGGCATATTGTAAACTTCACGTGTTTGTGTTTGTGTGTATGTATGCAGTGTTGTTGGCATTTTGTAAACTTCACGTGTTTGTGTTTGTGTGTATGTGTGCAATGTTGTTGGCAATTTGTAAACTTCACGTGTGTGTGTATGTGTGTGTGCAATGTTGTTGGCAATTTGTAAACTTCACGTGTGTGTGTTTGTGTGTGTGAGTGTGTGTGTGTGTGTGTGTGTGCAGTGTTGTTGGCATTTTGTAAACTTCAAGTTTGTGAGAAGCTGCGTATGTCTGGGTGGCAATGGTAGAAGCTGATGCCTTACAGCTGTTTATTGGTAGAGCAAGCTTGTAGCAAACCTTATTTTGCTAGCCACACACAGAGGAAGCTTTATGGTTGCTTGTTGGTGGAGCGAATTGGTAGCAAACCCCTGTCATAAAAAACACAAAAATCATGCTGAGTGCATCTCTCCCCTTCAATTTACACACACACGCACATACTCGTAAGCATGCACCCACACGAGCAGTCATACCTTAGATCTGCAGATAATAATTGATTAATTGCGTGAGTGTGTGAGTGCGTGAGTGCGCGAGTAGGTGAGTGTGTGTGTGTGTGTGTGTGTGTGAGAGTGCGTGAGTAGGTGAGTGAGTGTGTGTGTGTGTGTGTGTGCGCGTGAGTGAGTGAGTGTGTGCATGCTTGCGTTTGTGAGTGAGTAAATTGCGAGTGAGTGTGCTGCGAAATGCAAACCACAGTGAGAAAAAAGCACAAGCCATACAGAAGACGCTGCACGCGTAACTTCGCTCTTGCTCGCACCTGACCAGCAGGTTGAAGGTACCGTACATGTCTTCAGCGCCTTTTGCGCGGGCCATGTGATTCATGTCCAGCTGATACTGAGCGGTGTCCAGTGCCACCGTCAGGGTCCTGTGTGTGTGTGAGTGTGTGTGTGTGTGTGTTTGTGTGTGTGAGTGTGTGTGTGTGTGTGAGTGTGTGTGTGTGTGTGAGTGTGTGTGTGTGTATATGCGTATAAAAATACACACACAGGAATAGGGAGCATACATCATTTTTTTTCATGCCCAGCTGGGAAGTAGCAGTGGCCATTGCCACAAGCCAGGATCCTGTCTGAAGGTGCTAATGTTGTGTGTATGTGTGTGTGTGTGTTAGTGTGTGCGTTAATGTGTATGCTAAAGTGTTATTGTGTGAGTGTCTGTGTATGCGCATGCATTTCTCCCATTCACAGCCCGTAATTCTACCAGGCATTTAACTGAAAACGTCGTGACTCGCGGTCGTTGCAGCCAAAGACCTATTTTCATTGGCAGTTCACTGACTGTTTTCTTTTAAGTTGTTTCTACCTCTGACTGCACTGCACAGCCGAAGGCCTATGTGCATTGGCAGTTCACTGACTGTTTTCTGCAAAGTTGTATATAACCTCTGACTGCACTGCACAGCCAAAGGCCTAAGTACATTGGTAATTCACTGACTGTTTTTCTGTAAAGTTGTATTCAACCTCTGACTGCACTGCACAGCCGAAGGCCTATGTACATTGGCAGTTCACTGACCGTTTTCTGTAAAGCTGTATTCAACCTCTGACTGCACTGCACTGCAAAGCCAAAGGCCTACGTGCATTGGCAGTTTACTGACCGTTTTTTTCACAATGTAAACAATCTCTGACTGCACTGCACTGCACTGCACTTCCTCTAACTTTTTACGAGAGTCCGAGTTGTTGCTGCTTTTGGATGAAAAGGAAGAAAAAAATACCGTGCAGGCGGTAATTACCAGTCTCTACATTAATCCAGGAGGAAAAGGAGCCCCTGCGTTGTTGTTGTTGAACCTAAACCCGAACCCTAATTCTAAGCCCTAAACCCCTTGTTAAACCTAAACCCTAACCCTAACCCTTACCCTCAAGTCCCCACACGTAATCCAGGGAAATCCCCTGCATTGTCGTTGTTTTATGGCATCCATACCCTGTACAAAGCTGCTCATCTCCTAGTGCATAATTCAATAAAATCTAGCACATCATTCGGCTCGGGACGACGACTGATAAAGTAATATGGGACGACGACTGATAAAGTAATTTGGGACGACAACTGATAACGTAATTTGGGACGACAACTGATAAAGTAATTCACAGCAGCTGAGCGCCCTGCAGCCTTTTGCAACGCGCCAATCCTGAACACGATTTGCCCCCTACCTGGTAAATCCTTCAGGCGGCTTCTGCTCGTTGGGCTTGACACGACCGGTGAAGTCGTTCATGAGGCGACCAGACTCGTCTTTCACCTCCGTCACCTGCAGCGTTGTAACAAGCGTGGTGTGTGTGTGTGTGTGTGTGCGTGTGTGTGTATGTGTGCGCGCGCGCATGTGTGTGTGCATGTGCGTGTGCGTGTGTGTGTGTGCGTGTGTGCGCGTGTGTTTGCAGTATTTGTATCTGCCAAAACACAAATCCTTGTCGTTCACTTTGTATCCCCCCTGGAGCTACCTAACAAGCAAGAGAGAGTATCAATTTCATGCGTGCGTGTGCATCTGCCCCACAAACGTATCAGCAGGCGCTCGGAGTGATCTAGACAGTTTGTAACATCAGCCATGTGTGCTCTGTGTGAAGTTGTGCATACATGTTGTAGGCTGTGCTGTGTGTTCTGTGTGCATGTGCCTGACATGCTTGGCTCACACACACACACACATAATCTGTGTGTATCTGTGCATGCGTGTTGTAGGGTGTGCTGTGAGTGCTGTGTGCATGTGCCTGACATGCTTGGCTCACACACACGCACATAATCTTAGTATTTTTTTGCGTGTTCCATATCGGCAGCCAAAAAAAACATTGTCACAGCGACCTCGTGCTTATAAGAGGGGTTCCAGACCCATGCATGCTATTTTAAAATGAGTATGTGGGTGTGCTCGTGTGTCTCATTGCGTGTGTAATTTGTATGCATGTGTATAACGACCTGGTGGTATCACTCACACCCCCGTCAGAGAGAGATATGTGCACCTACAACACTGCCCTAACGCTACCTAAAAGTCGACTTCATACTGTGCTACCTGCATTGCCATTCACTCCCCCTCACACTATCTAATCACCAACCATCTCACAGCCATACATGCGCACACATGTTACGTACCATACTTCTTGGCTGCACGAGGCACACACTCACAGCCGTACACGTACACACATATCACACGCTCACAGCCGTACACACATATCACACACTCACAGCCGTACACACATATCACACGCTCACAGCCGTACACGTACACACATATCACACGCTCACAGCCGTACACGTACACACATATCACACGCTCACAGCCGTACACACAAATCACACGCTCACAGCCGTACACGTACACACATATCACACACCAATATTCTTGGCTGCATGAGGTGCACGCATATATGCACACACATACACACACACATGTACACACACGGTGGCCACAGCTTTTCAAACACAAAACTGAATGTATTAATATAGCCAGCCGTACAAAATCGTTGTTGTGAAAGCCCCATGGAAAGCCATGCCCCTTCATTACCCCTCCAGCACATAACCACCCACCTCACAGCCACGCACATACACCAGGCCGTACTTCTCGGCCGCGTTAGGTTTACGACCGTCCTCATACATGGCAGCTGCCTCTGCTCCACTCGGGGGCCTGAGAAAAGGAGTGAAGGGGGCAGTGTAGTGTAGTGTGTGCAGAGTTGTGAGGAGAGGCATTAGGGTGAAGGGGGCAGTGTAGTGTAGTGTGTGCAGTGTAGTGAGGAGAGGCATCAGAGTGAAGGGGGCAGTGTAGTGTAGTGTGTGCAGTGTAGTGAGGAGAGGCATTAGAGTGAAGGGGGCAGTGTAGTGTAGTGTGTGCAGAGTTGTGAGGAGAGGCATTAGAGTGAAGGGGGCAGTGTAGTGTAGTGTGTGCAGAGTTGTGAGGAGAGGCATTAGAGTGAAGGGGGCAGTGTAGTGTGAGGAGGGGCATTAGAGTATGAGGAGGGTGGCGTCCTGCTGTTGGCATTGCGAGAAGAGTGTGCGCGGCGGCACAGTTGGCCCTATACCATTGAAGGTGCCTGTACGCTGGGAGAGAGAAGGGAGTATACAATGCATGTGCAAGAATAGGATGCAACAACGTGAAGAAACAATGAATGAAGGAAAAGGGAGAGCAGAATGTTACACATGGGGAGGGCTGTGGCATCATGAATATGTGAACAAATAATCCATACAATGCATGTGCAAGAATAGGATGCAACTACGTGAGGAAACAATGAATGAAGGAAAAGGGAGAGCAGAATGTAACACATGGGGAGGGCTGTGGCATCATGAATATGTGAACAAATAATCCATTCAATGCATGTGCAAGAATAGGATGCAACAAGGTGAAGAAACAATGAATGAAGGAAAAGGGAGAGCAGAATGATTCACATGGGGAGGGCTGTGGCATCATGAATATGTGAACAAATAATCCACATAGACCTGAGTCGGCCAAGCATCAAAGCAACAAGCCAAATCAAGGCAACCACGCACGCACGCACTGACATTTTGCAGAACTAGGGCGTCATACGCAGCTTCAGCAAAGCAAAGCATGCCAATCGCAAACGCAATTGATGGTCAGCAGGAACAGCACGTCATGCAGCTCCAGCAATCCAAATCGTGCGCAACACGCACGCGTGCACAACTGATGGTCAGCAGGAACAGCACGTCATGCAGCTTCAGCACAGCAATTCATGCGCAACACGCACGCGCGCACCTGATGGTCAGCAGGAACAGCACGTCGTGCAGCTTGAGCTCATCCCACTCCGCACGAACGTTTCCCCGAAGGCTGCGTGTGTCAATCACGATGTCAGCTGTCACTGCAGCTGGCTTGAACTCGCCCACAGCTGGCTTGCGCACTTCTGTGATCTTGAATACAGAGAGTGGCAGTGCCATGCGTGCCCAGCCTGCAAATTTGACCTGCACGTGCAAATCCCCAAGTGTGTTTGTTAGTGTGTGTGTTAGTGTGTGTGTGTGTGTCTGTTAGTGAGTGTCTGTTAATGTGCGTGTGTTAGTGTCTGTTAGCATGTGTCTGTTAGTGTGCGTGTGTTAGTGTGTATGTTAGTGTGTGCGTGTGTATGTTAGTGTGTGTTAGTGTTAGTTAGTGTGTTAGCCCTGGTTAGCCCTGGTTAGCTAGTTTGTGCGTGTGTGTGTGTGTGTGTGTGTGTGTGTGCATACCGAGAGGGTGTGTATGATGTGCATCAGAAGTGGTGTGAGATGAGGGGCAGTGCCTTGTGCTCGCTCAGCCTGCACACTCAGCCTATTCGCTGGTTAGGAATGCCACTGGAATGTCAGCAGGTTTGTGCTCGCTCAGCCTGCACACTCAGCCTATTTGCAGGTTAGGAATGCCACGAGAATGTCAGCAGGTTTGTGCTCGCTCAGCCTGCACACTCAGCCTATTTGCAGATTAGGAATGCCACTGGAATGCCAGCAGGTTAAAGTGAACATGCTGCTTGGATGGCCAACAGAGCAGCAGCAACACGCCTTCAGTTTGTGAGTAGTGTTAGATTGAGGGTCGGGGATGCTTGTGCATTGCATGTCTCACATGCAATAATATCCGGGATGCTTGTGCAATGCATGTCTCACATGTAATACTATCGGGGATGCTTGTGCATTGCATGTCTCACATGTAATATTATCGGGGATGCTTGTGCAATGCATGTCTCACATGTAATAATATCCGGGATGCTTGTGCAATGCATGTCTCACATGCAATAATATCCGGGATGCTTGTGCAATGCATGTCTCACATGTAATACTATCGGGGATGCTTGTGCATTGCATGTCTCACATGCAATAATATCCGGGATGCTTGTGCAATGCATGTCTCACATGTAATATTATACGGGATGCTTGTGCAATACATGTCTCACAAGTAATATTATCGGGGATGCTTGTGCATTGCATGTCTCACAAATAATTATACGTGTGTGCATCAAATACGTGGGGACTATTGAGATGACGGGATAGGTAAATTCCGTCATCTAAGAAGAAGAAGATGACGGGATAGGTAAACTTTAGGTAAATCCTGTCATCTAAGAAGAAGAATATGACGGGATAGGTAATTCCTGCTGAGTTCAGTGTGGCGCACTTGAACTCCAGTTCTTGGGGTGAAGCAAAGTGATATTACTCATACCACTCTTGCTTTTTACCTGTATTCCTTTTAGGTTTCTCCACCTTTTATTTACTTGTAAATACTTCCCACTCTTGCTTTTTATCTGCATTCCTTTTCAGTTTCTCCACCTTTTATTTACTTGTAAATACTTACCGCCATCTCACAATGCAAACGCAATAGATCACATGGATATGGACTAATGCATTAACGTACACGTATGGTGTGAGAGGCACAAACTCACTCTCTCTCTCTCTCTATCCCTCTCTCTCTCTCTATCTCTCTCTCTCTATCTCTCTCTCTCTCTCTCTCTCTCTCTCTCTCTTTCTCTCTCTCACACACACATACACACACACGCACACGCACACACACACACACACGCACACGCACACACACACACACACATGTTGTGAGAGGCACATGCCCCCCAATCTTCACATGCTTATAGTCACATGCTTTTGAGCACCGTGCGTCAAGCAAACAGAGCAGCGGTGCCTTTAGACAGCAGCAGCTCAGAATGCGACACCACACACATGGGACACACTCAACTCCCAATGGCACATCAGCACGCAGGACAACATGCCCACCACACAGGGCAGCAATGTCTTTGGTCAGCCACAGCATTCTGAAGCGTGCCCACCACACAGGGCAGCAATGTCTTTGTTCAGCCACAGCATTCTGT
>Ga0307968_1002262_pt1 | contig 15971 bp, 21 predicted proteins | sample OrgLakmetagen650_FD_201834 | JGI IMG/M metagenome (GOLD analysis project Ga0307968, IMG submission 201834) | Saline water microbial communities from Organic Lake, Antarctica - #650 | ecosystem: Environmental > Aquatic > Non-marine Saline and Alkaline > Saline | place: Antarctica: Organic Lake... | reverse complement strand
GACATGCAGGCAATCAAACACACACGACACATACAGACAGACATGCAGACAACGGACGTACACACACACGTGCGTGTGCGTGGGCCTACCTTGACATGCCGCTTGAAGCGTGTCACATGCACACACACACAGACATGCATGCAACCGACGTACACACACACGCGTGTGTGTATAGGCCTACCTTGACATGCCGCTTGAAGCGAGTCAAATCGCCCTCCATTTCTTGCGACAACAGTTCTTGCATGAAGGCACTCTTGCTTTCCAGCTTCAGCTTGAACCAAGGAGCATGCTCAGGCGACAGCACCAGCAGCGCAATCTCCAGCCATCGCGCAAGCCTGTACCAATGCCAAACAAGGTGCATGTCAACATAAAGCGCATGCACATACGATGCGTGGGCATGCATGTTCTCTTGTGTGTATGTAATGCACACCGTCTGCCACCTACACACCAGCCTCCTGTCTCAATTCGCTCCAGCTCGCCCCCACCGGACCCCAATCTAGAAGGCAAGGCATTGGCCAAGCATAGACGCAACAATTTCTGAACCACCCACCTGCTGGTCCCCACGGCCCCCCATATCTGATGCAAGGCATTGGCTATGGGGAGGATGAGGTCTGCAGGCATGTCACCCGAAGCTGCCAGCAGCAGCGACAGCAGCAACTGGGGGCCTGCGTTGCTGTCTAGGCGGGTGGCCAGCTGTGCAAGACCCTGATGTGCAAGAGAGAAAAAGTTTTTTTTTTCTGTGTGTGTGCGTGTGTGTGTGTGTGTGTGTGTGTGGTGTGTGTGTGTGTGTGTGTGGTGTGTGTGTGTGTGTGTGAACAGGAGAGTGAGAGAGGTGCAGTCCTGGTGCCACGTTAAATGTTCCATTCTGGTATATCAAGCAAGCTAGAGCCGCAAAGACGCACCCACATACTTTGTGTACACACACACACACACACACACGCAACTACACACTTAGTGTAACACACACGCACCCAAATACTTCTTTGTGTACCACACACACGCACCTACACACATGCACCCACATACTTTCTTGTGTAACACACACACGCACCTACACACATGCACCCACATACTTCTTTGTGTAACACACACACGCACCCACATACATTATGTAACACACACACACCTTTGGAAGCGGCCTAGGTGCCGCTGCAGTTATACCGTCCCTTTCCTGTGAGATAATAAAGCCTGAGCTTCTGTTATACACACACACACACACAAGCACGCACGCACGCACGCACGCACGCACACACAAGCACCTCTGGAAGCGGCCCAGGTGCTGCTGCAGACACACCGTCCCTTCCATGTGAGGTGATAAGGCCTGGGCTTCTGTCAGGGGCAGCAAAGGCAACGCCTGCCGCTTTAGCAAAGCCCACCCTGGCTCCCTGTATGTGTGTGTGTTTGTATGTGTGTGCGTGTATGCATGTGTGTATGTACGTATCACACGCACGTGCGCACACACACATGCACACATGCGTACACTCACGTGCACGCACACGCACGCGCGCATGCACACGCACATACCCGCGCGCACGCACACATGCTTACACACACGTATGCATGTGCACACATGGTGTAGAACGATCTGAAGGTGGTGCAGGTACGTACCATACTTCACTCAGCCTTCATGGTGTTCCTTTCAGACCTGTACCTGACTTGCATGCATGTACACACACATTCACATAAGACCCCCTCCCCCCACATAAGACTTCACAGGAGCACAAGCAGGAGTTGCCTTGAGTCAGGCAGCATCTTATGTAGGGTAAGCCAGAAACATATATTTACGGTGTATACACCGTACTTTTGGCAGGGACATCACCAAATGTACAGTCACATGCGTAAGGTTGGTTAGAACCATATATATATGGTGTATAAACGGTAATTTTTTTGGCAGGGACATCACCAGATATACGGCCATGCACAATGTATACACATGGTTCTGGCCAATCCAAATCTTATGCTTTACTTGTTTTGTGCTTGTATGGGATAGAAGCAATCTCCCAATACCAACACAGCAGCCACACCCACACCCATACTACCGCACACAACCATACCACACCCATGCTCACCCTCTTATGTGCACACACACAACCACGCACACGCACACGCACCTGCACATTTGCAGCCCCCCCCCTACTGGTCGCCAGGTCAAGTATGGAAGGATTCCTAGGCACAGAGGGTCTCTGCAAACCAAAGGAGAGAGGCAAAGTGTGCCTTGCCACGCACATGGACGTAATAGTGTGCGAATGTGTGTATGTGTATGTGTGTGTATGTACGTGTGTGTGCGTGTGTGGATGTGATTGTGTTAGTGAGAGAGAGAGAGAGAGAGAGAGAGAGAGAGAGAGAGAGTGAGAGTGAGAGCAAGAGCGAGAGCGAGAGGGAGAGTGAGAGCGAGAGCGAAGCAAGAGAGAGAGAGAGAAAGAGAGCGAGAGCGAGCAAGAGAGAGCGAGAGCGAGAGAGAGAGAGAGAGAGAGAGAGAGAGCGAGAGCGAGAGAGAGAGCGAGAGGGAGAGAGAGAGAGAGAGCGAGAGGGAGAGAGAGAGAGAGAGAGAGGGAGAGAGGGAGGGAGGGAGAGGCTTAATTATCGCACCTGCTGGTCTGAGAGCAGTGCGTTTGCCGCAGCAGTAGCATTCAGCGTAGACTGGTGTACGGCCACTGATGGGTGGGAGGGGGCGCTGGCGGCATAGGGTGCAGAGCACAGCAGCGTGATCCATTTCAGCCATTCTTTGCACTGCTCCATGTCACAGCAGCGTGCCGAGGCCTGCAGGCGCGTGTTCACAGCGGTACACGTGTGTGTGTATGTGTATGTGTATGTGTGTATGTGTATGTGTGTGTTGCGCGTGTGTGTGTGTATGTGTGTGTGTGTGTGTGCAGCAGCGCAAAAGGTCTCAGCCCCTCTCGGCACTGCTCCACGTCACACGACCAGTGCGCTGAGGCGTGTGTGCATTAGTGTGCTTCTGTGTGTGTGTGTCTGTGTGCATTAATGTGTTAATATTGGCCAGAACCATACAAATACAGTGTACACGCGGTAATTTTGGCAGAAGAATCTCCAATTATACGGTCATATACGGTGTATAAACGCGATTCTGGCCAACCCTAACTTTTATGTGTGTGTGTGTGTGTGTGTGTGAGTGTGTGTGTGTGCCTGCAAGCAGCACGGTATGTGCACGCTTGAGAATGCAATTCTTTACAGGCCCACGTAGGTGCGTGAGCCTACTTGTGAATGGAAATGTGTACATATCCAGGAATATGGGACGTGCAATCTAGGCATGGCTTGTACGACATATTGATTGATGAGCCAGTGGGGCAGCTTTGACGACTGAGACCAAAACCAATTGCAGTCTGTTTGTATGCGTTGTCAACAGCACATCCCCACCCCTACCCACCACCACCCCCACCCCCAGCCCTACCCGCACCCCCAGCCCTACCCCTACCCACAGCTACACCCACCCCCATTCCTACCCCCACCCCTTCCCCTACCCCCACACCTGTGTCATGGTGAAGAGGGTGTCTAGGGTGTTGGGCATTGCCAGCACGTCAGGCACGCACTGCACAGCTGCACAACACAGCTTCAACAGTGGAGTGAGCAGCTCGGAGTCCATGGAGCATAATGCGCGCTCTGTGCTGGCCTGCATTGTGAGCGTGTGTGTGTATGCGTGTGTGTGTGTGTGTTGGTGTGTGTGCTCTGTGTGTTTGTCATGACAGTGAGTGAATGAGTATGTGTGTGTGTATGTGTGTGTGTGTCATGATGGTGAGTATGTGTGTGTGTGCTGTGCGTGTTTGTCATGACGGTGGGTGAGTGTTAGTGTGTGTGCTGTGTGAGCTTGTCACGACGGTGATTGCGTTAGTATGTGTGTGTTAGTGTGTGTGCTGCGTGTGTTGTCATGACGGTGAGTGTGTGTGTGTGTCATGACAGCGAGCATGGTCCATGCTGACCACGACCAACACAAGCACATATACTGAAAAGGACTATTACACTACATGTACTCAAAAGGATTATTACACCACATGGATTCAAAAGGACTACTACACCACATGTACCGAAAATGATTATTACACGCAAGTGGTGATCACACACCTTTCTTTGATCAAAGGAACAGAGACATTGCTGCCAGGCAGCGTTATTTTATTATTCAGGATGCCAGGAGAACTCGAACCTGAAACTCCGAAGAGCCCAGCCTGGCCGAATATCTTGTATAACGCACTTGGCAGCTGTCTTGTATAATGCACTTGGCAGCTGTCTTGTAAGATGCACTTGGCAGCTGTCTTGTATAATGCACTTGGCAGCTATCTTGTAAAATGCACTTGGCAGCTGTCTTGTATAATGCACTTGGTGTAGTGGGCTACCGACGATTGTGTTTCTCTAATACGTACGCTCAGAGTGAATACCATGCTGCTCACTGCCAGCAAGTGCTGGTCCAGCCCAGCTGGCAAAAGAGGAGAGGCAGTCACGGCCTCCTCCCTCTCACTCCTTGAAAATGATCTGATCACACCCAGCCTGAATTAAAACGCTCACCATGAGAGCCATATTGGTGACCGCCAGCAAGTGCTGGTCCAGCCCAGCCGGTAAAGGAGGAGAGGGGGCAGCGGCAGCGGCAGCAGCAGCGGCGATAGCAGCAGCAGCAGAGGGGGAGGAAGGTTCTGATAATCGAGGTAGGGGCCCGGACCCACAGCTGGTGGCAAAGGTGTATGGGGAAAGAGGGCCGCTGTGATTGAGGGGAGTGGAGGGGCTGGCACAGGCACCGTCCCAGCTGCGTTTGCGTGTGTGTGTGTGTGTTCAACGTTTGTGCGTACCTAGCTGAGAGGCCAAGGTCTGTGTGTGTATACATGTGCTGGTGTGTGTGTATATGTGTATGGTATGTGTGTAATATGTGTGTGTGTAACAAGTCCGGGATTGCTGCCGTGTTTTGATTAACACGTCTCTGGCAGGTGTGGTGGCAGAGCCTGGCTTTGCATCGTGCACTTGTTAATGCTTAAACACATAACTGCACATAAATACACACTACGCGTTGCCATGACATACACTGTATGTGTTACTATGTAATACACTCCTAAAAATTCAAACCCGCAGCCAGCACCACATTGCACACACGCAAAGGCTGAGGTCGCTGCCGTGTCGTAGCCAAAACTGCAATACTACAACACTCATTCGTCATCTGTAGCGGCGACCACTGACTATGCACACACACGCACGCATATGAAAAAGAGGACACACTTTTCTAAGCCGCAACTGTGCACAGTTTGTGGGTGGATAGAAGCACAGGCCCCTATAGATGCTAGGCTAGAGTATACGAAGAAATTGTGACCTACGAGGGGATTGACACGTAGGTTGCAGCAGCATGTCACATTCCTGTGAAGTGAATCGCTTGGAGTGAGACCAAGGCATTTTCTAATGCCAGGCAGTAGCTCATGCACAACAGCTAGTGCACGAGATCAGTGCCCTCCGCTCGTTCCTCACACGGAATTAAGCTAGAAATAGCCTGCAAAACGCACTCAGCATAGAATTTAGCTAGGTTTTAGCCTGCAGAAATACACTTACCTCTCGTCACGCCATTACCCACCAAAGGGTGGACACACAGTGTGTACAAACGGTGCGAAAGATTTTATTCAAGTGACCTGCAAGCTACCTCACCAACTGTCACGCCACCACCAACCAAATGGTGGACACACAATGCGTAAAAGCAATACGCAAGATTTTATTCAAATGACCTGCAAGCTAGCTCACCTGGAGGTAGGGTTGCGCAGGTGGGTGGGGGGGTGGAAAGCGGGAGAGGGAGGGGGGGGGCTTGGTGGTGCGAGAGGAGGGGTTGCTTCAGGCATTCGGAACACTTCGAGGCAGACCGACAGCAGGGACATAGCCTGGGTTTAGGGTTTAGGAGAAGTGGTGTGTAAGGAAAATGTGTGTGTGCCTACCTAGGGGACTCATAAAGCAGCAGCAAAGATTGCCTGCTCGTGTGTATTCGTGTGGGTAGACAGTGTGCACGTGTGGAGTAAGGAAAGGGGTGTGTGTGTAAAGGCTGTTCTATGTGCAGAAAAAACACTTGCAGAGCCTGCTTTCTCTCACACGCGTGTACACACACACGCGCACACGCGCACGCGCACGCGCACGTGCACGCACATGCATACACACACATGCAGGATGGCGAGGGTAACTTGCGGCAGGCTGGCCAGCAAGGAGATGCTTACAATTGCACATATTTGAAACACATACACACACGTACGCACGCATGCACACACATGCACCAGCACATATGCAACATACTAAATGCTCTTCCTCTCACCTGGGGGGTGGCAAGGGTGGCTTGTGGCGTGCTGGCAAGCAAGGAAGCTGCCCACAGGAGCACATTATGTCTTGCAGAAACTCCAAAGGTGGACAGCCCACACAAGAAGAACGAGCAGGCAGGGCCTAGAACTGAGGGTACTCCCTGTGTGTGTGTGTATGTGTGTGTGTGTGCGCGTTTGTGGGGCAGGAGGGTGCAGGTGCTCCTTTTTGCAACATGCATTGTATGTGCATGCTTGTGTGTGTGTATATATACATGTGTGTGTTTCTGCAAAAACACGCTTGCATGCATGCAATGTGTGTTATGTAAATGTATGTACGCGTTTGCAACATTTTAATGCTGTTGCTAAGTAGGCAAAGGACCGTGCTTACAGAGCACAGTATAATCAGTAGTAGGTAAAATCAAACAGGGCATGATAGGCAAAATCAAACAGAACAAAGTTGGCAAGGTCATGTTGGACATTCACCAAAATACGCAACTGCTGGACATTCCTTAGGATAAGTAATGCCTTGGGAAGTTGGAATTCAGAGAGCAAAATGAAGGATGACGATGACACACCACACCCTACTGCACGCACGCACACGCACACGCACACGCACACGCACACGCACACACACACACACTCACACACACACATATGAGCAGTAGATGAGTGGTCACGTGCAGCTGGGAGATGGGCTCAGCTTTGTGCTTCACAAACCACACCAGTGTGTATGAGCATCTGCCATTCATCCTCCTCCAACCACGCACAGCAAACGCCAACCTACCCACCGTCCACTCCCACCCACACAAATAGGGTTGGCCAGAACCATATACGGTGGTGTATACACGACAATTTTGGCAGGGAATTCCCCGAATAAACGGTCACATAAATAGGGTTGGCCAGAACCACATACGGTGTATACACGGTATTTTCGGCAGGGAAATCACCAAATAAACGGTCACATCAATGTTCGTTCATACATCATAAACGGTTCTGGCCAACCCTACACACAAACAACACATACCAATCCATCAGGACCGTATCCCCCTACCATCCCTACCACCCCCCCCACGTTTTACACCCCCCCTCCCCACGTTTTACACATCACCACCACTTTGCTCTCCTCACTCTCCACCTTTCCCAAACTGTCCTCACATTACCCTGACCCCCCTCCCTCAACAACACCCACCTGCAACTCCACCAGCACCGGCTGCAGTGTCTGCCACACCGCCTGGATGAGCATAATCACTTGATCCTGCACAGCTGTCGCCGCCTGCTGCTGCGCGTGCTGTGCCTGCTGGCTTGCACCCAGCCCTCGCCCCCCTGACATTTCTTGGCCTGAATTCTGTCCCCCCACACTGACACGTGTCCCGCCACCCCCAGGTAACTGCAGAGCAGCATAGTATTGGAAAATACGTGTGAGCATATTTCATGGTATTTCACGGTATTGGAAAATATGTGTGAGCATATTTCCAGCTGAGTGCTCAACGTTGTTTGTCGGTCAGGTTTGGGCAAGGGGTACATGAAGTCAGCTGTGCACAGCAGCAAAGGCAGAAGGTTTTCATGACCACGCACACATGCAGGCAAAGATGAGGGCAAGCTCAGGTGCAAGGCACAACTGTGCGGCATAGGCGGCAGGAAGAGAGTATAAGTGCCAAGGCATGGCTGCACGTAAACACACAAACACGTGAGTACGCACAGGAACACACATATGTTAAAACCATTGCTGCACACACACAATACCACATACATACATACATACACACATACATAAATACATACATGCATACATACACACACACTACCACATACACATACGCACACACCTGCAAAGTAGTGGCAGGTGCCCATGACGTTATTCCCGTGCTTATCACGGGGCTGCTCAATGACAGCTGCGGGGACGGGGAGGGGGAGGAGCTGCTTGGCTGCGTGGATGCGTTACTGCTCCCAACCCCTTGGGCACGATTCAGGCCCACCCTCCGTCGGCCTCCCCCCTCTGAGGCAGAGCTCTTGCCATAGAGGTGGGCAGTAGCGTTCTCCATGATCATCTGCAGCGCATGTGTGTGTGTGCGTGTATGTGTGTGTGTGTGTACGAGGAGGTGCGTGCGCATGAGTGTGTGCGTACATATGTGTTTACAGTTTATGTGTGAGCGTGGGGAGGGTTGAGGAGTGTTGAGCAAGGTGGTACTGCGTGTCAGGCAACAAAAGAGTTCAATGAGTCAGGTGAGAGCAACCCTTGCCACCAAGCAGACGAGCAGATGCGTCTTCTGAAGACTCTCTGAAGAGAGAGTGCAGAGGTTGGATGTACAAAAAAGGCATTGGGTGCGGACCTTGCTGAGTACAAGAGGTGCGTGAGATTTGAGGGGGCACAGTCTGACCTATCATTTTAAACGAGCTTCGTTTTTATCGTACAACAGGTGCGTGAAATTTCAATGGGGTCTAGTCTGACAAATTATTCTAAACGGGCTTGGTTTTGATCTTGTTGTTACGGCAATTTTATAAAAAGGCACAAAGTGAAACAAAAAAAAAAAGGGTCTTAGCAGTAGTTTGGTCACTCACAACCAAATTACAAGCTCAGATGTTGGCAAGGGAGGCATTGAATTAAAGTGTGTGAGAATTGAGGGAGCGTCACAGCAGCCTTGGCTTAGTGGGTGATGCAGAAAAGAAGGGGCACCAAAAGCCACTCATACGTAACACATTAATAGTGCCTGCTCACACAGCTTGAGCAGCAGCTTTGCTGGCATTGGCGGGCCTGAGAAGGGCACACCAAAGAGCCCCTTACATGTAGCACACTAAAATAGTTGCTAACTTGCACGGCATAAACAGCGGCCTGGGTGGTTTTGGCAGTTACCACCAAGATCCACTCACGCACGCGTATCATATTTTAACTATGGCCAGCTGGCACGACATAAAACAGCAGCCTGGGTGGTTTTGACAGTTACCACCAAGAGCCCCTCACGCGCAGCACATTACAATAATGGCCAGCTTGCACCCCTAAGTAACTACTAGCTTGCATGGCATGAATAGCGGCCTGGGTGGTTTCGGCAGTTCAGAAAGGGGCACCAAAAAGTCGCTTACCTGCAAAACGTCCAAGCAGGTGCCTGCTTGCACAGCATAAACAGCGGCCTGGGTGGTTTCGGCAGTGGACACCACAACCATGGGGTCTGACGCCACGTGCTGCAGGAAGGGTGCACGTGCGTGAGCATGTCATGCAAGTGCAAATAGCATACGTATTACCGGTGCCAGGTTTTTGTTATTGTTGAGGGTGTGTGTGCAAGATTTGGAATGTGAGACAATCTACAAAGGTGTAGCTGCAAGAGTCCGGGTGTTGTCCTTCATTTATGTCAACATAGTCACATTCTTTGCTGACGTATGAATGGTGTGCTAGGCGCGTATTTGTAGTTGGCCAGAACCATACATATATATATACGGTGCATATATACGGTGTATGTACTCGTAATTTTAGCAGGGAAATGTCCCAGAGGGGGTCGACGGAGGCCTGAAAAAGGGGTACTTTTGAAATGTGAATTGAGTATGTGCGCCCCAGCTGGCAACAATCAAGACCAGTACCCAGAGGTAGCACTGCTGATAGCACCTGAGCTTGAATGTTGCCAGCTAGGGCGAACACGTCTAATTGCCCGTGGCGTGAACCCTATTTTTCACCACCATTCTCTCATATTTTACCACCCACTGACCTGATTTGTGTCATTATTATATAAATAATCTATATGTTATTAAAAAAAATCATTGCAACAAAAATGGGGCAAAACGACCCAGTAGTTGGTCAGATACTCCATTTTGGCCCAATTCCCTTGGAAAAAATCAACAAAAGGGGTGCCAAAAAGGTGGAAACCAACCTTCACCAAATCTACTCTTTATAACCCAGGATGATTTAGTATCATAAAGGAAGTGTTGTTATCTTGTTTTGTGATGAAAAGGGGCTCTGGTGGGGGAGTGGTGGCCTAAAATGTGAAAACTCAGTGCCAAAATCTGAACAGGAATTCCACCCAGACCACTGGGGTGGTCCGATTGACCCCAAACTTTGTGGACCATCTAGTTATGTACATCAAACATGGTCCGCATCAAAAAAGTCACATTTCAGAATATTCGCTCCGTCAACCCCCTCTGGAAATGTCCATACATACAGTATTATACGGTGTATATACGGATCTGGCCAGCCTTGCGTATATTTGTCGCCAACCAGGGCAGGATCTCTCAGCTTGAAAGGAAAACGGTACAGGGCAGCGAAAGGAATCATTTCACCAGGAAAAAAAGAGAGCACAGGGCCACAAGATATGGTGGAGGAGAGTGGACTCTCTCCTTGTCTTTGTTTCTCACACATGCAGACACCTTGTGAGCTACCACGGAAGAGAATGCAAGCACTCACACTCCAGCCTGTACGCACCTGCACCACTCTGCACACAAATACACAAACACACTCCAGCCTGTACGCACACCTGCACCACTCTACACGCAAGAACACACTCCAGCCTGTACGCACACCTGCACCACTCTGCACACAAGAACACACACTCCAGCCTGTACGCACCTGCACCACTCTGCACACGAGAACACAAACACACACACCTGCTGAACAGCCGCTGCAGCTGCTGCCATTGCAGGCGGGTGCGAGCCCCCTATGCATGCGGGGGAGCCACCCAGCATTGCCAGTGTGGTGGGGGCGCACGCCACTAACGACGCAAGTGCCTGGTTTGTGTGTGTGATAGATTGTGTGTGTCATGTGTGTCATGTGTGTCTATGCATGTGGTGCGGGCGCATGCCACTAACGACGCCAGTGCCTGGTGTGTGTGTGTGTGTGTGTGTTGTGTGTCTATGCATGTGGTGGGGGCGCACGCCACTAACGACGCCAGTGCCTGGTTTGTGTGTGATTGATCGATTGTGTGTGCGTTTATGTGTGTCTATGCATGTGGTGGGGGCGCAAGCCACTAACGACGACAGTGCCTGGTTTGTGCGTGTGTGTGTGATTGATTGTGTGTGTGTTATGTGGTTGTGTGTGTCTGTGCATGTACAAATATCCATAACGCTGTGTGCCCTGTTGCTGTTGAGCATAAGCAGCAAAGCAGTGGCACATGCCGCCTTCCTTAAACACGAGATATCATACATGCAATTTAGATGGCAGCAATCTCCTGCAGCTTGAGCTGCAACCTAGATGACTTGATCTAGATGACATGATGAAGATAACATAAGCTGCAACCCAGATGACAACAATCTATTGCAGCAGTGGCACATGCCACCTTCCTAGACTCCAGACGCGCAACCCAGATGACAGCGACCTCATGCAGCTCGAGCAGCTTGAACAGGTCGAACGAAGCAGCTCACACAACGCACGAGGCACTGACATGTAGCGAGCTTCCGCAGCTTTCAGCAGAGCACCAATATTCACGAAATGGCATCACCCACGATAAACACATCCACACCCACACACGTACACACGTACAGACACACACTTACACCCACACCCACACACGTACACACGTACACCCCCCCCCACACACGTACACCCACACCCACACACGTACACCCACCCACCCACACGTATACACACACACACACGTACACACACCCACACCCACACACCCGCTGCAGCTCATGCAGCTTGGGCGACGCCAGCAGCACCAAAAGATTCATGTCCCCACTGCCCATCCCAGGGGCAGCTCCTATGCTTCCCCCACTAAGGCCAACACCACTGCTGCTGCCAGGTCTGTGCCCACCAGCGACAGCTGTCGACCCCATGGACGACCCCATGGACGAGCAGCACCTGCGATGCATGTGCGTGTGCAGGTGTGGGCACTTGCAGCATGATATGGTCCACGCAACGTTTAAACAATGAAGGCGATACACAAAATGATGAAGCCGTATAGCTGTCGGCCCCATGGGAGTTGGAGAGTAGCACCAATGAGATACATTACGGCATACATGCATGAAAGGCTCAACGCATCAGCATCTTATGCATGTCGGTGAACTTTAGGCATAGATGAACAGCTGTAGCAGAGGGAGGTACTGCCATTTGACACATTTACGCGCACGCGCACACACACACACACACACACACACGCACAACGCACCCAGCTGCAGTGGCTGCGGGTAGCACTGCAAGTCTGCACAGCGAGGCCAGCAGCAGCTCCTCTGTGGACAGGTCATCACCGGACCCTGAAGCATAGGTATGCATGTATGCATGTGTGTCTGTGTTCTGCACTGTGTGTGTGTTCTGCACTTGTGTGTATATGTGTGTATATGTGTGTATTTGCGCGTGTGCATCGACACGCCCTGCATGTACAAACGCTGTGTGTGTTTGTGTGAGTGCACGTGTGTGCCCAAACACATACAGGTCTGTACTGTGTATAGTACTGTGCACACACACACACAAGAGCAAACCTGGCCTACTGGTGGGTGTATGTGTTACTAGTGAGTGTATGTGCTACTAGTGGGTGTATGTGTTACTAGTGGGTGTATGTATTACTAGTGGGCGCATGCGTCACTACTACTGCGGTCAATCTGGTCTAAGATTCACACGCAGGCACATGACGGCTCTGACTTGCATGCAATCAATTGGAACACAGCCTCTGGCGTCCAGGCAATCCAGCACCTCAATGCGCTGGACACCCCTCGTCCTTACCCTCTGCGCACGCCGGAGGTCAATTAAGCAAACACAGCAGCACTCGCAGCGACAATTCACCATCACACGTGCTACGTGACGGTGTATAGTCACCATCACACGTGCTACGTGACGGTGTATAGTCACCATCACACGTGCTACGTGACGGTGTATAGTTACAGTGGGAGTGTGTGTGGTTCCGACCCTGCATTCTTGCCTTCCGCACAAACCTCAGCATTCTGTGTCGGTCCTCCGTGTCCTGCTTACAAGCTGCACACAGCAAACGGCCCTGCTATGATGTTTGCTGCTGCTGTTGCATTGTAAGAATTCTGTTTGCAGGGCTGCTTATGGTTCTGTGCCTGCAAACCTACCTAATCGTCTCTGTACCCCACCCTGGGATTGATACAATTCATTTGGTGCCAGCGCGCCCCTACCTAATCTTCTCTGTACCCTGCCCTGGGATTGATACAATTCATTTGGTGCCAGCATGCCTACCTAATCTTCTCTGTACCCCGCCCTGGAATTGATACAAGTAATTTGGTGCCAGCACGCCTACCTAATCTTCTGTGTACGCCTCCCTGGGATTGATACAAGAGCAGGAGGGAGTCCACCCAGCTCCTGTGCGTGGCTAGTAAATGGCTGGCGAAGCCCACATGCTGACACAGGCGGTACACCTGTGGAGGAACAACGGTGGTTGCGAGCGAGCGTTTGAGTGTGTGTGCGTGTGAGCATCTGTACGTGTGTGTAGGCATATATGTGTGTGTGTGCAGCTGACTAGTGCTGAGAAGGACAACAACGGTGGTTGCGAGCGAGCGTTTGAGTGTGTGTGCGTGTGGGCATCTGTACGTGTGTGTATGCGTATATGTGAGTGTGTGTGTAGCTGACTAGTGCTCAGAAGGACAACAACGGTGGTTGCGAGCGAGCGTTTGAGTGTGTGTGCGTGTGAGCATCTGTACGTGTGTGTATGCGTATATGTGTGTGTGCGTGCAGCTGACTAGTGCTGAGGAGGACAACAATGGTGGTTGCGAGCGAGTGTTGTTTGAGTGTGCATGCGTGCGAGCGTCTGTATGTATGTTTGCGTATATGTGTGTGCGTGTGTATGTGCAGCTGACTGGTGCTGTGCAGAACAACGGCGGCGGCTGCGAGCGAGCGTTTGAGGGTGCATGCGTGTGAGCGCCTGTGCGTGCATGAATGTGTACATCAGTGTGCACGTGTGCATTAAACGTACGCATGGATGTGTGCATGCTTTCGACGTGCGTTCATAAGCGTGGGTCTGTTGTGCGCGTGAGCGCCTCGGCAGTGGCACAACGATGGCGTGGTCTGCATTGTCATACAAGGGCATACTCGCAGGATTGTTTTCCACGCGTTTGACATCCTTCCAAGAGTAGGCCTCTCAGCACACAAGGGTCCACATGCACAATTGAGTGATGCAGCATGGCGTGCGCATACAACTGATCTCACACAGAGAGTACTCACCGTGGTGGCAGCGTTGCGTGCGAGCTTTGGGTCTGGGGAGCGCAGCACTGAGCTGAAGACAGTGAGCACAGAGCTCAGCACGTCTGGATGGCTGATGTACCATTGGGCTAAGCCGCCCAGGATGGTGAGGGCGGTGCCTGCCAGCTTGGTGTTGCTGCTGGCCTCTGTGTAAAGCGGGGCGTGACACAGGCGCTTGGTGTGCGTTTGTGGGCTAGTGCAAAGGGCAGGCACCGACAGCTGGCACAAAGACAGATGCTGACAGACAGGATGGTGAGGGCGGTGCCTGCCAGTTTGGTGTTGCTGCTGGCCTCTGCAAATAGCCAATAGTGGGGTAGTGACTGCTGCTAGGAATACGCACGCTTGCCGGCTTTTGTTGCAAACGCAGGCAAGCATGCATGAATCTGAACACAAACAAGCTGCACAGTGCCAGCACTTTAAATTGTGCTTTGAATAAAACACATTCCTGCCTCAAATCCTGCACACCCACACTCACACCCACACCCACACCCATACCCACACACCCACTCCCACACAAACATGCATACCCCTGACTCAATTGCTACAACCCACACAAACACCCACCCACACAGACACAAACATGCCTACCCCTACCTACCCAAATGCAACACACCCACACACCATAGAAACGTGCATACACACAGAAACATGCATACCCCTGCCTCAAATGCAACGCACCCAAACACCCACAGAAACGTGCATACACACAGAAACATGCATACCCCTGCCTCAAATGCAACACACCCACACACCATAGAAACGTGCACACACACAGAAACATGCATACCCCTGCCTCAAATGCAACACCCCCACACACCCACAGAAACGTGCATACACACAGAAACATGCATACCCCTGCCTCAAATGCAACACACCCACACACCCACAGAAACGTGCATACACACAGAAACATGCATACCCCTGCCTCAAATGCAACACACCCACACCCACCCACCCCCACAGAAATGTGCACACACACATACCTCTATGATAGGCTGCGCACGCGATTGCCACATCCACGAGAGCAGACACAGCTGCGTGGTCTGCACCCTCTCCGCTTTTCCCCACCCCTGAGTGGCCAAGCACCACATTGGCTGCGTACAGGGTGCACTCCAAATGCGCCCATGCTGTATGGCCCAAGCTGTGTGGGAATGTATGGTGTGTGTGCGTGTGTGTTTGTGCATGTGTGCATGTATGTGTGTGCATGTCTGCTTCTGTCCGCGCACACATGTGCTATGCTTCTTGCGTGTTGCGGTAGGAGTTGGGAGGAAAATAGGAGGACTGCAGGGGGACGTGGTACACGTAGACAAGAAGTGCTTACTTGGTGAAATGACGTCTTCGTGTGTGTGTGCCTAATATACATACATAAGCGTTCCTTGTCTGCGCACCCTATCCAGCACATGCACATACCATGCTGGGCGCAGGATACATATGTAAGGACCATCTTGCCACATAGATAGGGTTGGCCAGAACCATATATATACGGTGTATATACGGTATGTTTGCAGGGAAATCACCAAATATACGGTCATATACGGTGTATATATACGGTTCTGGCCAACCCTACACATAGAACTTAATCACATACTGGCTGCCTG
>Ga0307968_1002261_pt1 | contig 15972 bp, 13 predicted proteins | sample OrgLakmetagen650_FD_201834 | JGI IMG/M metagenome (GOLD analysis project Ga0307968, IMG submission 201834) | Saline water microbial communities from Organic Lake, Antarctica - #650 | ecosystem: Environmental > Aquatic > Non-marine Saline and Alkaline > Saline | place: Antarctica: Organic Lake... | reverse complement strand
ATGTGCTTAGCAAAGATTGTTGTCTGTTGGTTTGCTTCAGTCTTAGTGGAAAGATGTCTTATGCTTGCGGTAGAGATCTGTAGTGTTTGAGAACAGACACTCAACTGTTCCCTTGCTCCACAATTTCAACCTACTTGAGAGCTGACATAACAGCAAGCTGCCAGACAAGGCCACTTGCGATCAAATTTAAATAAATGAAACATAACGCAAGCACCCTACCACACACACACACACACACACAGACACACACACAAAACAACACACACCTGGACCATAGGGTAGGCCAGCTTGGCAGAGGAGCAGATGACGGACTTTCCAGCCCACTGGGAGTAGATCCGACCCTCCTCGTCCATCTCCCACTCCACAGAGAACGAGAACCGAGGGGTGCCTGGGTTCAGGCTGTGCAGCAAGAGAGCGTGTAAGGGGGGTGTAGCAAAGGGGGTAAGCACCTCCTCGAGTCAGCAATTGAGAGGGACTCTACATGGATTGAGAGGTTACTTGGTCATGATGAGGCAAGTAAGGGGTGGTGCAGGTACTTGTTTTGCCTATGTGTGTGTATATGTGTGCACGCCCCTTGGGTGTGAATACATTCATGCCTCTGTGTGTGTGTGTGTGTGTGTGTGTGTGTGTGTGTGTGTGTGCACGTGCATGCATGCTCCCTGTGAGCACAGCGTGTTTGCATTTGTGTTTGTGTGTTTGTGTGTGTGTGTGTGTGTGTGTGTGCGTACGTGTTTGCGCGTTGGGCGTGTCTGTTGCATGCATGCATGTGTGTGAGTCTGTAGGTGCAGATACGTGTAACTTGATGCACTTTGTTCCTAGCACCTTTACCTGCACAGCTCCTCACACAGCAGACGCGGCAGCATCGGAATGACTCGCTGTACCAGGTACACACTGGTTGCACGCTCCTGGGCTTCCTCATCAAGAGCACTGCAAGCAAGTCAAGCGTACCACACCTCAACGCCAGCACTGTGGCAGTGGTGAGTATGTCACCAATTGAGCCACTTCAATGCAATTGAATGGTGCTATCAAAGGGTTGCCACCGTGAACAGCTTATGACAATGCGCAGAAGGCAGTGCTGCACAGTCATGTCAGAGTATGCACAGTAGTGCGTAACCTCAAAAAGCACGTATACCGTGCAGTCATGGTGTCGATGCTGTACCCATGATGCTTCCAGGTTCATTCAGTGGCTTCATTGACAGTGTACAAGGTACAAAGCCAGCGCTGACTTTCTACGCATGCGCAGTGTACTCACTTGCACCCCAGATCAAGGTATACGCCACACACCTGTTAGGGGGAATGAAGTGGGACACATCAGCAATGTGCACCCCCACTCGCCACCGACCCGGCTTGCCTTCCACGGGCTCCACGTGCATAGCATCATCCAAGTCTTTGGCAGTGGGGGGGTCAATGGAAAACACGCGGGATCCTCTGTGTGGCAGCGCATGCGGGGCGAGGAGGTTAGGTGATGCTCAAAGGTGGGTGAGTGTGTGTTTGAGTGTGTGCTTGTGTGTATAATGTGTACAGGGGGTTAGGTGATGCTCAAAGGTGAGTGAGTGAGTGCGTGTGTGTGTGCAAGCGTGTGCAAGCGTGTGCTTGTGTGTATGCATTCGTACAACACAACCAGGTATGGTGTTTATGCGTGTACAGGTATGTACCGTACAGACTTGGGTTCAGTCCGCAGCCCCAAAAAAATATTTTAGTTTCACACTCCCGCATCAACCCCGCACCCTGGAAATATTTAATTTACACCAACCCCGCACAGGGGTTTTTGCCTGACAGGCTCCAAAATACGCCAAAAACCCCCGTTTTTCAATCCCGCACCCCCAAAATAAATAGATATTTTTCGTGCGCGCAGTCACCCTGCAGGGCAAAAAACGATATTTTTGCGCGGTGATATAAAGTCTGTACGGTATGATGAGTTGTGTGTATGCGTGTTTTGTTGGAGCGTGCCATGCCTTGGAGCGATGGAAGCACCATTCTAGCAGGTCAGGTACGTGCAAAACAAAAGTTCCACCCTAGAGTACAGCCCTTAAGTACTAATCATGACCAAATACATTTAGTTGTGAATGACAGCACAATAGCAAGTTCCCTGAAACAACTTTCACACGCTGGTGCATGCTGCGTAAGTGCTCCAGGCCGGCCTCACTCACAACCTGCTTCTCACTTCATACGCAGGTGCACGCTGTGTGAGAGCTCCCGGCCTTCCACAAAACCTGCTTCTCACCATCCTACCAAAAGTAACCAGCATCCAGCCACTCAATTATGAGGTCCAAAGTATCACAGACCAAAATCCATGTCCGCGCAACAAGTCCTCTGAAGCCACGCCTAGTACCGAGTCAGAGCAGCTCACCTGAAGTCGCGCCTGCGCTGTAAGTCAAAGCAGCTCACCTGAAGTCGCGCCTGTGCAGTAAGTCCTCCTTGGTAATTCCCTTCCAAGGTGTGGGGGGCAGACACCTCTCCACCTCCTGGCTGAACTCCCCTGTCCTGACCCCCTCAGACTCTAGGATGGCGGCCGTCTCAGTCTCTATTTCCCCGGCCTGTGTGAGAAAAACATGCAAGAAGGACGCCAAGGTGCACGTAACAAACAAGCATTGATACGCGTAAAAATAGCTGGCTCCATACTCACCATTAAATGCAAAAACAAGGCAGAGCAAGTGCTCTATGTTCTATGTTACACAAATACATGCCCAAAATGCTGCACCTTCCAATGATAGTTCCATTTGCAATGGACCTAACCTATAGCACCAGCAACTCAGATCACCTGCAACAATATCAACCAACAACTACCTGACCCAAGCTCCCCTTAATTTGAACTTGCGGCTCAGCGTCATTGACGTCCCAAGACTCAATGCGCGCTGACATCAGGGTCCTGGCATTTGGCACAAGCACATGCGCCAGAGTAAGAGCATGCGTCTCAAGTGCGAGAAATGTTATAGAGTGATGTGATTAATGGGAATTTATGGAGGTTGTAGATAACTGAAAGATCTGGTAGTTTGGCGAAAAGGTTACATGCAGCCCACGGACAAAGCTTGTTTTAGCACGGGTGCCCAATTAATCATGACAGGAAGTGGCTGAGTACGTGCAGTGCTGAATTACTGCCCCATCAATGCAACAATATTTGCAATTGGTTTACAAATGCATATCAAAAGTTTACAGAGGTTCGGAGTTGCAAATTCATGAAGAATAGTCAGTCCTGACGGCACCTTTAAGTAAGAGCGAATAATTTGCTGCCTGACCCTGGCACTGTTCTACACCATATCAAATCACATTCCAGCACACATCTTCTCTGCTGCACAATGCGCAAAGTCAGAAGTGACACAACTCTGACAATGCTGAGGCTACCCGTCCTGTGCAAAATCCCAACTACCAGAGCCTTGACCCTGTTACCTCACCTGGAAGCTGCCTCCTCCTCAGGGCATGCAGCCTCGGCCTTCAATTCATCAGGCAGGTCACGCACTGACATGGGGATGACGATGCACCTGCACACCGCACAACGTTGCACAAAGTGCCGGCAGGCTCACTATTGCGGGTCCAGGTGTGGTGGGCAGGTGAGCATGCACTGCACCTCCTAATATGTAGGTGAGCATGCACTGCACCTCCTAATATGCAGGGGAGCATGCACTGGACCTCCTAATATGCAGGTGAGCATGCACTGGACCTCCTATTAAACTTAAGCACTCCAGGATGAGTGCAGGATCGGTGAGCACGCCTTGCTGGATAAACGTAGCTAAATGAATACGAGCACGCTTGCAACTAACACGCGCACACAGGCAGGCACGGCAGGCGCACAGAGGTTTATTTAATAACTTATTGCGCTAGCTCAGAGGGGACTTATTGCGCGAGCTCACAGAGGACTTAATGCGCTAGCTCAAAGGGGACTTATTGCGCTGGCTCAAAGGGGCCTAATGGGCTAGCTCAGAGGGAACTTATCGCGCGAGCTCACAGGGGACGCAAGCTCCCACCACCTCTGTGCACAACGCCTCTGTGTAACCGCACTTGCCTGGGCATGGTTGGGGAGAGAGGGATGAAGTAATACATCTGCTCTCCACCAAGCATCTGGCCCTTATCACCAACCTACGATCAAAGGTAAAGAAAATTGCACAGCTTTGCAAAGGTACTTTTTCTTTGGCCATAGGTGCCCTGGAATTAGGCAAGGCTTATGCCTACAGTTCTGACAGACACACTCATACAAGTACGCGTACATGCACACGCACACATGCACACACACAGCAGGCATCACTGCCTCCTCACCTGGATGATACCAACGAGTTGCTCACGGCGGAAACTCGGGTCTAAAATGCTAATCACACAGCCACAGATGCGGAGGTACCCAGGGGGCGCATCCTGCAACAGGGAGTTGTGTGGTGGGGTGTGAGATAGGAGTGGACTAGCTATGGTAGCTCCAATATCAAAATGCACACTTTGAACAGGGCGCTGCCTAACACAGCTGCCTAACGCAGTAGTATAATGGTATAGGAGAAATCAATTGAATATAAAGGCAAATTTTTCACTTTGAACAGGGCGCTGCCTAACATATGCTACTGTCTGTACACACCACAAAAGTTACATTTTGAGATCCTGTACAAATCGAGTACGGTGAACAATGGCAGCCAAGCAAGGCGCTGGAATGAGGTGCAGGCAGGAATACACTTGTGACGGTCGCATGACTCGGTATTATTCGGTCTGTTTGTATATGGTGTTTGAAACACATGGCTGCCACACACTCACTGTGGCGCTTCAGGTCAGCACACGCGTGCATGTGTGCACAAAGAGGTGACCGTGAGTGCCCACACCGTGACACACACTGGCAGGTGGCACTGATCAGACAGAAGAGTGGGGAAGGATGCAAGACACACTCGCTAAGGCACACACAAAGTAATATAGTACTCTGTGACACACACACGCACACACATATACACATACGCACACACACATACACACAAACACACACATACACACACACGCACACACACATACACAACCACACATACACACACAAACGTACACACACACACAAAGGGGTGGGACAGACTGAAGAGAAGTAAGGAAACAAAATGAAAGGCCCTCATTTTCGTGCTCTGATCAACCCACCTCAACGGCCTGCCTCACAGCAGCAATTGCCTGATCAGGGTTCTCTGCATCTTTCCAAGGGCTGTTGTTCTGCATTTTGGTCAGCACAAAGGCAGGGAAGTAAGGGCAACACATGGCTGGTACACGGATATATGTGTTGCGTAAAGAACAAATGGAAATCTGACTGATTTTTCCTTTTGAATCAGTGTTTCATCCAGTAACCTGCTCTGGCTTCACATAGTCATCATGCACACGGCTCTAAACATATCATTTTTGGCGCAGACTGGGTGGCACGGTATTATCAAAATACAATGTTGGTGATGTTATCATCCGCAGGCAGTTCATTCCATGTGAGCTTCTGCGCGTGCATACACACACACACACGACACACCTTTGGAGGCTCAACTTTTGTGCCAGGCGGCAATTTGTTGAAAGCCTTCCACCATTTATTCACAGGCAGAAGCTGCAGTGCGACATCGTCGCCCTCCAAGGCCCTGCAACCCAGTTTGTAAGACACAGCCCACGTAAGGAGGCTTGCAAAATCGACGTGTAGGGAAGGCCAGATTATTTTAGACCAGAATTAAAGCTAGCGTACAATTACTACTATTCTACTATTAGTATTCATTATTCATCTAATCCAACCGATGGCTACCGAGTGACTATCCCCTTATACAATAGCCATGATTCAGCACAGACACACAAACACATGCACACACACATACATACACACACACACGCTCGCGATTCCTGAAGGACAAGGCTTTCTGTGCGTTTCTCACCTGTTCTGCCAAAGCTCATCCTTGTCCTCCTTGTTGGTGATCATAATGTCGTGGGGGAGGCCAGGTACAGAAACATACCCCTCATTCCGGTTCCCAGCGTTGACCTGCACTCGCATAGCGGCAGGGACACGTGCTCGAGGCTCGTACAGGCATTCTGCTTCAACATGTTGCGCACTTACGATGCCCACACCTAGGCACAAAATCGCTTATCCATGCACAGGGTGCAAGCCGAGCTCCATTACTGGATGTGCACATGTACATACCCTGAATTTCCCACGGAAAGCCAGCCCCCGCTTGAACATGATTTGTAGCTGCTCCTGGGGCAGGTATGCTTTGTAGCCTCCTCCCTGCTGTCGCTGTTGTCGCTGCTGCTGCTGCGGCGGTGGCTGCTGCCTGTTTTGAGCCTTGTCCCTGCTCCATTCGCCCAAGGGTTGCGGAGGTGCTGGTGATGCTGTCACGTTTACCGCCCCCTGTCCCGCCCCCTGTTTCCTCCCTTTTGCTATAGCAGCAGGCGGAGTAGCTGGCAGAGCAGCGTTAGCCTTGTGCTTAGGGAGGGGTGCCGGTGGGGGCGGGGGTGGGGGCGGGGGCGGTCCTTGGGGAGAAGCAAGTGGAGGGCTCTTCTTTCGGCCTGCCTTTGCCCCCTGCTTAGTCTGAGCATTTGGGTGGGAAGATGGGGGGGTGCTGGCAACAGAGGACGTGAAGAAGGGAGCAGAGGAGCCTGCAGCTTGCTCCAATGCAGCCTGTTGTTGGGGTGGGGTGGGGTGGAAAAAGGAAGATGGGTATGATTTAGGCTTGAAGTTACCATAATTGGTTGGGGCCTTTCCAGGGTGCCTAGCAAGCGTGTGAAATAGTGAAACAGTGCAAGGTCAAGGGGGTTAGTCTGAAGGGGCAATGGAGGGTCCAGGCAAGGAGGGAGCAGAGAAGGAGCAAAACAGAAAGATTGGGGAGAAAAGAGGAAGGCGCCCATGTCATTACAGCTGGTTAGCCTCTCTACCAGAGACCTTCTTCTATCCAGCATATACATACTGTGTGAGAGCAGTTTAGTTTGCGAGCCTGTGGGAACCTTGAGATTTGTGATTTCCAGGTGATTTGTTTGATTCAGGAGGTGCAGTGTTGCATACTGTCTCGCCCAAACAGAGCCAGGATAAAAGTTAATGAACCATCCGTTTCACACTGTACATGTGAAGCTCAAATGATTTGTGGTCATGCATGAGCCCAGGAAATTTGTTGGGGGGGAGCCAGGAAATAACTTGAAAGCTGCTGCTCGAAGCGTAAGTGCGCATCTCCATCACAGATTTAACACACTCTTTGTCTAGTGATTTGTAATGGTCTCTGTTTGTAATTAAGGACTGTTCTGTGGTGTTTTTGCACAATCAGAATAGGCAAAACCAAAAAATCGGCATTCCCTTTCACTCCTCTTACTTTCTGCTCTCTGTAGGCAGGCACACACAAAAGCATACCTGGTATGCAGGATCCGCGCCCAACGGTGTATTATTGCGAAAGGGGGGTAGGTGGGCACGTGCACCTCCGCTCGGTGCTTCGTTCCTTGGCTGTTGTTGGACATGAGGAGGTGCAGTTGCTACAGCACCTAGTTGTCCACCTTCAACTGGAAGAGCTGGCCCCCAGTCATCTTGAGGGAGCTGGCCCCCAGTCATCTCGATGGGTAAGGAAGAGAAAAACACAGTCAATAGACCTCAATGCAAGTGTTTAAAATATCTACAATTTATATTTGTAAAGCTAAGCTCAATTTCTGTTTGCAAAGATTATCCGTTTTCTGTTCTTCTGTTGTTTCCTCAAAAACATGTTCGCGCTACAAAATATTTCAAATCGCACCAATCGAAAACATGCTCTCCAAGCGCTTCTACTGTTTTGCCGCTGCAGCGGCCCTGCTGGTCCTGGGCAGCGTGACCCTCAGCCACGCTGCCACGTCCAGCACGGGCAAGTCGATTAACCCTCCTGAAGTGAGTGTTTTTGTGGATTCCAGCCTGTGATGAGACCCATCAAAAGCACCATCCCATCGGGTTGCTTGCTGGTTCACCTCCCAAGCCTAACACTCGTCCCTTACACTTGCCCCTCTTGCAGCTTGAGGAGATCACCAACAAGGTGCGAGCCTTATCCTTTGGGGGGGGTGCATGCCTGGCCGACCTTGCTTGCCAGTGATGCTTCGCAAAACACACACACACACACACACACACACACACACACACACACACACACACACACACAAACATACACACACATACACACACATGCACACACACACACACATTCATGCACACGCACACATTACACATGCATACAAATACACGCCACACATTTTCACATGCATGCACACACACAACACGCACACACTATACACACATCCAGGTTTTTTTTGATATCGAAATTGGCGGGAAACCAGCTGGTGGGTCAGGGAGTTCTGGTGGAAGTGCTCTCTGCGCTCCTGCACGTGGCATTATCTTCAAATGCCTGTGTATGATCATAGTGCACCTCATAGCCAAAGAGATAAAAAGAAACTGTCTGCCTGAGGAAGGTGGTACTACAGCAACTGTTTCCCCTTGCGCTGCTTGCCTTGCGTAGTTCTTGTATTGGATCACATACCTGAAACTGAAAGCTGGCCCTCCCTCTGAGTGACACACATAGACATACACAAATCCACTCGCATTTGCACATGCACACACACACACACATACACACACACACACGCTACAGGTCGTGTCATCATGGGTCTCTTTGGCAAGGCAGTGCCCAAGACTGTCGACAACTTCAGGTACAATTGAAGGCTCAAAAGCAGTTAAACAGCTCTGCACCATCCAGTGTTTGTATGTACCGGTAGGCGTATGTGTCACACAGACCGACTTGCGGGTGAGCTTATTTCGTACTTGACCTTGTTCTTTGTGACAACCACATCTTCGTCACATGCATTTGTCAACTTGCAGGTCTCTGTGCACTGGCGAAAAGGGCCAGGGCACATCTGGGAAGCCCCTGCACTACAAGGGTGAGTCCAGAAGGCTCTGAGAAGCACGGACCACCGCTAGTTTGCGCCATGCTTGCACCTGTGTGTAGTTACTTTCCCATCTTTATTAATGGTTCAATAATTGTATTGTCTGTAACCTTCTAACCTTAGTGGGAATGGTTCAATAATTGTATTGTCTGTAACCTTCTAACCTTAGTGGGAGGGATTGAACAATAGCGACCTCACTTTGTGCCATGCAGGCTCCTCCTTCCACCGCATCATTCCTCAGTTCATGATTCAGGTGGGTTTGGAGGTTCATTTCTGCAGTTATATCGAGTGGTGATGGTAAATGTGTATGGTGAAGCTGTGTCTACGATTGCACTCTCTTACTGCTACCCCGGCTCAACCGATACCAATACTTGCACTTCAAGTGCTCCCGCAGAGCTTCAGAAAGCTAGTGCGTTTCCTCGCAAGTGAAAGCGCCCTTATACAGGAATTTTTTGGAGCGTAACAATTCAAAATAATATATGGTGTTTTACCCCATCGCAGGGTGGCGATTTCACGAGGGGCGATGGCACTGGTGGGGAATCCATCTACGGCTCTCGCTTTGCTGGTGCGTGGAGGAGGCACGGTGGTTGTGCCCTTGTTGTAGGCGGGCAATTTTGCAGAGATGCTTGCGTTTTAAGAAGCCTAGCTGGTCTGGTGGTGTGTGCCAAAGGCCGGTGCGTGCTGTTTGGTGGTCAAATAATGTGGGGGAAAATAGAGCTTGCCTCCCTCTAGCCTTCCAGGCAGGAGTGATGTTAAGAGTGTCTGTCATACATGAAGCATGCCGGTTGCTCAGTCTAACGTCAGGGTGTGGTGCATGCAATAAAATACCGTTGAATGGCAACAACCTGCCACAAGATTACAAGAAATCAACCTGCCTTGAGGCTGTTATGTGCACGCAATGGAGGCACCATGCACACACATGCATCTCAAGCAAAAATCCATACCATGAATTTGACCGTTTTCTGCAGACGAAAACTTTAGCCTGAAGCACGCCGCCCCTGGGTACCTGTCCATGGCCAATGCCGGAAGTGACACCAACGGAAGCCAGGTACCTGTTGCAGGCAGTTAGCTATCTGTTTGCAAAGATTCATCAGCTAGCACATGGCTGTATAACTCTGTGCTTGTGTTTTTTACATACATCCTCATCCTTGTTAAAACCCAAGTGCAAATGTTTACGTAATTTTGTGTATGTGTTTGCTGGCACACATGTTTTTGTATATGTTTGCTTGTGTGTGTGTGTGTTTTAACAATCGTCTTTCCCACTCTTTGCCTTCCCAACTTATTCTTGTGCAACACCCTTTTTTGCATGTGTGCAGTTTTTCATCACCACAGTTGTGACCTCATGGCTCAATGGAAAACATGTTGTGTTTGGCAAGGGTAAGTGATGGAAGGGACTGTCCTTTTCAAAATTGTAAAAAGGTTTTACTCAACAATGCTTCAAACTATCAAGCCATAAGCCTTGCTACTTTGCAAGAAATGTTAGCACAAACATTGGTTGACTCATCAATCGCTTGAATCTTTTGCTTTGCAGTGATTGAGGGCATGGACGTCGTGATGAAGGTGAGTGTGCTCTCTGCCAAGAACCTAATGCCTACTCAAATTTGATTGGTCCTGTCTACAATAAAAAATGTAATTTCTTGCTGGCTTCTCTAACCCTTCTTTCTTGTCAATTTAAAAAATTGAAGCTACTTGAGCTCCTCATTAAACAATTAGGCTTTGTCTTTAAACATAAAGACCCTGCCCAGAGCATTTGGCAATTCTGCGGATGCAGCTTGTTTCCTAAGCAACGTCATGTTCTTACATTTTCCCCTTTTAGCACCCAGTAGAATCCAACATAGCCAGAGCGTGATTGTTTTTAGAGATGTTGTGATAATGAGCAAGAGCTACCCATGCTGCGAGGCTATCTTGCACATTGCCTTGCATTTAAGAAATAAGCAGTTCTTGCATGTTGCTATACACAGTGCTGCAAGAACATTGCAAGCACTTCTATACACACAGGTCTTTATTTCTGTGAAGACGATTGTTTAACACAGCTTGGCTTTATAGAAGCTATAAGCTACTTTGAGTGGTCAAGACGTGATTCCATGCGTACTTGTCTTTCCTTTTTAGGTGGAGGCTGCAGGCACTGGCTCTGGCAAGCCCAAGCAGAAGGTCACCATCGTGGATGCTGGAGAGCTGTAATGCCTGGGAAAGATGAGCTTGTGTGCCGCCAGCATGATGCCGGGCTTTCTTTCTTTATAGGTTTAGTTTCAGAAACACTTGGAGCAGAGGGGCGTGATAACTCTTGTTGTCTCCTTTTTTCCGTTCGTTGGCGGACCTACTAGTTTTTTCCTGTCGCTTATCGTAATAGTTACGCGATTTTAAGTCTGGTGGTTCTAATTGTGCCTGTGGTGCAAAATCAGTTTAGACAGAAATTCCTGTTTTCCAAAATCATGCTTCATCTACCGTGAAGATACTAGTAGGAATGTGAGGAAATAATCAACTGCTGGTATTCGAGGTTCCTCGCATCGTAAGTAAAATAAAGAGAAAGGGCGACCCAAGGAATTGCAAATTCCCTCATGATTTAAATAACAGAGAACCACAGAGGAATGCCGTTATGAATTAATTTGGCTGGCCTTGCAAAGCCCAAATATTCGACAAATTGTGCTAATCATTTTTGCACCTCGCAATGAGTAGGAGTCGAAAATATCCCCATGGTATGTGCCGTATTCTACATTTTGGAAAAGGATTCCGAATTTAGCAGTTAAACATTTAGTTTCCGAGATTCGGAGGCGCTAATATCGTTAATATATATATATTATACTATAACCCACTACTTCTAATACGTGAGATTGAAGAGCCGTACAATATGGAGCCCGCGTCTCCTGAGGTAATTATGTGCTATACCCACTAAGATTGACTCCTTTTTACGAATACATTGCTCCACCCTGATCTGGTCATGCCTAATCTAGCTGTGACAAACACCGTTTTCAGGCTGTCTCGGCTGCCATCAAGCCACAAGAGCAGGCTAGGCAACCTGGGATTGAGGAGGATATGCAACCAAAGTAATTATGAACAGTTGTAAAAGAAGTGCTGCAGGCAAAAAACAAAGTTTTAATAGCAAATGGAAGCGATCTGCACCCACCCAGGCCGTATATCAGGCTGTCATGTCATTTGGGTAGCCAAGCAAAAGAGCTCTTTCTCAGGTTTCCCTTTGTTCATTTGTTGCAGCACAAATTTCCACTCCTTTTCGAAAGCAGTGCACAAAGTATTGGGTGGCCTCTTGTATCAAACACAAATTATTGTCTGCTTTCCGCTGTGGGCAAGAGTGCATTGAACTGTACTGTGCGAGGGGTGACTTAATGACTTGATTACACTGCTGGTTATTTATTACTCTCACTCAGGCCACAGAGCATCCGCCCAAATTACAAGGTCAGTGTGACGCCGTGCACTTTCTATAATTGCCGAATCTCGTATAGTTCCCCTGATCCAATAGAATTTTCAATGCTTGTTCCGATCTGTTCGTGTGCGACGAGCTTGTAAACAAGCAGCACTAATTTGTAACTCGCACACGCAACCACATCATCAGTAAAGTGTTTGTGCATTGAACCTGTTCTGCAGGGTGCGGGCAAGCTTGCAGGCAAGGTAGCAGTCATCACAGGTAAGGAAATTAGCCAAGCACAGCCTGGTTTTGGAAGCAGGTTCTGACGAGAAAAGCAGTTTTAGCTTCAAACCTCACGTCAAAACTGTGTATTTGCACAGGGGGAGATTCGGGCATAGGCAGAGCAGTTGCTGTGCACTTTGCTCGTGAGTCCGCATCAGGCATCTGTATTATGTACAAGGTAATACGCGCTGTGTGCTCATGCACAAAAACTGGGTGAGCTTGCTGCCGTGCCAGCCGTGGCCACCTTAAGAAGGATGCCTAACTCAGTCATTATGATCAGTCATTTATTACTGAATGACCAAAGAGAATACACGTCCGAAGGATAGCATTCACACACATACACGTTCGCAAGGAGTGGAATGACGCTCATTTTGCGTTTTAAATACTGGAGTGCAGGATGAGGCAAAAGACGCGCAGCAGACAACTAGTATGGTGAATGCTGAGGGCTGTCCGTCCTGCCTGGCAATCGCTGGAGACATTGGGGATCCTAAGGTGCAAGAAATTGGTTGATCATGTCCCTGTAGGTGTATTACTTCCACCTCCTACACAGCTGCAGTCACATGTAATTCCACACATGCACAATTTTGTGACAGACTATCTTCCTCAAATTGTGCGCACGTACCACCTTGAAACTCTGCACCACAACAAAATGCAACGCATTACAAATAGTGAGGTTTTACAATTTTGTCTGTGCTTCAATAACCACGGCATTATCTGCACAATTCCCAAACCAGCCAATTAGCACTCAGCACTGTATTCCATGTTTGGAGCCAGAGTTCGTTCGATCAGAGAGTGCTGATGTACAACACAGTGACCAAATAATCACAGCTTGCCTTCACCCCATTGGCCTGCAGGTGTGTGAGGATGCTATTGCTTCAGTGGTCAAGGAGTTTGGCAAGCTGGACATTTTGGTGCTGAATGCTGCAGAGCAACACTTGCGCGACTCCATCACAGACATCTCTCCTGAACAGCTGCACAGGACATTCAAGACTAATGTTCTGAGGTGTGTCCCTTGCTACAGTTTTAACAGAGGGAGTCAAGCAGGTAGCATAAAGAAAGGAGCAGGTTTTCTTGAAGTATTCAAATATAATGCAATTTTTCCTCTTTTGCTGCAGCATGTTTTACTTGGCCAAAGCTGCACTACCACACCTGAAGCCTGGCTCTTCTATTATCACTTGCACCTCAGTGGTTGCGTACAAAGGTGAGAGGAGGCACCTGGATCACAAAATAGGTAGGTTGATAGTTTTGAGTCGCTTTCTTCTGTTTCAACAAGCAAATGTATGTTCCTACATGACCACAACAAGTGACTCAGCATATTGGTATGCTTTCCATCATATTTAATAACCTAAAACAATGGGATTGGTGGGTCGGAGAGACCTACCAATCCCATCATCTTAAGATCACCCTCCAAGCCATCGGAGGCAGCTAAGTGGTGGCCGTCTAGCAGGCAGAATTGCACGACTTGCCAACAGGCGCATTCCTTTAATTCATAAGTGACCCACTTGTTCCTCAGGCATGAAGCAAAACCTGGATTACGCATCAACAAAAGGCAAGTACCGTGTCTTGACGCATTGCCTGGATTATTCATCAACAGAAGCTTAGTGCCATCACTGACATGGAATTGATTGAGTAGGGTAATATGCAGACGCATGAAATGTTTCGTGTTTAATGTCGTGCTAGCAGTTTGAAATATGAAGTAATGACAAGTTCATCCACCCAACTTCTACACCCTTTTTTGATGCTTTATCCTCTCAGTCACATCTCACCACCTTTGGTGCTGCAACAATCCACCGTGGCTGTAATCTACAGGAGCCATCGTGGTGTTCACAAGAAGTCTGGCGGAACAGCTCGTCAGCAAGGGAATTCGAGTCAATGGAGTGGCGCCAGGTAAAGGGGTAGCTGAACTAGCTTAAAGGCTTGAAGGCTCGGCTCGCTCGTGCTGATGGGCTGATTACATGGGAGCTCAACTGTCTGTGCTTGATCCTGACAAGTTAGCTCACACGCACTGGTTAACATATGTGCACTCACATATAGGTCCAATTTGGACACCCTCACGCACTGGTTAACATATGTGCACTCACATATAGGTCCAATTTGGACACCCCTAATCCCTGCTACCTTCGAAAGAGAAGGCGTGGCAGCGTTTGGGAGTGAAGTGCCCATGAAACGAGCTGGGCAACCCTCAGAAGTTGCGCCAGCTTTTGTTTTCCTGGCTTCTAATTGCTGCTCAAGCTACATGACAGGTGAATAATCGTGTTGTGCAGAATGGAAGACATGATTCGTCCCTGCTTAGGGTCCAAACAGTGATGGGGTTTTAAGCTCCCGCCATGTTCATACCAGCTAAACCTTAGGAAGTACAAGAGTTGCAGCCTGCTTGTTTTGTTATCATATACAGCTGCACGACAGAAAGTGTGACTTATTCTGATGATCAGATAATCAAGCACCTTTAATTTACTGTCCCCTTGTGCAAAACCTGGAGGTCTGTTGGGCTGGCATCATGGAATTATTACGCCCCTCACCAACATCACTGCTCAGCCTTTCTTAATTTAGTGAGCCTGCACTTAGGCCATCCCCAATATTCCGAGGACAAGCTGTGGGCAAACTAAAATTAGTTGTATGATCCTACCTGCCTATGCAGGCCAGGTACTGCACCCCAACGGCGGCGATCCCGTATAAGAAGGCGCCTATTTGATAGAGGAAGTGAATCTTTTAGAAGAGAGTACTGTATAAATGACAGCATTTCAATGAACACCGTAAATGATCTCAGGTTCTGTATTGGAGTTTGCACAATCTAGAAGCGCTTTGTCTTATTTAGGCTGTATTTTTGCCCTTTGCTATGAAATGTGGTTTTAATATTTGTGTTGAAAGTGACTTAAACATCAGCCTGTTTACACTGTGCGAATCAAACATCAAAATGTTAAGAAGGTTGAGCTCTACGTAGCGCAAACTGTAGCAGCACCGCAATAAAGGCAAGGATGTTAGTAGTTTAACCATATCAAGATCTGGAGACAAGTAGTACAGTACCAAATAACTTTTAAAAGTCTGAAATATTTGACTGCCCATTATCGGTTCCGCTGTTGGGCAGAGGAGGCTTTACATGCTCTTCTTAACTGATGATTTAGCATTCCATTTATAAGATGATGGCAGCGGGCTCTACGCCGCATTGAGGCTGTATGCGAGCACTACAATTTCGTAACCGTCTAAACGAGTTATATGTAATAAATTGATGAAGAACCTGTGCAGATATTAATGTCTAAACCACTGCAGACAATCAGCGGCGTCCAAAAGCTCAACCCCAAGGAAGACGTGGGCTTCTTCAACGGCAAGAAGAGTGCAAGAACTTTTCACATTTTTGTGAATACTTTGAAAGAGCCAGTGGACCTGTAAGTCACACACGCACACACACACACACACACACACACACACACACACACACACACACACACACACACACACACACACAAAAACACACACAC